>Ga0080013_1001310_pt1 | contig 33503 bp, 49 predicted proteins | sample ETNvirenome_6_85_FD_69236 | JGI IMG/M metagenome (GOLD analysis project Ga0080013, IMG submission 69236) | Marine viral communities from the Pacific Ocean - ETNP_6_85 (SPADES assembly) (version 2) | ecosystem: Environmental > Aquatic > Marine > Oceanic | place: Pacific Ocean | collected 2013-06-19
CAGGAACTTTATTTATCACCAACAAAAGCAGAAATACTAGATTATACAGGCAAATTTGAACAATTGTTTAAAAGGTCATGGTCAAGATTCCGAAAGGAACGAGTGCCTATTTTTGCAGCTAGATTAGCTAAACGAGCAGAAGACCAAGCATTAAAAAACTGGGCAAACAATGCACAGGGTAGAAAAAAATGGCGTAGACCACAAGGTTGGAAAAGGAATCCCTATTATGCTTGGAAAGCCGATAGATTTTCCCTTACTAAACCATTACCTGCTATGTTGGAGATGTCAGGAAAATTAAAAAGAAGCTATTTCCATGAGCCAAAATATGGCAGAGGAGCTAAAACAGGCAGAATTGCAATAGTAGTAGGTAACACAGTAGAATATTTTGAAGCACAATCGGAAGGTTTTACATCACCTACGGGTGGCGCAGTTCCCCCAAAACCTACATTACCAAGTGAAGACGACTTTGAAAAAATGTACGAGAGAGGGTTAAGGAAAGAAATAAGAAATTTTGCTAGTGCAAACAAGAAAGCATTTAAAAAAAATAAATCACCAAAAGCAAGGATACGGAGAAGGTAATGGCAATTATAGATTATATTGGAATAGAAAACGGAATTAAAACAATATTGGAAAATGATGCAAGGACAACTACTATAAACGGCAGAACAACAACAATAGTTGTTGAAGATTCTGATTTTGTTTCTGAGCCACGATGTCCGTATATAGGTATATTTTTAGATAGTTACGAAACACTTGAAGATACTGAAACAATAGGTGGAGCAAAACCATACTTAACACTTCTTGCGATTGAAATATGGATATATGAATTTTCTATGGAAAATCTTGATGGGGCTACTTTAAGAGATACTGCTCTTGGTAAAGTTAAAGAAGTATTAAAAGACAATAAAACTTTAGGTGGGAACGTCTTGTATTATAAGTTTACATCAGGTAAATTTGATAATATGCGTAACGAAAATGGCTTGGGTTTCTTTAAGGGCGTATCCCTAAATATAGATTGCGAGGTAAAAGAGTAATGTTTATTAAATGGCTAGTTAGTGGATTAGAAATTACTGGGTTAGGAGTTACACAAGAAGGCAAACAAGCAGAAGTGCCCGATGAAGTAGGTACAAGTTTAATTAATGAAAAAATTGCCAAAGAAGTAAAAATCAGGCAAAATACTAAAGAAGATAAATCTTCAAAAGAGGTAATAGAATAATGGGATACGGACTAGGTGGATATTTAAGTTTAGAAAAACAAACAACTTTTGGGACTCCAGTAAGTAGCAGTCCACAGTATATTCCTTTTGTATCGGAATCTTTAACTGAAAACAAAAATGTAATTCAAATAGAAAATTTAAGGAGTGTCTTTGATGCTCCAAATAGCGTAGAAGGCGTAAATAATGTAACAGGCGATATTGTATTTGAGCCACACCCTATATATCTGGGTGAATTTTTAAGAAGTGCATTGAATAAAACTGTTACATCAACATTACAAACATCTTCATATTTACATGAGTTTTTACCAAGACAAACGGACTTCAGCGAAGACTGTGCGTTAGCTCCATATACTATAAGTATGTGGAAAAGCGTAGGTAGTGCTTATCAAATCACAGATGGTGTGATTTCAGCTTTAGCAATAGAAATTACTGCTGGGTCTATAATTAGATGTACTGCAACAGTTCATGGTAGAGCTTATGCAAAATCTGCAAAAGCAACTCCAAGTTACATTGCTGCTGACCCATTTACATGGAATCAGGTTTCTTTACAAGTTGGTGGAAGTGCCAATGGTGAATTTGAATCAGCAACAATAACAATAGACAATGGTATTGAAGGCATATCTGTACTTAATGCTTCAACCAACGAAGGTAAATTGCTAAGAAATGGATTTAGAACAACAATGGTTGCTGGAGACCAGTCGTTTGACACACAAGCACAAGAAGGAGCATTTAGAGCCCAGACAGTACAATCGTTTAAATTTACAGTAACAGGAGCAACTGTTGGAGCAGCTGCTGATATAAATCAATTAGTTTTAGATATGCCAGATGTTAGATATAATACATTTGAATATCCGATTGCTGGAGCTGGTCGAATAACAGCTTCTTACGAAGGTCAAGCACAATACGATACAACAAGTAGCTATGCAATAAGAGTAACTTTGCAAAATACTGCTGCTAGTTATTAAAATATATATAAGGAGTTTCTATGAAAACCTTTGAAATTGAAGGCAAACAAGTAAAAGTTAATCCTGCCACAATCGGACAGTTAGCAGAATTAGAAAAGCACACAAATCTACAGGACGAGTTACAAGCTCACCCTATAAGTATGGTTGTGCAAGTGCTTTTAATAATTATATCTGCTACTCCACAAGACGATGGAGTTACAGAAGAATGGATTAATGGACTTCCTGCAACAGCAATGTCGCAACTAAATGAGGTGTGTACTTATTTCCTGCAGGTGAGCTCACCCGACAACAAATAGATTATATAAAAATAGTCGATTACTTTGCAGCTAAATACGGGTGGAGCAAAGAGCAAACATTTCAACTAACAAGTGATGAAATAAACCAGCTCTATGTTATAATTTCCAAAAGAGAAAGACAGGAAGCTCGTAAACATGGCAACATCAGATAAATTTAAAGTCATATTAGAATATGTAACCAAAGGTCTCAATGAGTTTGGTAAAGGGGCTAATGTAATTAGCAAATATGGCAATACTACACAAAAAGCCACCGAAGGAACTCAGGAATTTGCTTCTCGATTAAATAAAACACAAAAAGAAACTAGAAAAGTATCTTCAAGTTTTGTTAATTTTCAAACAAGACTTGGTGGTATAGGTAAAGCGTTTGGTAATCTGCGTGGCATGGCTCGTACTTTATCGGCAGGTTTTGGAGCTTTAATTGGGGCAAAAATAATATCTGAAGTAGTTCAGTTAGTAAACCAAGCCCAGCAGTTAACTAACAAATTACGAGTTGTATCAACTTCAACTACTGATTTAAAAAATCGTATGTCAGCTATGGTTGGAGTTGCTAGAGAAACAAGGGGAGACTTAGACGGAACAATAACAATGTACCAAAGGTTGACTTTTGCTTCTAACAGATTAGGGGCGAGTTCCGAGCAAGTAGCACAAGTAACAGAAAACCTAAACAAATTAATGACAATACAAGGTGTTCAAGCCCACGAAGCTCGTTCTATCCTGTTGCAGTTGTCGCAAGGTTTTCAATCTGGTAGGTTGCAAGGTGATGAATTTAGAGCTATTTCAGAAACATTGCCACCGATTTTAGATATTCTTGCAAAAGAAACAGGAAGAACTAGAGAAGAACTTAAAAAATTAGCTTCTGAAGGGTTTTTAAAACCTAGACTAATTTTAAATGCGTTGTTAAAAGAAACAGCAAATATTAATACTAAATTTAAAAAAACATCTGTAACACTATCGCAAGGTTACAACTTAATTAAAACAGAACTTTTAGCGTTTACTGCTACTGCTGGAGACTTACAAATGTTTAAAGATTTAATTACTGTTGCTTTTAGAGGTATTGCTTTAGTAATTCAAATATTAACTGGAGCAATTAGCGCAGTATTGATTCCGTTAAGTTTTGCTTATCAATTATTTATAGATTTAATAAAACTTAATGTAGGCGATTTCTTTGCTAGAATAGGAGCAGCAATATCGGGAGCTGATTTTGAACAAAGAAAACTAAATGAAAGAATGGCAACCTTTGATACAATAGCACAACAAGTTGGGCAAACTGTACAAGAAGTAGAATCAATTTATAACACTTTAGAAGATAGATTTTACAGTTTAACTGCAGTAGGTAAACGAGTTCTTAATGAATTTCTAGACCCACTTGCTCTTTATGAAGCAGCAAGATTAGACCCGTTATTAAGTGAACTAGATTCGCTTTCAATGATGTTTAGTGATACAGCTAAAGGACAAGAGCTAGTAAAAACAATAGAGCTATTAGGGTCAATTAGTAAAGAAACTGGAGCTAACATGCAAGATATAGTTAGAGGTGTAGATAAAGGTAAAGAAGCTATTGCAGCGTTAGCAAAAGACCAAAAAAAATTAGCAGATATAAACAGACAAGAAGGTAGTTTCTTTGAACAATTTATTGACCAAAATGCTAAAAATGAACTAATAATGGGTTATGAACTAGCTGGAGAAGAAGTAAAACATCTTAGAGCTATTACAAAAGAAGAATTTGACGGCATGACCCAAGAACAACAAGAAGCCCTAGCAACAACAAAAGAGTCAATAGTAGGATTAGCTACTTTTGCAGCAGAATCTAACCGATTAGGTGTTCATAATGCACAAGAAGAAGCTATTACTTTTGCAAACACTTGGTTATTTGCATACGAAACTACATTTAGAGAACTACAAAAAGGGATAAAATCTGTGTTTGGTAATTTTGTAGATGCTTCGGCAAAAGCATTTGGTAGTGCAATAATGGACGGAGAAAACTTTGGGGCATCAATGAAAAAAGTATTCAAAAGTTTTGCTAAAGAAATGATAACAGCTTTAATTAAACTAGCGATACAAATGATGATTATTAGAAGTTTAGCTGGTATGGGCGTAGATACTTCAGAAATAAAAAATCTATCTGATTTAGGTAAAAAATTAGCAGATACATTTTTAAAAGGTGGAACATCAGCAGCTAAAGGTGGAGTCTTTAGGGGTGGTTTAAATGTTCCTTCTTTTGCTGGTGGTGGAATTGTAAGAAGACCTACATTTGCTATGATAGGAGACAATCCACAAAGACAAGAAGCTGTTATACCAATGCAAAATGGACAAGTGCCTGTTAACCTAAAAGGTGGGGGTGTACAAGCAATAGAACAATTAAACATATTACCACATGCCAATATAGACCAAGCTCTCATGGATAAGCCAATAGAGTTTTGGGTTGCTCTTGCACAAGAAAAAATATTACCAGCATTAAATAGTTTAGGACAAGATGGCTCTACTACTTCATTGGCATTTCAGGAGACTAGATAATGAAAAAAACAACAAAAGCTAAAAATCAACGCAAAAAAGTACAAAAACCACAAAAAAGACCTGTTTTTTACGAAGATTTAGGGTTTTTTAAGCGTAAATGGGATAGAAAACGCCAAAAGGTGAATAAATAATGGGCAGTATGTTGCTAGGAGTACCCAATTCAAGCTATATAGTTATCGGAGATAATGCAGGTTATGGTTATAAGTTTGAAAATCAATTAGACAAATATGATATTAGAACAAAAGGTGGTGAGCTATACACTTATGTGTTACCACAAAGTACATTTCAAAAATTTGAAATACCAATGACTTTTGTAACTTCAACAAAAAGAGCACAAGTTAATTCATGGTTTATAACAGCAACAGATTTACGATTTATTGAAGACGATGGTTTTCCTAACAGCTATTATTCTGTCAGAATTGTTGGCAAAAAAGATTCTTTCACTAAATTTATTGAGCCGTATTTTAGACAATACTACGAAGGAAAAATTGTAATTGAAACAATATAGGGTAAACTCAAAATTTAAGGTATAATTTAGCATGGCACATGTATATGATTCTTTTAGGCAGTATTTAGCAGTTGGGAGTGCAGATTTAGGCTCTGTTACCCTAAAAGCAGCATTGGTTAATACTCTTGCTAATGCAAACTCAGGATATGTTTTTAGTGCTGCTCATACAACTTTAGCCGATGTACCACAAGTTGCAATACAAACAACAGCAACATTAGCTGGAGTAGCAGTCTCATCAGGTCGAGTTGACGCTAACGACTTAGCAATAGCAACTGTAACTGGTGGAGACATAAACGGAATAATACTATATGTTTCAACTGCCGACTCATCTACAAGTCCATTAATGTTTATACAGAGTGAAGGAACTGGATTCCCGTTAACGCCAGATGGTGGTACTGTTAATGTAACATGGGCTTCCAGCGACCCCTTCATTATGAAGGTGTAGTATGCCAATACAAGGAAACATAGCAGTTGGTGGAGCATTTGAAAACGAAGATTTATTAATGACAAATGACCAAGCTGCTAATACTGCTGGTGGAAGTGCTACATCTGGGGCTTGGAGAACACTTGTAATAAACACAAGTAAAAAAAACAATATATCTGGGGCTAGTTTAAGCACTAATCAAATTACATTACCAGCAGGAACTTATTGTATAAGAGCATGGCAATGGTTTTATCATTGTGCAAGAAATAAATTACAATTCTATGATACAACAAATACTGCTGTGTTAGTTATAGGTGGAAGTAACTACTTAGAGACAGATTACAATTCAGCTCCAAATTGGTTGAATGGTTATTTTGTATTAAGTGGAAGTGCTGCTTGTGAATTACAATATCAAGTAGAAACAACAATGGCTACTCAAGGGTTAGGAATAGAAACAAATTTTAGCGTTACAGAACAATACACATCTGTAGCAATATGGAAGGTAGCATAATGGATATTTCTTTAATTTTAGATTACCTTGTACCCAATGCTAATTATGGTGGGTTTCCAGAAGATGAAGAAAGTTACGACAATTTAAGATGGGAAGACGAAAGAGATAAACCAACATGGCAAGAAATAGAACAATGTTGGGGGCAACACGAAACTAAAATGACATACAAAGCAAAAAGAATGTCAGAGTATCCATCAGTATCAGAACAATTAGACATGATATATCATAATGGCATAGATTCTTGGAAAGAAGTTATTACAGCAGTTAAGGAGAAATATCCAAAGGAGTAAGACATGGCAGTTGCAGATAGTGTAAAAAATATTGGAACAGATGATATACAAAACGCAGCAGTAACTAATGATAAGATTGCTGATACAACAATTTCCAATGGAAAACTTGCTGGAAGTATAGCTAATGACAAATTAGCAGGAAGTATAGCTAATGACAAATTAGCAAATTCTGCTATTACAATTAATGGAAGTGCAATATCTTTAGGTGGTAGTACAACAGTTGGTGGAAACACAAGTCATAATTTTATAATCAATGGAGCAATGGAAGTTGCACAAAGAGGAACTTCAACAACGGGGGGAAACCAAGAATATTTATTAGACAGATTTTATACATATATATTTGGAGCTGCGAATAGGACAATATCACAAGTAACTGATGCTCCAACAGGATTTAAACATAGTATAAAAATTGCAAGAGATAATGGGGATACTGGCACAGCAGGAACATATTTTTCTCAACCATGTGCAAGTGATGCAAGTGTTGGCGCTGCTGGAGAAACAGTAACTTTAAGTTTTTGGGCAAAAGCAGGAGCAAATTTTTCTCCAACAAGTTCTTATATTAGTGTAGCCTTATATTCTGGAACTGGAACTGACCAAACATTAATGGCAGGATTAACTGGTTCTGTTGCAGTAATTGGAGCTGTTAACCAAGCAATAACAACAAGTTGGGTAAGATATGAATTTACAAGTGGAAGTGTTGTTCCAACAGATTCTAATCAATTAGTTTTTCAAATAATAGCAACTCCTACTGGAACTGCTGGAGCAGATGATTGGTATGAAATTACAGGAATACAAGTTGAAATTGGAAGTTCTGCTACTGATTTTGTTCATGAAGAATATGGGGTTACCTTGCGTAAATGTCAAAGATATTATCAAATGCACAACTGTGCTGATTCAACTTATAATGTTTTTGGAACTGGTATTAGAACGGGAGCAACAACTGCCGAAATTCCTATTCCATTACCTGTTACCATGAGAGAGAAACCGACATTTGGATATAGTGGATTAAGATTTCGAGATTATAGTGGCATAGATACTACAGTAACCTATAGTGGAACTTATGCAGATAGAACTTATTGCATGCTGATGTTGACTGCCGTAAGTATTAGTAATGACGCAGGATATATACAAGGCAATAGTTCTAGTGATTATATGGAGTGGGATGCAGAGTTATGATTGAAAAAGTAGAAAAATTATATTTACCAAAGGGATTGCCAACAGATGAACAAATAATTAATTATAAAATTACGTATGAAGATGGCAAAGAGCATTTTGTGCCAGATGTTCCAAACAATAGACATTATAAAATGGTTATGCAATGGGTAGCAGCTGGTAATACAATAACGGAGGTAGACTAATGGCAATAACATCAGTAGAGAATGGTACTGTTACCACGGATGGTAGTGAACAAACTATAGGTTCAGCTCAAACTACAGATGGTGCATATACTGGATATTTAGATATGACTAATAGCACATCAGGTGAGACTATTGTCATTAAGATTAAAGTAAGAATAGCTGGTAGTGATGACAGGGTAGTAGTTAAAGATACATTTGCAGGTGCACAGTCAGATGAACCATTGTATCATTTTCCACCAGTAACAAGTACAGAAAACTTCACTTGGACAATAGAAAAGACAGGTGGAACAAATAGAGCATATACGTATAGATTATATAGGATAACATAATGGCATTAGGAAGTTTTGCTGGACATAGTTTTTGGCAATCAGCGGGCCATATTGACCTAATACTGCCTGATTCACAAACTATTAGCCCTTCTGCTGTAGCTGCAACAACGGCTATCGGTACTGCGGCCGTTCAACTTCAAGTTAGTAATACTGGAATACCAAGTAGTGTTGCTTTTGGAACAAGTAAGGCTCAACTTCAAGCCAATACTGTAGGGATAGCTAGCACTTTAGCTATAGGTACTACAGGTGTTCAACTTCAAATTAATGGTACAGGCCTTGCAAGTGGAGTAGCGTTTGGTACTGCAAATCTTGGCGGTATTCTTACAGGGACAGGTCTTGCAAGTACATTAGCATTTGGTACCGCTAAACTTGAAAGTCAGGTTCGGGCAACAGGTGTTGCTAGCACTCTTGCTTTCGGTACTGCGAATCTTGGAGGCTACTTAACTGGAGTAGGGATAGCTAGCACTTTGGCTATAGGAACTACGACTGTTCAATTGCAAGTTGGTGCTACTGGAATATCAGATACTTTAGCTTTTGGAACTGCAGTTGCTAAACTAAGTATATCAGATGTAACTTTAGAGCCTTTAGGTGTAGAAGTAGAGCTAATATGCGAAATTCCAAAAGTTATGATACCATATATTACGGACAGTTCTCCTAGTACGACTACTTGGACAACAGACGACAGCCCGGATGATACAACATGGAGGAAGACAACATAAATGCCTAGATATCCAATAGAATTAACATTGCCAGCACCTATACAGGGTATAAATACATCCCAACCTGAGACTATACTTCCAGAATTGTTTTCACCAGAGTTGACAAATGTCATTATGTCAGATGGCTCTATTAAAAAAAGATTAGGGTTTGCTGAACAAGGCGATGTTTCGGCTGTAAATAATTATCCAATAATGGAAGGTGTGGAGTATGGAGATTCTAGTGCTGCTAATCATTTAGTTTTTTGTACTTCTAATGGACTAATTGAATGGGATGGAAGCACTACCTTTACTACAAGGTATGGAGGTACGACTTTAACAGGAACAGATGCTTTTCCCATATTTATGTCTCCAGTCGGTGGTATGTCAACTGATTATTTATATATAAGCAATGGTAAAGATGCAATTAAACAATGGTCAGGTTCTGGAAACTGGACTAATTTAACTTTGTCAAGTGGTTTTACTACTTTATTGGGTAAAAGTTTGTTAGGATATAGAGGGCATTTAATTCTAGGTAATGTTACAGAAGATGGAAGCACTTTTCCTTATCGGGTACGATGGTCAGAAGTTAGTGACCCCACAGATTGGAATGATTCAGCACTAGAATCCGCAGGCTACCTGAATTTAATTGAAGATGCAACTAATTCTAAAGTAATGTGTATGCACCCATTGAGAGAAGCCGTTGCTGTCTACAAACAAGGGGCTATTTATACAATGACATATACGGGTAGTCCTAACTATTTCGTACCGAGACTTGTGATGTCAGATAGAGGTACGATATCCCCAAAAGGAGTAGGGATACTTGACAAAGTGCATTTAGTTGTTAGCCAGGATAATATCTATTTATTTGATGGTGCTAGTTTTGATTCTCCGCCTATTGGAGATAGGATTAAAAAGGATTTTTTTGATGATTTAAATTATCAATATAGAGAAAAGTTGTATGTAAAGACCATACCTCACCGATTTGAATGTTGGATTATTTATCCTAGTGGTGATTCGACTACATGCGATGCTGCCTATTGTTTTAATTATCTATACAACGCTTGGACTAAACATACATTTGGTAGAAGTCTATATAGTGTGCAAGTACATAATCAAACAGTTAATACACCTGAATCCTATTTTGGTGGAAATGGTGAGTTTTATGAAGCTTTTTCTGGTAATACAGATGATGGAGTAGCTGTATCAGCAACATTAAGAACAAAGTTGTTTAATTTTAAAGAGCAGCAAATGCAAAATCTTCGTAAAACTGTTCGAAGAGTCGAACTAGAAGTCGAACAAACACCTAGCGTTCAAGTAGGTGCAACAGAAATGATTCATACTGCTGCAACTTACGATACCGCTCAAACTGTGGCCAATGATGCTAATGCTGTAGGTATTAAAAGAACACATAATACTAATACAGGGCGGTATATAAATTTAAAAGTAACTGACACAGGTACTGGTACTCCCTTTACCGTTAGTGGATATACGATATATGCTGAACCTAGAGGAGGAAAATGAAAACTTTTTTAGATAATATTCCAGAAGAGAAATGGGTAGAGCTTGTTAAGTGGAGTTCCGTTTACTGGGGTACTCTTTTGTTGTTTTTTGGATTACCATGGCTATATCAACTGTAGATACTGTTTTACTACCTACTGTTCCATCAGATTTTGAAATGCAGACCCTTAATGATGGCTTTGTAGCTATTAGAGAGATAAAGGATTTTTTAAGAACATCTAATATATTTCAATCTGAACTATATCAAGTAATACATGGACAGGCATTAGTAAGAGACTTTATGGTAGATACTATTTCTGCAAATAAGGTGGTTGCGGGAACTATGGCGGCTAGTGCTGTCTATATAGGTGCTTCTTCTCTGGAACTTGATGGTGTAAATTCTAAAATTATAGTTAAGGATACCCAGGGTTCACCTCAGACTAGAGTAGAAATAGGTAAAATAGGAGCAGGTACTTCTGATTATGGTATAAAAATTTACGATAGCAGTGGAAATGTAAAAATGAACGCATCAGGTAGCTCTCTGTCTCTTGATGGAGCTATTATAACAGATAATACGGTTTCAGCTGATGCTGTAAATGCAGCTACGTTATCTGCGATAACTGCCGATTTAGGAACTATAACTGCAGGAACAATTACTGGTGGTACTATACAAACAGCAGGTAGTGGAGCCAGAGTCAATATGACTACTGACGGTATCAACGGTTATAAAGCTGATGGAACACAGACTGTGGATATAACTAACGATGGGACATTCAGGTTTGGGCCATCAACTGGTAATAATCTATATTGGGATAATTCAACTTTAGCCCTTACTGGAGAGCTTATTACAACTGGCAATCTTGTCGAAGGTGCTGCTGCACAAGCGGATACTGCGATTATTACCCCTATAGCAGATTTAGGTAGTTTTTCTGGCTTTGATACAGCCGAAGGTACCATAGTTGAGACATCATATGATAATATTGGGCTAACAACGGTAGGGAGAAAGGTATTATTATTTTTTCAAATTGAGTGGAGAATTTGGAATAGTGGTGGAGGTAATCCATTAATAGATTTCAATTGGACGTTAAGAATTAGACAAGGTTCTTCTAGTGGAACTCTTTTGGGTATGGCTTATATAAAGAATACCAATGTAAATTACAACTTGGGGGCCTCTACATTTTTTTATACATCTGGGCAATGTTTTGGTCTCGATGCATCACCTAATGGAACTGTTGCCGCCCCTTCATCAACAACATATCATTTTACGGCTCAACTAGACAGTGCGAAGCATACTTGGGCAGCTCCAACAGCAACCCCAGATTTGAACATTGGTCTTGTTTCTGGAAGGGTAACAGCTGTAGAGCTAAGGAGGTAATTATGAATTGTAAAGACAGATTAGTTAAAATAGAAGGCCTAATCAATAAATATGTAAATGCGTTAAATCAATGCCAAGGTGCATTGCAGTCATTACAGGAGGTCAAGGCTATTGTCGAAGAAGAAGTTAAAGACTGTAAAGAAAACGGACAAAGTAGTGGATGTGGATGTCACGTTGAAAATGCTACTTCCGAATGAAGTATCTACTATAAATCATTTAACGGATGCTTTTTTTGAATCTATAGGCTATAAAGAGGCTATAGAGAATCCAGAACCTGAGAGAATATTAATGGCAAACTATTGTCAATCACCATTTTCACAGGTTTGGGTTGGTGTCAATAAAAGAAATTATGAGGTAGGATATATCTGGTTTAGAATAGCAAATGATGTATACAACAAGCCTTTTCTCTTTATTGAACAAATATATATCCAGCCTCACTATAGGAGTGGTTTTTCAATAATGAGTCGATTAATCGAAAAAGGAGTAGAAATGGCGAAGCGTACTAACTGTCAAAAAGGAATTGTTGAAGTAAATAACATTGACAACCAAAAAGTATGGTCTAAACTAGGTTTTAAGCCTAGAAAGCTGACTATGCAATTCACAGGTGATGTGGTAGACTTTAGTAGTCAGAAGATTGTCAGCTGGCTAAACAAAAGGAACGGAGGAAAATAGTATGGGCGGAGGAGGCGGAAGCACTCCAGGTCATTCGCAATCAGGACCCAGTCCTGAATCAACAGAGGCCGCACGAAGACTTTTAGACCAAACACAAGGTCAAATGCCATCATTTCAATCTTTATCTGAAATGACGTTATTGCCTATGGCTCAGTACGACCCTAGGTTAGGGGGGGCTTATCAGACAATGCAGGCAGGACCTCAAGCTCAGACTGTTGCTGCTACTGGAGCAGGGCCAGGAACTTATGGAGGATTACCAGTTGGAAGTACCGTAGGACAAGAGGCGGTAACAAGTCTACAGAATATGCCTAGTTTGTTTGACACAGCTACGGGTGGCCCCATGGCAACTCAAGTAGGTCAACGAACAGAAGAAGTAAATCAAGCTCTTGAAAATTTATCAGCACAAAGATTACAACAAGGTTTAGATGCAACAATGGGAAATCTGGCAGGTGGAGGACTTATATCAGGTTCTCAAGTACAAAGAGCTAGACAATCTGCAGCTGAAAACTTTGCAACACAATCAGCTGCTATAAGAGCTCAAAATGCTTTAGCTCTGGAACAATTTTTATTTGGTCAAGCAGGACAAGACTTGGCAAGACAGCAACAAGGACAACAGGCATTATTAGGTTCCGCATTAGCACAAAGACAGCAAACAGGACAGGAAGCATTAGCACAAGCCCAATTAGCATCACAAGAAGCAATACAACAAGCACAACTAAATACTGCTAACCAGCAAGCACAGCAAGAAGCCGCTAGAGCACTTATGGGACTAGGAGCTCAAGACTTAGCGATTCGAAGAGGGGCCTTAGCTGCTCCTTATGATATCCTTCAAGGTGTGGCTACAGGTATGCAACCAGTAAGAGTTGAAACTGGTGCATCTGGAGGTAAATAATGGTACAAGCTGCTCCACCAACAGGATGGGATTATTTAAGAAGAGGACTATTAACAGGTGTTGGACAGGGGCTTGGTACAGCAGCTGGTGGTCTTATCCAAGCTGGCGTGGGTCATGCTGCTAGCGAACTGGGTATAACAGGATTTCTTGACAGAGCAGCGGCAAAAAGAGAGTTAGAAAGTCTAAAAAAGACAAGTACCAAAGCAAAAATAATAGCTATAAGGGAGTATAGAAAATCCCTTGAAACCGGCGACCCGTTCACTTTGAACCCATACGATTTGCTTATAAAAGCAGGTATAAATCAAGAGCTGGCATCTCGATTGAAAAAGGACTTGTTACAAAAGGACCTTGGTCGTCTTGAATTCAACGTCGGTTCAGCTCCGGGCATGTTAGACTTTACAACTGGTAAGATGCTTCCCGCTACTAGAAACCAGTTGGAAACTGCCATGATTAATCTTTTGAAAGAGCATAAAACTCCCCAGGGAAAAAACGACTTTGTAGATTCCCGTGGTAATATTATCCCAGGCAAAAAAGAGGAGATTATAGAATATTTAAATACATATGCCGACTTTATAGAGAAACATGGAAAAGAGCCATCTCCGGATGACGTTATGAAAATCTGGAGAGAGAGGCAGGCAGCTGCTACTAAGGGTCTTGACCTAGAGAAAGGAAAAGTGACATCGCAAGATATTACGGAAGGTAAAATACTTCCACAGGGGCAACACCTAGGAGCCGTTAAAAACGTTCTAAACCAATGGTTCGGGGACACCCGTAGAAGACCCTCTCCCAAAGCGATAAGAACGAAAATAGACAAACTGCGGGAAGGCATGACGGCCGGCGAATGGATAAACACGATGATTGATAAAGCCACGAAAGAGGCAGCACAGAGAGAAAAGCTTCTAACCGCTGTCCCCTCCCTTGTTGACAATAAGCCGTTTCCATATATGAATATAATCAAAATACTAGAAAAGAACGGAGTTTTTGTTTATGACAAAGATGATGTAAAGCGTGAGAATCCTGATATAGATGAGAAGTATTTTAAAATGCCTCTCGAAGAATTGAAGGAAATTCTTGAACAATATATAGAGTGAGCCGATGTCAGCACGACTTTCTAAAGATTTTGTAGAGCTTGACCCTGTAGATATTACAGGTGCTGGTATTACACCAGTAAATGACAAAGAGGTTTCAACTACACTAAAATTAAAAAAATTGCTCGATGATTCTGCCGTAGACATATCATCTGACAAACCAACTGTAGAAGATTTTCAAACTGTTACACCAGTAAATGTCAAAGACACAGCAATAGTACCAGCAGGTATTCCTATAGACTCTGACCCATTGGAAATACCAGAATGGCTTCCTCATCTTGGAATTGATATGGCACTTATTGCACTAGGTTTTGTTGCAAATCCTCTCGTAGGAGGTGTTTTAGGTTTTACTAGAGTACCTGGGATGTATTTTACAATTAAGAACATACTTCAAAGGTCTGCCTATTTGGGTGCATCAGGTACTTTTATTAGGGGCATGGTAATGGACGACCAAGAAGAGCCTGATTTGTATGACTATGTTGCATCAATAGGTAGTTGGGTTGTCATGGAAACTCTATTTAAGGGAGCTTCTCTCGGATTCACAAAAGGTGTAGAGAAAATAGGTTGGAACGCTCTTGTTGGAAAAGGAACCGCAAAAACTACAGTAGGTGAAGCTCCAGTCCAGCAGGTAAGCAAAGCGTTGGGCAGAGAAAGAGCTATAATAAGTGAGAAAATTAAGAGAATTGAAAAAAACCTTCCAGATAGTCCAAGAAAAAAGAAATTACTAGAAGAGTTAAACCGGCGATTATATGACCATACTCATCCAAAGTGGATACCAGACCCTAGTCTTGGTGCATTAGGACGGAGCGATAAGACCTTTGCTTTTAAAGCGAATGAAGAAGCGGCTAATAAACTTATATCTGTACTTGATGATGGAACCTTAAGACTGACTAGAGACCCTAAACTGCTTGCCGAGCAGGTATTTCAAGCTACTGGCAGGCGTGTACCACTAGAAACTGCAGTGAGTGATTTTTATACATCCCCTTCTGTTTTAAGTGCTCTAGTTACATTGTTTAATCGCATGGTCCCTAAAGGACGACAGATAGATATAAATGAGCTGTGGAAAGCTATACACGCTGCTACAGCCAAGACAAACATTAAGTCAACTGACTGGTTTAATCCTGAGACAAAGATTATCTCTCCAGGTATAAATGAGTTAGTAACAAATTATCTTAGAAATCCTCTTTTAACTAGAGCAGGTCGGCTCTTTGACCCAAATAGGCCACTATTCATGCCAGACTTTCTTGCAACTGCAATAGCACTAAGAGTGGCCGACAGAGCTAAAGATAATGGATATCATGGCTTCTTAGCAGAAGTCTCTAAAGAACTAAAAGGACAACGTGTATGGAATAAATTGTTAGGTAAAAGTAACCCAGTAACAGAAGCAGAGGTTAAGGAGGCAGCCCAACGAGCTGTTAATAGATATAGAGGTATCGTAGCTCTATTTGAAGAGTTCAATCTTGCTAGTAAAAGTTCATATGCTAAACAAAAAAACCCACATACATATATTTCTCAATTTTTAGAAGACTTTGATGAGCTTATGAAAAAAGGAGGAATATCAGTTGATGAAGCTTTAGATGCACTTGTAAAAAAACATCGTTTAACACTTGGGAAAGGAAAAGAAGGAGAAGCGGGTTTATATTATGAAGGAGCAGGATTTAATCCCAAAGTGTTCAAAGAGGGCCGGGAGGCAATGTGGCAAAAAACTGCTCGTTCTAAGGAGTCTACGGATATGAGTTTGCCTTCCGTAATGGAATTTGCAAGAGAAGAAGGACGTGACTTTCAATTAAAAGATGTAGCTGCTAATCGGAGATGGACATGGGAAAGGCTTACCGGGGAGCAGCTGGCGGAGCGTGAAGCATGGAGAGAAAAGGCTGGAAGGGCAATACCTATATTAGAAAAGCATATTGAAAGATTTGTAAAACAGCATGGACAATATGGCGAAGATTTTATAGGACCAACTATTCCTAGAAGAGACTTTTTAAATAAAGTTAAAATAGAGAGGAAGAAGAGATGGTCACAGTTAACTGATTCTCAAAGAAAAAAACTTTTTACAAACCAATATAACAAACTTAAAGAACAACTAACTATAATGAGAAGAAACGTAGAAACTTACGATAGAGTTAAAGCTAGATATCAGATGGATGCAGGACCTAAAGTAGTGGAAGGAACAGGGAAATATATGGAGCCTAGGGATGTTTGGCGAGAGCAACATCAGGGTGAAATCCTTACACCAGGTGTCCATAGTCCTCTTAGAGGAGTTGAAAGGGGAGAGGCTGCCGTCTTTTATGATGCCGTTGACCCTTGGATTTCTGCTGTTACAAGATTTCTGAAAGCAAATAAAGGCGTGAATCCAGCGGAGGTTATGACATTGGTATCAGCGAGAACTTCTGGGAGGGGAGACTGGGGAGTGTCATGGAAACATGTTACTCCAAAAACCTCAAAAGGAGAACCTGTAAGTGCAGAATTTCAACGAGCGTTTGCCACTTATTTTTGGAAAAGACATATTCTTCAAAGTGATACCCCTAATCAAGCTTTTTTGCATAGTCAGATGTCAAACTATCTGTTTTCAGTCCTTGGTAAATTGCATGATTTTGGAAGACTTATGTCGAAATATCCCCAAAATGTAGCTGATGATATACTTAGGCAGCCTACAAATATACGAACTATTTTGACAGAAAGTGATGATATTCAAAAACCGCTCTTACAATGGATGCGAGCAAAGAAGCATACGAATGGAGAAGCTTTTCTCATACGCCGTTTATTTAAGGATTTAAGAAAGAGTGTTGATGAAGAGGGAACTACTACCTTGCTCTCTGGCTGGAAACAAAACGCAGATAGGAATTGGGTGTTTCGTATTGACGCAGACGATGTTAATGCGTTTACAGAATTTGTATATTTAATGGATAAATTCAAAACTCAGTCGTTAGAAGATACTGCGGTATCTTCAACACAGGTGCTGAAAAATAAAAAAAGGATATTAACAAGAAGAGGTTCAGGCAAGGAGCAGGGTCTTTATGACCTACTCTTATTCAAAGAAGAAGCAAGTCAACCAGCATATAAAAATATGAGTGAGGCTCAGGTTTTTGTAGAAGGCCTAGCTAATGTGGCTAATCAATTTCGTTATCTCGCAACGCTAGCGGAAACAGGAATAAAAAGAGGAACTGCAGCAGAACAATGGGCATCCCTGGGAATAACGAGAGTCGAATCAGTATTCCCGGTAAATTACTTTAGAGATACGGGGGAGTTCGTTACTTCTTATCGCAGCTCGGCAGAGAAAAGGAGAGTAGAAAGTTTTATAAGACTGAATCCTGAAATAGTACAACAGATAAAAGATTTTGCTAAGACATATAAAGATGGAGAAGTTCTTCCAATTAAAATGAATAACAAAGAGATTATGAGGATTACTAGTACCACGAACGAAAATCTAGCACAAATAAAAGAGTTAATAAGTAAGGAAGAATTTGATACCTTGGGATTTAATAAACAATTAGTCCATCTGCTGGAAAAACATTGGGATAAAAAAGTAAGTGCGGAACTCTCTGCCCAAATACAGCGGAAGTATGGTGAATATTTTCAGAACGATGAATTTATCGGACTTATGAGTTTCCTTATTCATAGTGACTCAGCTTCGAGTAAGAGATTACAACAAGAGTTGGTGGAGGCAGGGACACCAGCTGCTGGAAACCCGATAATTACTGCCCTTAATGATAAGGTCCTAACAGTTAGTCAAGCTGTAAAACGATTGCTAATTATTGCTGATAAGACTACAGACCCAATCCTAAAGCAGTTACATACTGGATTGAAAAAAGTTGGAATTGAGAAGTCAGACCCGGTTGAGATGGGGATGGCGTTTGAGACTTATACGTCTACAGCTGGTAGTGCATTGAGTATGACGGCTAAAATTAGGGGAGGAAGTAAGGGGTTCTACGATGATGCAGTAAAACTAAATCCTAGTCTAACTAGAGAACAATTTACAATAGAAGAAGCTACCAAACTGGGATATAAAAACTGGCTCAAAACTGTTACAGAACCAGAGAGGAAGCAGAAACAATTAGATGTTTATATGAAAACGATAGAAAAAGACATAAAAGATAAATATGGATTACAAAACTGGCTTGACGAAGAAGACGTTTATAAATATATGTTTCAGCATTATCCTACTCTAACTGAACAAGGGGGAAGGCAATTCTTAAATACTGTCGACCGGTCGACTGTTGCCATGCTGCTTGGACAGTTTGCAACTACTTTAAGAAATGTCTTACAATCAGGATTTCAAATCAGTATGAGGAACATAGGGGAGATTTTTGCTTTTGGCTATACCCATATGTTGAAAAATGCTCAGATGAAATATCCAGATAATTTTATACTCAAGAAGTTCTTTCCACCAGGAAAAATGGAAGAATATCTAAATAAGGAAAGCTTTTCTGGTAGCTTCTTGGATTTAGTAAGACCTTATTTGCAGAGATGGAATCTTCTTATGTATTCACCAGAAGGATTAAATCATTATTTCAACAAAGAAGTAGGTGCAGCATCAGGGGCCCTAGTAAGAAGGAGGATTCCACTTCATGATTTAAATCGTAAAGACCATAATCTTCTAAAAGACAAGGGCATTAATCTAAAAGGCATTTACAACCAAGAGACTAAATTATTTAATGGAGAGGTAGACCTATGGGCATCAAAAGATATAGCAAATGTATCTCAATTTTATGAATGGCTTTCAGCTACACATAAGACAATAGCCGATGAAATGCGTATTATATCTTCAGATTATAATGTTCTGAACCAAGCTAGTCATCAAGCTTCACCATTTTTTGTGGGAACTAAAGATATAGCAGGAAGTATAAGAAGTGTTGCTAGATTCCTCAATATTTTAAATGCTCAAGCTGATTATTCGATTAGAAGGTTTGTTTTCTTTGATGAGTTTGTCAAGCAGGCTGCAAAAAGAGGCCATAGCGTTGAACAAATGATGAGATTGAAAGACGATAAAGTAATATTGGACACACTCGCAGAGTCTTTAACAGTTGCTGCTGAATCAACATTTAGTGTTACGCCTGTTAAAGATTCATTTAATGGAAGGATGATAAGCTTTTTCCAAAGACAAATTGAGAGTGGGCCAATACCTTTTGCCTTTACAAGCTTAATACCATTTCCAAGATTTTTATATAATACATTCAGAATTCTAGCTAAATACAATCCAATAAAAATGCTTAACTTGGTACGATTACATGACGAAAATGCTGTTACAAAATATGTCAAAGGAGACACGGAGCCTTTAATTGAAGCAATGACCAGTCTTGGAATATTAGCAACTGTTGGTGGTTTATACAAAGCTTACGGTAAGGGAAAATACAATGAGTTAGTTATTGATACAGATAAGGGGCCTAGGGCTCTGGATTTAAAACCTTTCACTCCAATGACAGGCTGGTTCTTACTTTACCATCTAATAAACTCTCATCAGACAGGAGCCCCTCTGGGTCTAACTTTCAAAGAGGGCATGAAAGCCTTTACAGGTATCGAAGCAAGAGCTAAGAACTTACCGACATGGGCATTTGACCTTTTCACAGATATATCGGAACACAGAATGGGAAAGGTAACAAACAACTTAGGCGTAGCCTTGGGGGATATAGCAGGAAGACCTTTGCAGACATTGAATATGGTTGGTGATTTTCTTGCGGCATCAGATGAATTAGTTACGCATATGCCTTTTGGAGTAGGAGATGTACTTAAAGATACAGCAATACATGATGCCATGGAAGATGTAGCTAGCGATTTTAACTATATGTCTAGGTCGATGGGTAAACCAATAGGTGGAGTTCTCTCTAAAGTGCCTCTTCCTAGGACATTGCCACGGGAGGATTGGCCTGATTACCATAAATACGAATTGTTCTCTCCCGATATTCCATGGTTTGAGCCTAGTATATCACAAAAAATCAAACATCAGGTTGAAGAATTAAGGAGGCCGAAATGGGGAACAGGTCTTAAAGGAAAAATGATGGAAAGAAAATGGAATCTATCTAAACAAGTATTGGGATTATCTTTATATGAACCTAAAACACCTATAGAATACGAAGTAGATAGACTTCATTTTCAATTAAAAGAGATTATTCCGAGAACCGGTATTCCAGAATGGGACGATAGAGCAGCAGAAAGAATTTCACAACATGTTCCTATGCTAAATAGACTCGTAGAAGGTGCAAGATACAAGGACCTACCTAGCGATAATATGAAAAAGATAATGCTTAAAAAGAGTCTTGCAGCGGTTAGAGAAAATGTTTTTGCAGAATTAAAGCATTTCTACCCTAAATTATGGACCAGGAAACAATTTAAAAAATGGCCAAGAGAAATACAAATTCAAGCTATTAGAGAAGGACTTGCCCCAAGCGAATGGAGGTAGTATAATAGTCAGATGGCAGTGAACTTAAATGCAGCTAGAGGTGGAACTCTTTTTGATATGCTAAAGAGCATGTTGCCTACAGTGGTAGGTGCAACTGCAGGTTCTATGGTAGGAGGTCCTGCTGGAGCAGCTGGCGGAGCTCAACTTGGTGCCAAACTTGGAGCAACAGCTATAGGTTCGGGAATTACTGATTATTTAGTAAAAGCTGCTCAACCCGCTTCTGCAACACAAGGAGTCAATATGAACGTTCCAAGAAGTCCAAACCTAGCTGAATCTCTGGGGCAAGCAGGTGTCTCTACGGCTGTTAGAGCAGGAGGAGACAAACTAATGGGGAGTGATTGGTGGGAAGAGAATATAACTGACCGATTTCCAAAGAAAGATAACCCTAAACTAGATGAAATAAATAAACAAATAAAGGAACAAAGTGGAGGCCTGGGTGAGTTCCTTTCTGGAGACAGAAAAGCTCCTGCAACAGAAGCAGATAGCTTCTGGAAAAAAATCAAAACTTGGGGAGACCCGACTAGCACTTCTGATGAAAATGCTTTAGAGGCATTGACTCATTTTATATATAATAAAGAAGATAGAGATAGAATAAAAAGAGCTACTCCTTTTCGAAGAATATAATCAAAGAAAAGAAGTAAGGAGGTTTATATGAACAAAATACTTTCAATGCTACGAGAACCAAGCACATATGCCGGTATATCTGGTTTAATGCTTGCAATTGGCGTTTCAAATGAACAGTGGACAACTATTAGTACGGCTTTAGCTGCACTTGCTGGTGTTGCCGCTATGATTTTGAGAGAAAAAGGAAAACAATAATGAAGGGAGGATACGCTTAATAATGAATTGGTTAAGAGGTTTGGCAACTAAAATTTTAGGACTTGTCGCTTTTGGATTATGGTCTATGTGGAAAAATAGACGTATAGATAATTTAAAAGGAGAAGTGAACAAACTTAGAATTGAGAAGTCAAATTTAAAACTACAAAATAAATTAGAAAATGAGCTTAATGAAGAAGTGGCTGAACTAGAACAAGCTACTGGCAAAGAGCTTTTAAGGCGTTTAAATAAAAATTAATGTTTTCTTGGCTCAGGCATATCTTAAAAAACGACCTATTTCACCTCCTATATCTGAAAAGGCTAAGATTGTCTGGGCTTTTTGCCTCTTTCTGGGCTCTAAGACCCCGAATATCGATTTTAAGGGGTCATAAGCGGCCTCAAATCAAAAATACGATGTTTACCCTTAGTTTTTTGCTATTTATGGCTACATCGTGCTCCTATTTTACTAATCCAATCAAAAATTTAGAAATTCCATCCCCTCCAACGTATGAGAAGGTGGAATATGTAGCTCCAGAAGACATAGAGCCTGAAGTTCCGTATGTTTGCATGAAAAATAAAGACGCTATAGCAAACTACAAGAATATAGAATCATGTAAGAATAATAATTTCCTATTAAGAAATACAATTGAGGGACTACTAGATGGAAATTGACATGTTGTTAAATTTACTAAACCAAGCTCCAGTTTTGGGAGTGTTAGTAATCCTTTATATGATGAACAAGCAAGGTAATGGAAAAAACGGTAAAACAGTATCAGGAGTACAAACCGAACTTATGCGAGGGATAGGCGATTCATTAGATAAATTAGCTGACGCACAAGTTGACGCAAATAGAATAGCAGAACGTAGAGCTAGAGGATTTGAAGCATGGTTAGACAGAAACCCAAGTTGTCCACTAGGACACAACGAGCAAAGTCCATTTCAGCCAAAAAGAAAATGACAGAAAAAGACAAAAAACGGACAGGGGCAAAGACTAAAATAAAACCTCATGACAAATTAAGAAACATTCTTGAGGAATATGGATTCCAAGAAGGTACTGATTTCGTAGAAGAACATAGGTTTCATCCAGTTCGTAGATGGAGATTTGACTTTGCTTTTTTAAAATACAAGGTAGCCTTAGAGGTAGAAGGTGGTGTTTTTATAGGGGGTAGGCATACAAGGCCTATTGGATTTAGTAAGGATTGTGAAAAATACAATCACGCATTATTAGCAGGGTGGAGAGTGTTAAGGTTTACACCCGATATGATTAACAAGGGCGAAGCAATAGTACAAACGCTACAACTTTTGGAGAAAGATGATGTATTTTGCACAGTCGAAGATAAAATTTGGCAGTCTGTTCAAGCCGATTGATATAATTGAGACGACTACCGAATCTTTAACAACACTAGGAGGCCCTACTGCAGGTCTCTGGGATTCTGAAAAACGGGCTATCCATGTAGCTTTAGATGATTTTGCAACTCCTGAATTTATCTTGATGCACGAATTAGTTCATGCCATTGATACTTTATGTGAAACAACTGAGACTGCGGAAGCTAAGGCTGACTTGTTTGGTGCTATTCTGTTATCTTTAATTAGAGAAAATAAAGACCTTATATTTCAATTAATAGGACAACATTATGCCGAAGATAGCATATATAAGTGATATACATGCCCCTTATGAAGATGTAAGGGCATTGAAATTGGCTATGAAGGTCTTAAGGGAAACAAGCCCCGATAGGATTATAATTGGAGGAGATTTAGTTGATTTCTATGCCGTATCAAGCTTCTCTGTTGATATAACCCGTGCAGATATAGGACACGAACTCAGGGGAGCACAAAAAATATTAAAGAATATACGAGAACAGCATCCTAAAGCACAGATAGATTTTATAGTAGGGAATCATGATATACGGATTATGAAATATCTATATACTCATGCTGACCGACTTATTCCTTTGCTTGTTAAGGAATTATCTTTGCCTGGTTTGTTTGATTTCAAGAAGTATGGAATTAGATATCATCAGAGACCATTTGAGGTAGGACATTTATGGTTTTTACATGGACATGAAAAGAGTAGCGGGTTAGGACAACCCATCCATGTGGCTAGAAATCTGCTTTCTTATATGAAAAGGAATATTATATTTGGACATTTTCATAGATTCCAAACATTCGTGGACACAGAGATGTCTGGCAAACCTATTGGAGCTTGGGCTATTGGATGCCTGTTTGATTTACAACGGATGCCAACACCTTATCAAGTATTTTCAAACGAACAGAAAGGTATGGCAATAGTTTATATGCACAAAAACGGAATCTTTAAAATAGACCCTCTTATTTTTGTACCAGACATAGACAATCATGGGTTCAGTTGTATGGTAGAGGGTAAGCGTCTAAGTGTATAAGTAATCTACTCTTTTTCTTATTTGGTCTAACATTTCTTTTTTACTTGTCTTGTCCACGAATGAAAGTCGTGTGCAAAGATATTGAAGAGCATCATGGATATGAGACCATTGGTTCTTGTTAGGTTGTTGGGAGAATTTTCCTTGTCCTTCGCTAATAATTTTATAGTGATAACCACCATTAAAACCCTGCATTAACTTCTTGCATGTTTTATTTATTTGTAGACCAGGAACACCATCTTTCATAGAATTGAGTAGTTGTTGAACACAGTGTATCCGTATTCCTGGACTTTGGTCTCCTGGAACCAAATTAATTCCTGTTTTACTTAATATTCCTGCAGGTGATTGCATGTCTGTTTGTGATACATGAAAGGATGCGGGGTCTCCGTAGTCTTTAAAAGTTTTATTGTTGGGATACTTGATGTTACAAAATGCTATGACTTTTTTGGCAAATGCTTCGAGACTAGGCTCTGAATCTGTTACTTCATCTAAACAAACCAAGATACCTCTTGAGTCTATTTGACATATAACACATGCTTTGTGTTTGCCTGTTGGAGACAAATCCCATCCCCTTAGAATAGTATGACGTTCATCTGCATTGATATGTTTTTTAGTAGCATATACATCTTCTTGGAAATTGTATACAGGTTCTCCCTCTGGCGGAACAAACCCCCACTTGCCAAGTAGATATGTTTGCTTCCAAGAATCTGGATATGACTCTAGAGCTTTGATGTAGTCATCTGGTAGGTTTCTTCGATTGTCGTATGTTGATGCCATAACTAGATAATGTTGTTTTGCATCGTCTTCATCTAAAGCTTTATTGTTGGAAAACTGTTTCTCTACCCATCTTTTGTATATATAGTGGTCTTCATTTGGAGGGTTACCTACGACCATGAATGACCTATGATAGTCCTGATACCACTCTTCTCCGTAGACGCAGTTCTCTCTAGTAACCTTGCCCCATCTGCCACGTCTCCCCATTAGTGTTAAAAATATTCTTTCATCTATGGCGGGAGCTTCATCTACAAATATCCAATCAACTTCTAATGACCTAAAATCTTGTACTGCGGACTGTAAAGATTGTCCTTCTGATTTTGCAGGTCTATATAATATTTCTGACTTTTGTCCATTGGGAGCGTTCACGTCAAGAACGAAAAGTTTTTTGGAGGTGTAATGTTCGTAGTGGACACCTTGTTTGAGATTAAAGTGTGCGAAGATTTTATTTAATGTTGCTATGTCTGTATCCATTAACTGAGGATAGGTCTCACGCACAATTATACCTCTAGTTCCTGGATAAGCGTAGCTTAACCACAAAGCCCTCAGTAGCCCAATTAAAGATTTACCGCTCCCAAAAGCCCCTATATAGCAAGGATAAAAAACGGGAGCAAACCAAAAGAGTCTTTGCTTTGGTCTAAACAAATAACCATTAATTTTTTGAGCCTGTTCAACATTAGGATTATTACCCTCGGCAACACCCCACCCCCATCCGAGAGTTAAAGCATCTTTTTGTTGGTCAATATCCAAATCATCAAATGCTAATTCGACACTCCAAGTTTTGAAGAAATCATCTTTTTCCGTGTGATTTAGTTTCTTCCACTTTAACTTGATGTCGTCTAAGTCTATTGTCTGTGTTTCTTTTTCTGACATTTTTTATTGCCATTGCCTTCTTGAGTTTAAGTGTACCATGTATAAATTTTTTAAACTCCTCTGAGTTTTTATGACCTTCACGAATTTGCTTCTCCCAGTATTTTACACGTTTGTCAAATACATTATATTCTTCTTTGTTAGAGAGCCATTCCTGTAAAATTTCATACTTAGATATCGCCCTTTGCATCTAACTTCCTTACTTCTGTAATTCCAATTTTTTGCATTTTGCCACAAGTTAAACATTTAACGATGTATTCTTTTGGTTCTTTACAAACTATAATATCATCTAAACAATCTTCTGGAGTTGGTAATTTTTTGTGTTCTCTTATTTTTATATATACATCTTTTAAAGGCATTTCTAGAGAATCTGAAAGCCATTCTTTCTTTATTTGCTCATCTTCTTTACGAAGAATCGGAGTTAGTCTTACAAGTTTTGTATATTCAATTGAGGCTAAGTTGTTATCATTTCGTAGCACAGAACCAAAGACTTCAGCTATACCTATATCTTGATATGCACTTGTATGAGAAATACCTATATCTTTTAAGTAATCATCAAAATTACATATCCCCTCAGCATGATACCGCCATAGTTCCTCTTCTCGAATCATGTATAACCAGAAGCCCCTTTCAAGTCTGACCTTCGTAATCTGCTCCCCACATTGTTGTATTCTTTTTGTAAGTTCAAAAGTTTTATTAGCCAGAGATAACTGTTTGTTTAAATTTTCACCGTCAACACCATCAGTAAATATTATTTCTGGATTATTTTCTGTCTTTTCTTCCATATTTCCTCCTATATTAAGTCTATTTGTCTAGAAAAAGCTCCCGCTTTGTATCTAGAAAGTCTGTCTTTGATTCTTATATTATACCTTGTTTCAATCTCTTTTGCACTGCTCAGATTAGATGTTACAAAGGTGTGTTTGTTTTCATGTAATCTGATATCTAGTAATTCAAAGATTAAACTTTTTCTTTCTTCATCTAGATACTCTGCTCCTAAATCATCAATCAGCAAGGCATCAGTCGATATGTCGAACCACCATTCGAAATCTTCCCAGTTGGACTTCTTTCGATTGATATCGTTTGTCCTTAAAAATGCACAGCTTTGAATTGAAGCCTCCTTAAACAATTCAGCAATAGCTTTAATACATGCAGTAGTTTTACCCGACCTTTGTTCTCCGATAAGTAAGAAATGTTTATCAGAGTCTATCTTTGGTAACAACCAGTTAACAGCATTGTAATCTCTTGTAAAATCTTTTGAACATACAAGATTAGCCAGTACGGTAGGGAACTTATTTCTTTTTAAGAATTCGACCGCTCGAACATTATCTTTTGGTTTTTCAATCCAATTAACATAGCCGTAGCCCTCGTCATCTTCAAACCTAAGCCCCCAACGATGTAGTTCATGCCATACGTCAATCAATTTCAAATCTTTATCAGTATTCTTAAATTTTTCTGTAATTGAATCAATGTGTTGAGCATCAACATCTAGGTTAAATGTTAAACCTCGTATTGTAACTTTCATATTTTACCTCCTCAATATGTTTTAAATTCCCTCTCAGACACATTTTAAATACCCGTGAGTCTATTATTTTTATTTTTATGACTCAGACTATTCATTTAATCCTTTGAGGGTAAATTCGCTTTTTATTTCACTCATACCGTTTGTATAAGATTTGCCCCATCCGTTAGACGCTCGACCAAACCAGTTAACCAGAAATCGTTTATAATTCTTTTTCCGTTTTGACGGGTTAGCCTCAATCCAACTAATAGCTTTTCTAATTTCAGTACGAATGTCAATACTAGGATAAGATTTCTCCCACCCTCTTACTGTCTTAAAATTAATCTTATTCTTCCTAATATAAGATAATAAGATAGGAAGATTAAGATTCCTAGATAAAATCTTCCTAGAACAATTTTCTTTCTCTTTGCTTCTTTCTCTTTCTTTTAAAACTTCCATCCGCATCTCGTCAATCTGGTATTCTATATCCCAAGCCACCTCGTAAGTCAAATCGTTTTTATCCATAGACACCTCCTTGTAAATATGGTATAGTTGTAGCGTACTTCATTTGACATGAAGACACATCTCCTTAATAGAAGAGGGTAGGTTTAGCCCCATTTTTCCTACCCTTTTCCATGAAGATTGAACTTTTCAGTAATATTATTAAAAGCAGATTCAGATTTATCTACTTCTTTTCTCAACGCTACAAACATCTTATCTATTTCTGTGGGAGCGTACTCATAATTGCTTCGATTACTAAGATTTCTAATCAAAGCTAAAACATGAAAAACATTGTTAACTCTTGCTATAGCTAATCTTCGAAAGTTTTGTCTTTTTATTCGATATTTTTTTGTTCGATACTTTTTGCGTATCCCCATCTTCTCACCTCCTTGTGTTAATTTTGGCGGGGTTAGAACCCAATCAAAATCCTAACCCCAAAGACCAGAGTCATAAACAATGGTCTAGTCTTCGTCTCTTAGAACTCTATCTTCCCAACGCTTCGCTAACTCTTCAACAGATTCTACATCTTTGATTTTATTAGCAATAGAAAAATTAACAGCATTGGTTAGTGTTGATTGTCTAACGATGTATCGCTGAACCGAATCAATATTTTTTTTATTTAATTGGTTCTTCGATTTGTCGACTGAGTTATTAACCCTTTTAACTGCATTATCAAAAGAATCGTCATCGTTTATATCTACGCTACCATCGGTAATTTTAACTTTATCACCATGCGGATGCATCTCGTTGATATAACATTTACCATTTTTTTCAACATACTCAATAACAACCGTTTGACCTTTCTCTACTGAAACGAAGGGTTTTGGAACACCCGTTTTGGTTTCCTTATCCCAACTCTGAAACCCTAAGTTGTACCAAGTATCCCCAGTTTCTTCAAGCTGATACCCACCATTCTTAGAACTAAAATTCTTTATAATTCCTTTAATAGTTTGAACATCATTTGCCATTTTTGTACCTCCTTCTTTTAGATTTTTGTTGATAATTTTTTTCTACTTCACTCCATATTGTCCAGCAAAACCAAAATGGAATATAGAGCAATATGAGAAATATTATTAAATTAATTCCTTGCGAAATAGTTTCCAATTGAATACCTCCTAATTTCCTAATTCTAGCTGTACTAAGGAACTGTCCGTAGTAAATGATTTATGCGGTTCTAACTCCGAATAAATTGTTACTTTAACTCTTCCGTAGGCATGTGATACGTTTTTTATAGTAACAGGAAAAACAAGTCCAGTTTTTGCTGTGTCGTGATATCCTACTTGTTTATTAAGATATTGTTCATACTTACTAACAACCTCGTCTACTTTACCCATGGTTACCTCCTTTTTTTAAAAGTTTATTCCTCTTATCTATTTTTTTTTGCCACGCAGGATTAAATCTAATCCTATTATCTTTTTCGATTTTGTACGCAGAATGTGGAACTTCGAGCGGGTGAATAGTCGTACCCGAAGGCGAAAGAAACGAAAAAGTGAAGCTCTTGCTTTTACTTGTTTTAATTGGGATGAAGTTTTTAGCATTGGCATTTGGATTGTATTTCCTTGCTTTTCTCTTATTGTTCCCCCACTTCTTGTCCAATTTTTCCGTAACAAGCGTTTTAAGATTTTGAGCCATTTCATAATCCCTCCTTAGTTCGTTGTTTTTCGGGATTTAGCTCAGTATAATCACCTACATCAGAGAATCCTTTTTCGAATCCATATACTATTTCATAATGTATTTTTAGCCAAGATGGTTCGTGTTCATCATCTGTAGCCCAATTTTTTATTTCTCTAACTAACCATTCTAAATCTTCTTCTTCGTTAAATATAATTACACAATCTCTATCCATATATTTTGAATCAAAATTTGCCTTAAGGTCTTCAACACGGATTTGTCCGTGTACATTATTATTAAAATCATAATAATAAAGTTGTCTCGAGCCTAATACTGTGGTTTTTTTTGTCATATTTACCTCCTTATTTTATTTTTTTAATCAATATCATGTTTCGTTAAACTATATATGTAGTCGCCAAGCTCTGCTCTTTGCTCAACTAACTCTTTAAATAGCTTGTCTTTTTCTTCTTCTGTTCCGTTAGGGAGTAGTTCATCAACTTCTTCTTGAACTTGCTCTAACATTTCTTCGTGTCCGTCTACTGACATTGGTTCTCACCTCCTTGCTTGTTCTCAACTGTAGCATACCTGTGTTCAGTTGTCAAGTATGCCACAGCTTTCTTCAAAAGTTCAGGGTTATCTTTAAATTTACCCAATCCCTGATTACAACCTTTACATAATATACCTCTTATCTTATCAGTCTCATGACAATGGTCTATATGTAAACGGTGTTTCTCTGTTCTTTTCTTACCACAAATTCTACAAAATGGTACACTAAAAAGTTTCTTATATTCATCTATAGTTATACCGTATCTGTCGCAGGTTAGTTTCCTATTCGCTCTAGCTTGTGCGACTTTCCCCCTTAGAGTTTTTCTGTAAATTCTATTATAATCCCTTGAATAGTTTGGATTATTACGAGAAATACCTAAATTTCTTTTTTTACGAATTTTCATATTTCCTCCTTTAAATTGGCTCTAGCTTGGTATGCCTGTGTTTTGCTAGAAGTTAGGGTGTTATTGTACTCAACCATCACCACCAATTATAGATAATGAACATTAGAGAAAAGAATCATCCCCTACTAATGTATAAATCATCGCATATGCCTTCGGCTACTTGCTGTGCTTCATCATTTGCAACATCTCTTATCATATCTTCTATATCTTCAGTACCTTGAAACCCAAAGAACTCTCTTAGACTGTACTTGAAATCGTCAACCGTGTTGAGTCTAGCTCTTAGACGTAATATGGTTTGTTCTCGTTCTTCAACTAAAGACAACACAGTATCAGTCAAGTTCTCTTTAACAGCGTCTTTAAGGTTACCAATAAATTGTTGGTAACTGTCTTCACTAACTTTGAACCCATTGACGTATCGTTGTGGCAGTTCTTTGGTTTCTTCTGCCATGTCTTTTTCGTCAGTAGGTGCTTGAGATTCATTTGACATAATCATACCTCCTATGTATAGATTTATTAACTCATCAGTCGACTAATCGACCTGACCTTTTCATCGTAGCACATCCCTTAGCAGTTGTCAAGCTCGACCTAATATTAGCAGGGCTATTATATATTCATAAAAACATACAATATAAATATAACTACAATAGAAATCATTATGGATATATATAAAAATTTAAACCATCCCTCGTTTCTCATTTTTCCTCCATTATAAATTTACCTTTAATGTTGTTAGTATCTACTTGGTTATTTTCTTTATCCCACCCATAAAAAGTTATATAGATTTTGCCATCTTCTGTATATAGATTAAAATCTATTTCTTTATTGGGATGTATATCGTTACCTGTTGAAGTGGTTTCAATCACACTCCATGTATCCTCTGCAAATTTAATCATTGGTTTCCTCCTTTATTTCATTACAAAAAATATCGTCAATATCATCGCATACTTGTTGAAAACTATAATAATCAAATTTATTAACAAGTTTTTTCCATTGTTCGTTGCTGATGTTATCTTGATACCAACCATCAATATCATCTTTATCCCAATATGCAACAATAATTTCATCATCTTCATTGTTGTATTTTTTTAGTTGTTTAATTAACTCCTTAACTTTCATTGGGTTCCTCCTTTTTTTATTATTTTCTTATAGTTCTAGTAGTGTTAAGACTGCCATTTATCTTCAATGACTCTCTTTATCTTATCTGGGATTTCATCGTTATAGTTCTCTATATAATCTTCAAACCATTTGATATTACCACCAAATTTAGTAAGTCTATCCGTTACCATTTTGCGTACATCATTTTGATGTAAAGCAAATAGTAAATCAACTCTACTACTACCTACAACTTGATATTCAGTAATGTACTTAACTTTATAACCCATCTTACCTACTGCCTGTTCAAATTTCTCTACTGTATAAGGTTCTGGCTCATGAGTTAGAGCAACAGTCCCCAACCAACTACAAATTTGAGGGTAGTCCTGCTTGTCAGGTTCAGCTAAATACTCTTCTAAGTTCGGGTATTCTCGGTTTATCATTGTTATCACCTCCTTTTTAGATTTATTATCGTTTTCTTACTTTGAATTTTGTTTTTTATAGTTTTCTTCAAAAATCTCATCTGAGCGGGAACTAACCCATTCCTTAAACTCATCATATTTCTTAGTATCAAAATCAACTAACCTCTGATACGAATAACACCATTCTAACCATCTTTCTTTGTGTTCTTCTTTAGTAAGTTCTATTGATACACCAAGAGATTTTTGTGTTATTATTCTCTCATCTTTTAAGTTACTCATTGTCCCTCCTTTGTTCTAAAATATTTAGTAATCTTAACCCAAACTTCACTGCTTTACGGTAGTATGGGTTAAAGTCGCTACTTCTATAGTTCTGAACGATGTATCTATTTAAATACGCTTCCTGTTCGTCCCAATCCATATAAGCCAAATCTTTGTATATTGCTCCGTCTCTTTTTTTGTAATGTTCGTAACACAATATTCCAAACTCATTCATAAGTAAATCTTTATACTTCATTTTTCTCACCTCCTTTAGTCGACCACTCGACTAATTAATCATCAACTTTATCCCATCCGATTTCCATATCTTCTGGAACTTCTTTCGTACCTGCTAATGAAACTATTTTAATAGTTGATTCATTGACAGGTTTAGGGTTTTCAAAGTCTCTCGTAACATAAGTTTCAATGAGATACTTTTTACCTGTTTCTTTATCAATCCAAACTTCCCATCCTTCTTCAAAATCAACATTATCAATAATGTCTCTTTCTTCTGGATTAGTAGAAGGGATTAAGCATTTGCTATATTTTGTTTCTCTCACCAGTTCACCTCCTTCTGGGCTGTCTCTTCACAGTAGCACACTGGCAAGGAGATGTCAAGCGGTAATTTTCTGCCGTTCCGTATACTATAAAGTACACCCCTTGTAATAGTAATATAGACCTATATAATGTTTAATATGAGTATAAATTTGGACATAATTCATGCCGTTCCAAAACAACTAAAGACAGTACTACTAGAAATACTTAATAATGAATTAGATAAAAGTATGGTAGATATCTGTAAAGATAAAGGATATAAAATTAACACAGTTTACTCTCAAATTAGTAAGCTAAAAAGAGAAAAAAATATCAATTTCTACAAGGACTTACTTGAGCCTATAATCCAAAGTAAACTTAGCAATTTAGAGGTTACTGCTTTTAATAAATTAAAGAATGGTATTGAGAAGAATAGCTATAAACATTTAGAGTTATTCTATAGATTAAGATATGGTTCTTTAAAGGATACAGACACTAATATTAATATCAATGATTCTAAGATTATGATTATGAATACTCCATCTCAAATAAACCGAGACGACTATAAAGATATAGACTCTTAACTATTATCAATGTTTAATATACAAGGGGGGGTGTATATTAATATTAATTATTGGCAAAATCCCCTGCCAATATTATTATCGGTTTTGTTACAAGCCCCTATTACCGACTATCATAATTAGCTATCATAAATCTATTTTGCTGTGGCCTAGAGGCTGCCTGCTTAGTTTATGAT
>Ga0080013_1001311_pt1 | contig 33486 bp, 62 predicted proteins | sample ETNvirenome_6_85_FD_69236 | JGI IMG/M metagenome (GOLD analysis project Ga0080013, IMG submission 69236) | Marine viral communities from the Pacific Ocean - ETNP_6_85 (SPADES assembly) (version 2) | ecosystem: Environmental > Aquatic > Marine > Oceanic | place: Pacific Ocean | collected 2013-06-19
TCGTCTCTTAATTTTGTTATAGCGCTTCTTTTTATTCTATTGCTTGCTTTATCATACTCCATAGATGGTAACTCTTTAAACATTTTTCTAATATAATTTTTAGCTTTTTCTTTAGAAGCTGAGCCATGACCAAATAAACTGGCGTAATATTTACTTAAAGCAGGCTTAGCTCCCTTACCAAATTTTCCAAGAAAAGGAACAGCCAAAGCTAAGTTTAAAAGGCTAGCTTCTTCGCCTTCAGGAACATGTTCAGCTCCAGTCATAAATTCTAATGCTGGAATAGCTTGTTCTCTTATAGATGGTAGATCTTGTGATGTTTGATATTTTCCACCACTAAGTTTACTTAATAAAGTTTCTCTTACTTCTCCACCTTCTTGATATCCACCAGCTGATTTTATTTCTTGTGGTGATATTCCGTTTAATGAAGGTTCCACGCTTTCACCTTTTAATCTTGCGAATAATTCAGCGGTAGCAGGGTCGATTCTATCTTTACTTCTTATGTTTTCCATAAGACCCATAGTTGATGGGTCTAAATCACTTAAAAACTTTTGTCTTGCCCATTTTTTATTCATCTCACCCCAATCACTACCTTCTGAATATGGGATAGGCCCACCTTCTTGATACCCATTACCAGACCAAGCTTTTAATGAATCTGCTGGTATATCACTTTCATTCATCATAAAGTAATCACCACCTTCACCCTCTGCCAAATATTGCGCCATACCATCTTCTTCCATTCTTGACATGGTATCAATCATTACGTTCTTGCCTTTCCAAGGCATTGAATAGTATCCTTCTTGATTGACAGCTGAAGGAATTGCACATTCACCACCAACACATTCTGAATCTTTTTTTATTACTCCACCTTCTTGCTTATTGATGCCTAACCTTTTTAAAAAACTACTTGCTTTTGATGGTTTATCAAAATATCCTTCTACCATAGCTTGCGGTATGGAGTCTGCTGGTGAATACGCCATTTTTCGCATAGCTCTAGCTCCTACAACTTTTCTGTCTAAACTTGGTAATTGACCATGTTTTTTCTCACCTAAATAATATCTTAAACCTTCCCCACCACCAACTTCACTTGCTGGAACGGAAAGTATAGCTCTTAACATTTCGGGGTCATCATAATTATATTCTACAGGACTAGCACCTCTAATTGTTTTAGCTTCCCCACCCTCTTGCATATTGCGGGTAGCGTCTACTCTTTGTCGTACTGGGGAATCAGCAATGGGGAATCCATTTGCTTCTATCTTTACTGAAGAGTTATCTTGCGGTTGCAAGTGTACAAGAGAGGCTGATACCATTAACTTATTTAATGCACCATGAGCTCCATCGGCGTGATTTAGCATCTCCATATTTTCTGTGCCTAATGCATTTACCGCATTACGTCTGACGACGTACTCACCCGGTTCTAGGTTGGCGTTAACAACGTCACCCATCGGATACTGTCGGTAGTGTGGCATGCCCTTCATGTATGTGGTGTATTTTATAAATAAAATACTGAGGGTAAGTTATACAGGGAAATTTCTATTTACAATAGAATTTAAGGAAAAAGCTAAAAAAATCTTATATTATTAGAAATTACGTGATCCAGTTATCCAATTATAAGTTTTTTTAAGTGTAAAATCACGTTTTTTATCTTCTTTCGTTTCAATCTCATCTTTTGACATCTTCTGAGACTTTGGTGCCCTAGCATAATAGTCTGCATAGTATAAAGCATCCATAATGTCATCATTACGTGGTTTAGGGTGTTCAAAGAGTTCATCAACCAATTCCGTCATGTGTCTTTGCAGGTACAACTTCTTTGAATTAACGATAGGCCCGAGTGTTGTTTCCAGTCTATCTTCCTTCTTAATTCTTGCTGGCGGCTTTACTCCTTTGAAGATGCCGGGTAGTAGCCTTTTTTCGTTGGCGCTCATTCGTGTCACCATATCTCGCACCATTTCTTGGGCGGCAACAGTCTCAATAGTTACTCTTCTTACTGGAGAATACTTCTTCGCCATGTCTATAATTTTTTGCGGAACGTCAAATGTGGGTATTCTTTCTCTGAAGTAGTCAATGACATACCTATTATTGTTCGCATCAATACCCATAACCAGTATAACCTGAAAATCTGAGGTTGCTGTTGCAGTAGCGGCTAAGTCAACTCCAAGATATACATTAATAGGAATTGCGTCTTCCCCTTCAATAATGTAGTTAAACCCGCCTTCATTCTTAAATACACCATTGTAGTACTGAATTCTATCAATTTTAAAGGAAGCGTTAGATATATCCCTCGCATCGTTCATATACTCCTGTGCAAACTTATTTACCAGACCCGCCTCGATGAACTCGCGTTTCTTTCTATCTAGCTTTTCAAGGGAGAATTGTTCTGGCCAGATAGATTTCCCATCCTCTACTGCTCGATGAAAGACCACATCCCAAGGGTATCTGCGATTGTCTTTCATTGCATTCTTATAACCATCGCAAACCATCTGTAAGAAGCTGTCATAATGAACAATAGTACCCGCCAACCATATCCAACCTTCATTTCCGGGGGTTTCTTCTAAAGCAGGATATACCGTAGACACTACCCATTTCTTGATTTCCGACCTACGTTCTGGGGTTTTCGTGTTTAATTCTGATTCAAAGTCATCCAAAACAATACCAGTATAGCGCACATCTACTTCTGCCCTACCTCTCAACCTCTGCGATGTACCTTTTGCAATAACACGATCTCCCTTTGGAGTTACAATATCTTTCTCTGTCCACCTCTTTCCAGCTCTTCCACCGTCCATATTGCCAAAGTAGTACTTTATTTTCTTATTTACTTCAAAATGGTTTCGTAAATACTTTAAGTGATCAATAGACTGACTCTGTTCTTCGGACACCCACGCAACAAAATGTTGCTGTTTTTCTCCAGAGAAGCATAGTTTATGCATAATCGCCGCTTTAGACAGTATAGACTTACCAAAACCTCTGGGCATTACAATGCATGTTCTACCACCGGGGGCGGTACTAATCAATTTTTTAGAAACATCAAAGTGAAAACCGGGGGAAGCGGACTTATTTAAGAAATCGCGGGGTAAAAATGCACGACCAAAGAATACAAGGTCAGTATATGCTTTTGCCAATATCTCATCCCGCTCTGCCATTAAGCTGGGTGCGGGGTTAATATTGAAGTTTGTTATGTCGCTATTGTCGTTTATGTCTTCAAGGGTTGTAGTCATCCCAATTAAACCCATAATTTTTTATTAACCAATCTCTTATTTGCGGCTCAACAACACTGTGAGTTTGATATTCGTCTGTCCCCGGTGTGTGATATAATTCATCTTCTGCGTGCTCTTCTCCCTTTCCTAATAGTAAACCTTTTCTAGATTTGTATTTAGAGTATTTCTGAGGGTCAGTAAATCGTAAGCCATGAGCAAATTCAGATACAGCCATATCTGAACTACCTCCACCCCAAGGTTCCTCTGGGATATATACGGTATCTAAGTTAAATAATTTATCCATCAACGTTCTCGGGGTTTTCTTTGCATAATGCCATTCAGCTCCAGCTGGTATGTATGCGGCGTGTCTTTCTCCATGCGTCCTTACGAATGGAGAGCCAGACTGCCTCCAAAGCTCTTTTAATCCTTCTGCACTGACTTGTGATAGCTTACCCCTTTTCTCTGAATCTAAATGCGGCGAACCGGGCCTTAGACCAAAACTGACTAAATTACTCCCAATAGCATCACCATACGATTCTTCTGGTGAATAATACAGTTTGTCTAAAAGAGGGTGTTTTTCTGTTAACATACTTAAAAAATTGGCGGCCTTTTCCCTGAAGCGTTTTTTTGTTCCTCGTAATGGCGGTGTTTCTTTTACCTCTCCACCTTCTTGGTACGATTGTAAGTTTGCGCTAGCTATCAGTTTATTTATTTCGTTGTGGGCTTTCATAGTAAAAATTCACTTTTAATGTTTTTGGGTATGATATGTGGAAAGGGTAGGCATAATTGGTCGTATCTGGATTATAATACATTATTCACTCGCCTCTGGTAATAAACCCTGTTCAAAGGCTTTTAGCTTTTCTTTTGAGAAACCAGTGAACTCTTGTATCAATGCAATGGATTCTGATTGTTTATCTGTATTCAATAAGCCTGATATCTTCATTAATGTCTCTAATGCTCTTAATTTATCTCCATGACGTGCTTTTCTGCTATCTACCACACTTTTCATCTCTTCTAACAGATATGTCTTACTAATACCCAGATCATCTAATAATAATTCTATTTCTTTATCTACCATAGTTCTTACTCTCTTTTCTCTTAATAATGCCATTGACCTGTCACGTGCATAGTCATAATCTTTGGTTCTAAAGCAATTAAGGTAGGCATTTACAGGTTTTGCGCCCATTGCCACCATCTTTGCAAAATTCTTTTCTCTAGCGGTTACAACACTATTACTTTTATAATTAACAAAACAATAAATATTTTTCGCAGGGTTTCCCAACAGTTTGGTATATTTACCAGTAGAAGCAGTACCAAGCAATGTCCGCACAAAATCATTGGTTTTCTTATCCCTTATGCTGGTATCTTTCATGTGCCACCTATGAATAATACTCATTACCTTACCATCATCTGATTTAATCCACTCCCCAATCTGCGCTTTCCTCCAGTCGGGTACTATTTTTTCGCGGGGGTGATGTTGGCGGAACTCATCTTCATCCTTGTATAGTGTATATTCCACCCCTTTTACCTTCTTTTTATGCAAACTAGGCCTCAGCTTCGGTCTCAGAAGTATACAATAAGACTGGTATATCCATTTCATCAATAATAATCATCATCTGCATTACATACTTATAATCCCCTGAAGACTTGAATTTATCCGATAAGTCCTTTAATATCTCAATAGAGGGGCCTAATTCTAAAGAACGTTCGTAATCGTATAAATCCATAAAGGAATATAGATAACATGATAAATCTTTTCAATGTATTATTTTTTTCTTGACAAATTGCCTATAGAACAATAAATTCAACCGTCTGTTTCAAGACGATAATATTGTAATAATACTATTAATACTATTAATATTACTATTATAGTACTATATAGTAATATAATACTATTATAATATTAATTAATATTAATCTGCTTTATAACTATATATAGTTACTATAGTAATAAATAGTATTATATAGTACCGCCAGAAAATAAAGTAGTAAATCCAATCTATAAAACCTTATAATTTTTAGCGCCAAATAATCATATAAACAATAATATATACAATGTCAAGGCCGCGTAAGCAAGGCTAAAACAGCCTCCTTGTACGGCGTATTAAAAAAACCCCCAAAATTTTTAAAAAATTATATAATTATGTCCGCCTTTCTTTTTAATAAATGGGACTCCCCCGCGTTCGGGTTTCAAGTTGAGATTTCCAAGTTGAAAAAGCTATATTGAATGTAGCAGGTTTAAATAGAGGGAACTTATTACACTTCTCGTGCGTATCAATAGTAATTGCTTGTTGACAATTACTTATTCGCAACGATGCACGACATCGGATAGGGCTCTAATTCTGACCTAAAATAACCTACCTCAAGGGCGAAAGGCGGTAGGCAGAAGAAGAGATAAGGCATCCTTAGGGACAGTGCCTAGATGTTGGTTATAAACCAAATAAAGGAATGTAAAATGAATAAAGACACATTTATTCTTGAAGTTATTGAAGAAGTAGAGAGGGTACTCTTGCAACGTACTGATAAGGGAGTCTGTGAAAGTGAAGCAGACTATTTAGTCGGAGCAATGGTAGTCTTAACGATGGTTAATCAGAAATTCTATGATTCTTCTTATGAAGATTCAATGAGTATCTGTCCTCCAATATGGACTATATATCCAATGGCGGGGAGATCTGTTGCGGAAGAAGTACGAGAGGCGGTGTAAAATGAATGATAATAGTACATCCAAAACCTCTTTATCTCATCGTATATTGAGAGATATTAGAGATGCATTGGCACATAATCCAACATTAGACGTTAAGGTCTATATAACGCAAGATAGCCTTGTAATTGATGAACTTGATAGTTCATATGGAGTTGAGGCTGATTATGTTATTGAGAGAGGAAGTGTTATATGATAGTAGCAAATACACCCGATCAGATAGAGATGTTTCGTCTCTTAGCAATGAGAGGCGCTCTCAAGTTGGAACTTGTAGGAATGAAGAGAAGAGGTCAATCGGTCTATTCTCTCATTAAAGAGGAGTTCGGATTTAAAGGCAATAAACAAAAGGTCTTTGATCAGTTCGAACGCTACATACAGGGAATGCGTAAATAATCAATAACCAAAAAGAGGGCGAGGCGAAAGCCTCGCTCTCATAAAGGAGTAAAAATGAAATACAATAACTTATCTGAAGTATTAGATAGTGAGTATGCAAAGCACCCAGAAACTGAAGTAATTATTGATACTATATTTGAATCAATAACGAACAATGACGGCTTGTCTGAAAGTGAACGAGACTTTGCAAAGCGTCAATGGCTAGACTTTATCTTAAAGTTTGGTAGTTATGGTGCGAAAGGCCTTATCGGCTTTGTTCAATTCTACAAAGACAATGATAAGGTATTATCAGAAACTATCTGCCATGATATATTCGGTAGAAATGATCTTTGCTTCTTGCCGAGATCATCTGGCTATGATAAATACTATAAAAATGCAACCCTCATACACGTGAGAGGTGCAAAATGCTAACTAGAAAGCACTTTAGAGCAATTGCTAGCATTCTAGACGATTTCAGCGATAATATCGATAAGCAAGATATTGTCGAGGCCATCTCTAGATACTTACAATCGCAAAATAGCAGATTTCAAGCCGTAAGGTTTGAGGATGCTTGTTATAGTAGCGATGCTTAATAACCAAATAGGGGCGATCTTCGGATCGCCTCTTTTTTTTTGTCTATATTTTATATAGTTGCGAATCATGTACGTATCATGTACGTATTTTTTTATGATTTGAATCATGTACGTATGAATCATGTACGTATTATATAATATAATTGAATTATGTACGTATTTATTATAAAAGTGTATCATGTACGTATTATTATAGAATTTAGCGGATTATGTACGGATTAATTAAAGCGTGAAATTTAAAAAGATTACAGAGTGTAAAGATTTTACTATTTAATTATATTATATATAAATAAGGATAAACAAGACTAGAAACAAGACATAGTTTTTTATGCTATTATTACACCTAAATAAATAAATATTAATTATTATGGAACTTTTATTGATTACGTGCATTTACAGAGTAACAAACAAAATAAAACAAGGATAAACAAAATGAAAATAAAACCAAATTTAAACAAACGCATGACTAAAAAAGAACCATCTCACGCAGAAATAATTGCCTATATTGAAGATGAAGGTTGGGGTGGGAAAGCAATTCAATCTGATGGTAATCCTACACCAAAAGCGTATGCAGAAGCTAAAAAAGAATTAAAAGAATGTAATAAAGGAAGGTAATTAAAATGACTAAAACAGAACAAGCAATAAAAGAAGGTAGAACTTTATTTCCTAAAAGTGTAATTAGTCCACTTAGTGTGAAGAGTTCCGTTTTCAAAAGTGGGGCATCCAATAAAAAACTAGGCGGTTTTGTATCTCGTGGTATTTGGCGCGGTCTACCTCTTTATTCATTAACATTAGAGGAACGCGAAACTTGCCCGAAAACGTGCCGACATTGGGCAGATTGTTTTGGTAATAATATGCCGTTTGCTCAAAGATTTAAAGCGGGGGCGGAACTTGAAGCCGTACTAGATAAGGAACTAAAACATTTAAATTATATACATCCTTTTGGCTTTGTAATTAGATTACATGTTCTAGGTGATTTCTATAATATAGAATATGTTCAAAAGTGGCAAAAGTGGTTAGATAAATATCCAAATATGAGAGTTTTTGGATATACCGCTTATAGTCCAAACGATGAAAACAAAACATATCGTGAAATTGGTAAGGAATTACTAAAAACAAGATTATTATATAGTAAACGTTTTCAAATACGGCTATCTAACGGAGGAAATACGAACTTCTCCGCCAATGCTAAAGAAGATAATTATAATGGCTTTACGTGTCCCGAACAGACCAAAAAAGTAGACACTTGCGCGGACTGTGGACTCTGTTGGACTACTTTAAAAAATGTAAACTTTATCAATCATTAATAACCAAAATAGGAGATAATAAAATGTATAAAATATACAATAATAAAGATAATGAAAAATATTATAAGGAATTTGATAATTATAATGATTGCTACCATTGGGTGGTAAATCATTTAGACTTATCAAAAGAATGGAGTGTTGATTCTAAAGTGAAGAGATTAGTAACTGAAACTAATCATATAAACGAAGATTTGAGTAACTGTGATGGATGTAATAAATTTGGATCATTTACGTCAAATTTCCCAAATGCATTATATGGTGCAGAATTTGATAAAAACGTTTATTGCAATAATTGTATTCCCGAAGCATGGGAAAGAATGTTAGAAGGTGGAGGATGTAATTAATATGAGACAAAGTAAACTAAATAAAAAAGAACGTGAAATTATAGCTGAATGGATACTAGTACAAAGTTCTAGTCCAACAAGTGAAATAGAACATTTATTAAGAAATGAAGATAAATCTTTGTGGGAAGATATTTTAAACAATCAAAATAGGAGTAAATAACATGAGACAAAGTAAATTAAATAAAAAAGAGTATAAAAAAATAGTTTGGGACATAATAAAAAATGATCTTAAAAAGTTAGTACTAAATGTGGAAAGTAAGCCAAAAACTACACAAGATAATTATGGAGACTATTTACACGTTCTAACCAATTTAAAGCCACAAATAGGATTAGACATTGCTAGATCATTATTAATTAAAGCTGGTGGCAATGAAAATGGAATTAATTCAGCTTGTAGAGTAATTACAGGTAACTAAAATAAGGAGTAAATAAAATGTTAGATTATACAAGAATAGTAAAAGATGATTACGATCAATTACAAGAAGATTACAGGTTAATAGAACAGGAAATAACTGATCTAGAGGACGAATTAATGAGAGCTAGGTTTTTTATATTTCTTAGCGGTATGATTGGGTTTCTAGCGGGTACGTACTGTGCTTTTTTGGTACTATAAAAGATATATGGGAACTTTTAATCATGTACGTAGTTATATAGATATGAACAAATTAAATAAAGGTAATTAGAATGAAATATACTAGAACGTGTAAAAAATGCAAGGAAGTAAAACCAATTACATTTTTTGATCTATCGGGTGGTACGGATAAGCATGGAGATAAATACAGGCGGTGGGAATGTAAAAAATGCAGATTACCATACAAAAGAAGTAAACGTAAAGAAATAAAAGAACGTAAGTTGAGCATACTTAAACCCGACACCCTCGAATGTTCTACGTGTGGATATTCAAAGGAAACACACCCAAATTTTACAGTTGAGGCAATTCAATTCCACCATACAGATAACAATAAAGAGTTTAATGTGGGGGATATGTGGGATAGGAAATTTGAATATATTAAAACTGAAATAGAGAAATGCATACCACTTTGTGTAAGGTGTCATGCAGAAATATCACAAAAGGAAAGAGAGTAAATAATGAGTAAACTATATAAAAATGAACATCAAGCGTTTAATACCGCGATGGACATACCTATAGGATGGGTTCAGATAACTAAACCCGATTTATTAGAGGAATTAGAATTTGCAGTAGAACAACTGGAGAAACGTGGTAAAAAATATGCAATTTGTGATCATAGAGACGGAAGAGTTTCTGTGTGGGTAAAGAGAGCATAAAGGAGAGATAAAATGATAAACAAAAACACATCTAATGCTTTGCTTAATATGTATGATTTAAGAAATACGTTGGATCGCAAAACAAAATCTTTAACAAAGCGACATAGCGGAACAGAAAACGATACAACAATAGGGGAACTTATTGATGATGTTGTTCATTTCTTAGAAGAACTAGAAAAGGAGAATAAACAATGCACATGATAATTAGAAATATAGTCTATGCTACTTCAAAACAGGAAGCATTAGATAAAGCAGAAAGTAATATGTATTATATGATAGGAGATGATGGTAACGCACCATTTGATTACTATACTACATTTAATACTGGTGCAAGTAGCTACTGGGGAGATAAATACAAGCCAGTATCTACGATCAAGTCAAAAGAAGGAAGAAAACTGGTGTGTGATGGTTGGAAATCAACACTACAAGAAATGCGTAGGCACGTAAAAGCAGTAAAAAATCACTTTAGAGGCAAGAGTCCAGTTGATTTTCTAGCATCTAATGACTTACAACATCATTTAAGTCAATTAGGAGAATATAGAGGATCAAGTTGTTGGTTATATGGTGATGATGGAGAGGGTATCAAAAAAAGAAGGCACCTAAACGATACATTAAACAAATGGAAATGTTTATATGAAGATAAAGGCGAAGAGAATCCATATAAGAATGATAGTATTTTTGTAGTACCCGCAGATGTGCATTTCTAAAAATAAACCAAAATAAGGAGAGTAAAATGAAGAAATATAAAGTAAATAATAAATGGATCACGAGAAAAGAATGGGTAAATATAATTTATAATGAATACGATCAAATTATGAAACATCAAGAAATGTCAGTATATGGAAAAAATGAAAATGGAGAAGATATTTTTCTAGATATATCATTATCATTAAATATAGGAGAGTAAAATGAAACAAGCACTGGTAAATGTAAGATTAAGATATGATTTTCCCGAAGATATGAGTTTGGAGAAGATTATTGAAGAAGTGGAAAACCTTGAACTTCCAAAAGAATATGATGAAGATAGTTTTGAATGGTTTGGTATTCAAGTAGAGGAAGATATAGTAATACCATACTGGGAATTTCCAATTAAAAAAGGAGAATAAAATGATAGAAGTAAAACATTTATATGAAACGGATTATGTCCTGTACTATATAAATACTGGTGTTTTTGAATTTGAAAACACGAATTATCCTTATATATATGGGGATGCTGAAGATGACTTACTGTGTTGCTATCAAAATGAAAATGAATATAATAGGTATTTAGACAAAAATATTACCTATGTACCGACAACTCACTTACCAAAAGAAAAACAATCTAAATTGTTAAGATTATTAGAGCAAGTGTACGCAAGGAGAGTAAAATGAAGAAAATAATACATTGGACTATTAAATATACTTGGGATGATGGAACGGAAGAATATGTCGCTGATATACCCGATTATGTCGCTAAATATGTAGATGAATTTTTAAATAGTTTAGAAATTTTTAAAAATAATGAAAAATAAATTTCTCGTCAGTAATGAAAATAATATGGAACTTTTTGAAACCTAGTACATATAATGAGTATGAAACAAATTACAAAAAGGAAATAAAATGACAAAAACACAATCAATTTTCGATGGCTCACCTAGATCAAATGAAATAGATTATCATATTAATAATGATCCTGTGTTTTGGAGTACCGCTACACCTAGTGAAGCAATAGACGAGATAAAATATATAAGAGATACTTACTACGAAGAGGGACATATTAAAAACGAAGGTATATTGGAAGGGGCGGTTGAAGTAAAACGAGAACTTAAAGAAATCAAAGACTTAATCAAATACTTAGAAAATAAATTAAAGGTAATAAAATGAAATATGAAATACTAGTGGCAGAAACGCATTGTATAGAAGTTATAGTAGAAGCTGAATCATTAGATGAAGCGGAAACAAAAGCCTTACTTTATGAGTCCGATGACGAGGGATTAAAAATAAATAAATTTTTACATGAAGCGCTTATTGTGGAATCAAAAGAAATAAGTGATGAGAATTAAATGAAAGAGCAGAAAGAAATTTGTAGTATATGTGAAGGTGACTTCGACTTAGATGGAGAAGGTGGCATCGTTGGCGATCTAGGTATACTACCAGTTGCTTTCTGTCCATTCTGTCTAAGCGGAGTAACAGACTTAGCAGAACAATTAATGGAAGGAGAAGAAATGGATATAGAATTAGCAAGATATATAGCTAGTTATGTAAATGAGGAACTGGAACGTAATAACAGTATTGATAGAAATACAATTATGTATGCAGTTGATGCTTTTAATGGAGGTGCTAGATAATGAGTAAAACTGGGGATTACTATCAAGAATTAAAAGAATTAAATAACTGGGATGATGCAGATAAACATTATGAAGATGAGCAGGTAGAGAAGCATTATAAAAAGAAAAAAAGGGAGAGAGATAATGATAAAAGTAAACAGAACAAAAGCGATTGAACTTATAAAGGATACGAATGGAAGAATATTTTCCGTCGGATTCTATAAGAAAGATAGGTCTTTTCGCGCAATGGTTGCTCGTTTGGGTGTATATTCTAAAAGGAAAACAACCAATAGAAAGAGCTTTGCCCATAAATTAGACAACAGTTATGTACTGGTATTTGATATGCAAAAAAGAGAATATAGGATGGTAAATCTAGAGACTCTGAAGTATATCAAAATGAATGGAAGAGAGTACGCAATCTCATGATTACCATAGCTAACTGGATCAGCAATCTAATGATTCTTTCTGTATCATTACTATTTCTAACAATAGCAGTATTCATAGTATATCTTTTAATTACTACGATATTTCGTAAATGAAGAAAGATAAAAAAGATGTATTGGTATTGTTAGCAGATAAGATACTAGCTATTAATACAGACAGGTCACTAGATCGTAAGATGTTAGCGGTGGTAAGAGAATGTTTACAAAAAGCAGATAAAATATTGGAAGATATAATTAATAATGAGGACTAGAGGAAATATTTATGGCAAGTAGTGATTATGACTGGAGAAATAAAAAGGAGTGGAAGTATAAGGGCGGTAAAAATCCTTTAGTTGATCCACAGTATATAAAAGATAGAGATAAATTATTTCGTGAACATGGTAATGGATGGTGGTGGAACTGGCACTTAGTAGAGCCAAACAAACGACCAATAGACCTTTGGGGCGGTAAACTATTCGAGCCACATAGATCAAGTACGAAAAACAAGAAATGAATAAAGTGACTAGATACCCATACATGATTAGTTTTCCAGATATAGATGAATCGCAATGGACAACTTGGTTTATAAAATCTAAAGACGATGAGGATGAATTGTATAAAGTAGTACCCGAGTATTTTGGTAAAAAACCTAAGAATCTAAGGAAATACAGAGCAAAACCTAAAGATATTAAGATGGTAGAGGATTATTTTAAAGAAAAGAAGATTGTTGACCCGAAAGCAAATGCAGAATTATTCTATGCTCACTATGAATCGGTGGGTTGGTTTCGCGGTAGGTCAAAGATCAAGAACTGGCGGATGTGTATTAAGAACTGGGACTTTAAGTCTTCAGATGAGAAAGCGGAACAGGAAGCACAATGGAAAATGGATACTTCGGGATTCTTTTTAGGATACTGTGGTAAATGCAATAGCTTACAATCCTATAATAAATGGGAAATTAAAGAAGATTCTAGGTGCTGTAAGGCAGAAATATTAAAAAGAAAAAAAAGTGTGGAACTTTCTAGTTAGATGCACGTTAAAAATTACATGAAAAGAATTAATACAGGGACTCGATTGATCTACCATTTTTTTATTTTGTTCATTTTAATCCTTTTGGTAGACAGTGAATTAACACCAATGTCGAGTCCTTTTAAATTTTGGGGAATGGAGATGCAGTCCATGTCAATGCAGAGTCCATCTTGGTGCGGAACTGGCAGAAACACCGCGCACATTCCCTATGCATATGAGCCTCCTCTCGGAGAGAACCGAGATTTGGGCGAGATTCTAGACTCCACCCTAACGCAAAACCCGAGGCTCATATGATTATTTTTATACTTATGTTAATGGCTAGTCTTATTACTATATATCCACTTGGTATGTACTTATGCTACTACCATGACGAGGTTTGGGTAACAGTAATAACTGTTGGTGATAAATTCAGAGTACAGGAGAAGAAGAAATGAATTATGTAATTGGTGGAGAAGTATCAGAAAAACAATGCCCTAATTGTGAAGAGCAATTAGTGTGGCAAGAGTATGGCAAAGATGATATTGTTGAATATGGATTAATGTGTGAGAACTCTGAAAAATGTGATGGGTATGAACTCATGCCCCAAGAGTTATAAACATGCGGGAGTGTCTACTATACACTTTCTATACCCACAACGGTAATAGAAGTACCTCCTTAAGTCATAATATGGATGCTCCCGCATAAACTTGAGGAATTGAATATGTCAACAGATGTATATTATAAAGAGCAAAAAGAAGATATTCCTGAGATAGAAGTGGATATTATTTTAGTTCTATCTAGGTATGAAGGTGGAAATCTTTCATCGCCATCAGCAAGAAGGGAAATAGCTCGAGAACTACATCGAGAGCTATTAAGTAAGAATTATGTTAAACGACAAAAAAGAGATAGTGGAGCTTGATGTGTACATAGACTATTGTCCAACATGTACCACCAGTAAAGATGAGCCTATCTATCTAAAAACATATGGGGAAGAATATAAAGAAATAATGTCATCCACCGTTAAGATGGACTGGTTCATGAAATGTCCGAGGTGTGAACAGTTATTTGACGGTGGTGATCTTTATGTAGAGAGGAATAATGGATATAAAAGCAGAAGTAGTGTTGAAAAATCTTCGTAAAGAAGTTCAGAAAATACGAGATAAAAATAGAAAACTAAAGAACCATCCCTATGCGGAGAATACAATGGTGATGGTAGGTCTATTAAGGTCTATTGAGATAGTACAGGAGCTAAGAAATCAAGAGATGGAAAAATTAATAGATTGGAATAATGAACATAAAGGGTTAGTTTCTAACTAAATATTGTAGAAAACATAGACCATCTTGTACATTGGTCAAGTGTTGGGTAGGTTTTTTGGTTTCCTACCCCGCACTTTAAATTGAAATTAATTGGAGAGACGATGTTAAATAAAAGTAAAGTACAGGAAGAATTTCATAACTATGGAATTCAAATTAGCAGAACAACAGTAAAATCGATAAACGATTTCATTTATAAACTAGTTGAGTTCACTATTCAAAAAGCTATAGATAATAATGTTAAGCGGATTACAAGAGATAATTTAAATAATTTAATCGCATTAAAAGATATAGATCAGATAGTGGATTTCAACACAACCAGTGCGGAAGACAATGATTGATGTAGCAGACTTATACGATAATTATATACTAGACTTACGCGATAAGCATTTCGGTAAAAGATATGAAGGTAAGGAAAGTTGGTATCATGCATCTGGCGCGGGATTGTGCATGAGGAAACACTACTTTCAAAGTGTGGAGAAGTTAGAACCTACTGAAAAAGATAGCGGTACTATGCGTTTATTTCGTCTTGGTGACCTCGTACATGAGGACATACAATACGCCTGTCAAGAATACGCCCGCAAAAATGGTACCGCTATTTATGTTGAAAAGGAAATAGAGATTCCCAGATTAAATGTTCGTAGTTGGATTGACCTTATGATGATCGATGATAATAGATTGTATGATATAAAAACATGCAATGACTGGTCATGGAAGAGTATGTTTGGTAAGTATGGTAGCGGTAAACCAAAGGAGAATTACTGTTATCAAATGGGAACATATGGATTGTATTTCAGAGAAATGGGTCAAGATGTAGATAGTATGGCATTACTATTTTATAATAAAAATAATTCTCGAATGAAAGAGGTGGAAGTACCTTTAGAATATATAGAAAGCGCTGAACAGTATTGGAATATGTTAGCTGACTATATAGAAGAGGGAGCACCGCCTGTTGATTTCGGAACCTCACCAGTAGAGGAATGGGAGTGCAATATAAAGTATTGTTCATTCTTTGAACCTTGCGGTGGTGGAATAAGTGGTAGAGAGAAAAATAAAAAAGGAACTAAACTATGAGTCAAAATAGTGAACCCGATTGGGATAGCATAAATCGCGGAAAGGTTAGACACTTTTTTGCGCTAGAATTATATAAATATAAACTCGACACAGAAGGATATAGCATGTCTTTAAAACCTTCAGAAAAAGGAATAATAGACATGTTTGTTAGCTATGTAATGGATGGTGATGATGAAAAAGATGAGAGCATATCAGCGCGATTAATGTCTGAGAAGGAATGTGGAGCTATAATAATTGGTGATTCTGGTAAAAAGATAACCGCTGAAGAGCATACGCGTGCCGTAATACATTTAGAAGCTCGCGGTTTAAAAGATTCAGACTTAAACAAGGTCTTGGATGCATTGGATGATGGTAGAATAAAACAAGATAATCTTACTGCATCTGTAGATAAAATACGTGAAATAAAAAGTAACTATAACAAGGAGTAACAATGGGAATAGCATTAGAACATGATAAAAAAATAGACGCGTTAACCTATAGGGTTGACGAGCTAGAAGAAAAGGTTCGTATACTTGCAATTGCTGTCATTACAAATGAAGTTGGTAATATACCAGTAGTAGAAGAAGTGGTAGAAGAACCGATTGTGGATGAATCCGAAGTAGAAGATGAGCCATATGAACATGTCGGTTTCGCGGAAAATCAAATTGAAAGCGAAGAGATGGAAGTTGAAGAGGAAGAAGAGGAAGAAGAGGAAGAAGAGGAAGAGCCTAAACCTGTAAAAAAGAAACCTGCACCTAAGAAAAAGGTAGTAAAGAAGGCTAAGAAAAAAGAAGAGCCTAGACAGACAAAGGTAACTATACCTAAAGCGCCACCTAAAGCGAAACCTGTAAAGAAACCCGAAGTAAAGCGAATAGAAAAAGAAGAAAAGAAAGATAAAGTAGATAGCTTACTAGACAGTTTTTTTAGCAGGGGTCGTAAGTAGTGAACAAAGAAATAGTAGAACTGGTAGCGGAAAGGATTGAGAAGGGTAAGGAAACATACCCAGATATAATACCAAAAGAAGACGAAAGAGATTTTCTTCATGAGGCTCTCGAAGAGGCATTAGATATGTGCGTGTATCTTGCGGGAGAGATATTAAGAATGAAGGAATTAAAAAAACAGATGAACACAAAAGTTCTTATTGGAAAGGATTATTAATTGTCTGACTCTACAGCCTACTTTGACCTTATTGGTAACTCGGGTAAAGAAAAACTACCGTCTGGAAACTATAGAGCAATAATAATAGATATGACTACCGTTACCGATATAAAATGTGGATCATTTATAGCTGATGTATTTAAACCTGTTTATAAGGTAACGTCTGGAGATTATAAGGATACAGAAGTAACCGACAATGGAATCTTTAGGTATAAACAGGTTAACGGTTATGACTATAAACCAAATAAGAATTGGGGGATTGCTAAGTTTATGCAGTTAATGAATATGACCAAAGAAAAAGATGGTCGTATTGATCTACCCTACCTTAGAAGAAATGATCTTGCTGATAAAAAGGTAAAGATTATGGTGTGGGGTAAAAGTTTTACAAATGAAAAAGATGACGAAGTATATTATCCAGTTGCTAGGGTTGTAGAGTTAATAAGCGAGGTACCATTTTAATGAAAAAACAAGATTTGATAGGAAGAGCTATTATAAAGTTTAGTGAAGCAGAAATTGATTTATTATTAACTTCCTTATATAATACAGAAAAAATTAATATCCCAAGAATAAACCCTAAATGGAAAAAACCTTTTTCTAAGTTGATAAGAGATTTAATTTTTATAAAAGAAAGCATAGAAAAAGAAAAAGAAAAAGAGACTATATCATGAAGAAACCATCTGCAACAAAACAAAGAAAGAAACCTACCATAAAACAACTTGCTGGCGATATGGAAAACATATGGAATGGATTGATGTATTTAGATAAAAATATAAAAGCAAGTCAACGGTACTTTGAAGAGTACTTAGTAATGAAAGGTGAAGTAGAGGAGTTCATAGAACATTTTGAATCAAAAATAGAAGAAGCTAAAAATGAAAAAGAATCCAAAGAACATAAAGAGGGGTAGGCGAAATCGTCAACGCGGTGCTGAATTGCAACGTCAAGTTGTACGATCCGCAAAAGATTATAAACTTAGTGCCTATAACCGAGATCGCGGTGGCGCCCAACATGAAAAGGGCGACGTAGAGATTGAAGGAAAATATTATGGGTGTAAGCGCCGTAAGAATATTGCTATCTGGGTAAAACCAGAAAAGCAAGAAAGCGGTGTAGTAATAAGAGGCGACAGGGATGAACCATTTATGGTTGTACCGCTCGAACAATATTTATTGTTACTGTCATTAGTAAAGAAAACATTATGATGATTCCTATAAGTTATTTACCCGCTTGGTTGGTTCTAAAGGGTTGATAAGTGAATCATCATATAATTGAATAAAAGAAAAGGAGTAAGTAAATGGCTTACGAACACGAAGAAGGAACAGCTAGCATGTTCCAGAACGATTACAAAGAAGATGGTGATAATAAACCAGACTATACTGGAAAAGGTAAAGTTGGCGGAGACTTAAAGGATTTCGCTTTGTGGAAACGTGAAACAAAAAAAGGCAAAGCTATGCTTTTTGTTAAATGGACTGATCCACAGGATAAATTCCAGCCAAATAAACCTAAACAGTCTGGATCAGACCCATTTTAAGCCTAACCTTAAATAGGACACCTAATTGCCTTAATAACGAGCGATAGTTGTTTAATGGACAGTTATACCAAAAAACCCCTTTTAGAGCTTTGAACAAGATTCTAGAGGGGGTTTTTATTTTACATTGTCCAAAAATTGATGCAATGTGTGCTTTCTGTGGAAAATCTAAATGGAACCCTAGATTACAGGAAAAAGATGATGAAGATAAATTATTTTGCGGGTTGGCTACTGGTTATGATACCAGAGTTGAACCACTTCCAAAGTGTTGGGAGCAAATGACAAAGCATGAAAAAAGTAAATATGCTAAAATGAAAAAAACAGAATATGAAACGATGGTACTAAGGTAGTGGAATTTATTATAGATATAATAGATGCGGTACTATACTGGTTGGAAGGGCATTCGGTTTTACTTACTATTGCAATACCAGAGAATAAGAACCCATTACTAAAATTATTTAATGATTGAGGTATATATAACTGATGATCAAATATATCAAGCGGAACAACGCGCTATAGAGATGGGTGCCATTAAAAATAGTATTACAAAAGGTGCTGGTAACTTAGCTGGCTTTGTTGGAGAATTAATTGTACTAGATACAGTCGGCGGTACTATGTGCGATACATATGATTATGATATTATATATAAAGATAATGTGAAAGCCGATGTCAAAACAAAAAGAACTAAAGTAAAACCTAAACCATTCTATGAATGTTCCATTGCTAATTATAATACACACCAGCTCTGTGATGAATATGTATTTGTCCGCGTATTAAATGATATGTCTAAAGGATGGATACTGGGATGGATGGATAAAGATGAATATTTAAACAGAGCTACCTTTATGGTCAAAGGTGAAATAGACCCACGTAATAATTACAAAGTACGTGCCGATTGCTATAATCTACCAATTTCTGAACTCCGCAGTTTCTGACGACAAAAAACTTTTTTGGAACTTTTTTTTGTTCTACTAGTATAAGTAGTATGAATCAAAATCTTAAACCGAAAAATGAAAGGAGGTTAAAAATGAAAAAATCAAATATGAAATTAGGTTATAATAGCATACCAGATCAAACAACTAAAGTATACTATACTATAAAAAGAACAGATGATAGTAGAAGTAAAATACGTCGTTGTTATGGTAGACATACTCATTTCTTAGGTTATCGTCCGGGCAATTATGGTTCATATGATAATGCTAAAAAAGCGTTAAACACTATTTTAGCTACATATGGTGATGATGGAAAATTCTTGATTGTGCAACACGAAGAAATAAAGAAAATTGCATATTATAGTTGTGGTGATACTGAAATGATTGATCTGTTAAACTCAGATACCGGCCGTTCTTCTCAGTCCGATTGGTTTGAATCTAGAAGAGTTGGGGATGAAAAGAATGAACTAACAATGGAAGACATGTGGGCGGATGATCCACTCTGATAATAACGAACAACCGATAATAGGGGCGGGGAAACTCGCCCCTTTTTATTTATTCTTTATCCCAACCAGCTCTAAGAGCTTTAAAAAACCTTTTTCTTTCTGAGGGTGTTAATGAATTTAGAAATTGAGCCTGTTCTCTCTTACCCCTTAATACAAAATTATATTTATAAAATAATGGATTTTTATATTTTTGTATTCTATCTCTTATACCGTCTATAGTGGGGTATCTTCTTTGAGCTATTAATTCATCAACTACAGAAGCTGTATCACCATGCTGTGCCATTAGGTTTATTGCTTCATCTATCTCATCTAATTTATGATCCCTAGCTCTGGCAAAGCTATTTAATTTATATGCGAACTCTCCACCAGCGACACCATGCCTAATCCATGTACCAAACCAAGGTGTAACTTTTTCAACCCATGTTCTCACTTGATCTGGCCTTCCTGCAAATTGACTATATGGTGTGAGGGATTGAAATGCATGATGAGCATGTAACTTTACCTTTTCAAATGGTGGTGTTTCTTCAGGGTATTCTACAATCTTTTTATCGTTCCATAGGTGTGTATTTGTTATTGTCTCTATAGCAAACTTTGGGACTGGGTGTATTTTATTTAATAGTGTTCTGGCGGGTTCTCCAAACCAGCCTACATAGTCACGCATATACCTGAATATTGGCGGAGTTATGTAAATTTTACCTTTTTTAGCATCTAACTTTCCAGTGTCAAAATCTAGTTCATGGCCCGGATCGTTTTCTGTAGCCCACCTTGCTTTGTCTTTATTAAATTTATATTTAACAGTACCATCTTTTTTTTCTTCTTTGTCAAGTCCAGTCCATGCATACTGCGCTATATTGGTCGTAGCTATCATACCCAACATTCCCTTTACAAGATGTGCAAAATATCTTTCTTGTAAGAATTGCATCTCTCCCTTATTTAACCCTCGATGAGACAAAAATCTGAGATTATCAGACCTTGCACCACGATAACCTAATGCACCAGTTACAAGGCGGGCGTTACTTACCGTCCAATTTCTAGCAAAAAAAGCAAGATTTAAAAAATCTGCCGAGAACGGTGCCTTAGCCGAGAAATAACTACGCTCTAACATACCTAATAAATCTTTGGTATAGTGAGCAGATGCATTCCGTGATTCTCTTTCACTTAATCCTCTTTTTAATGCATCGTGTTTTATTTTAGAATATATAGCTATCTGTGAGTTCCTAACCACCCTGTCCCATAACATAGCATCTGCGCCCAAGCGCATCGACCTGCCAACTATATGTGCCTTATCCCAAACTGATTCACCTTTTTTTAAACGACCACCTAGTTGTCGTAAGCTTTGCGCCATAGTCGCATTAGATGGAGATAACTCACTAAAGTTTCTCATATTCATACCTTCAAGTTCTTGAGATACAGCACCAACTTTTGCTATATCGATACCCTCAGAGGCCATTTCCATATGCATTTTTTCTACCATGTTAGCTTGCTCTTGTTTAGATAAAGATTTCCATGCTTTTTTCCAACTTGGAAGACCAAGACGATTCCTTTCAGGCTTTAACATTCCCGCTCTTTTTGCCAGTAACCAATCTTTTTCACCAAAGAGAACTACGCGACCAGCTTTTAACATTCTTAAATTATACTCATCCATAACATCTGAATAAATATTCCAACCATGAATTAATGGGTTTAACATAATTACACGTTTTACTGCATTATTAAAACTTCTATAAAAACTCGGGGCAAGTTCAAGACCTATTGAACCCTGTAGTATCTTTAATTGTGGGGCTATATCAGGATGAACCCACACCTTTTTATTGCTTGATCCTGTTATCTCCTTGTTTAATGCTGGTATATCAATTTGAACATATCCAGAACCCTTTGCCGCCTTATCTGAAATCATTAAATTGCCGTTTTGATCTGGTAAATTGCTTAACCTTCTGGCTAAGTTCTTTTGCGCTATCGCCTTACCGACTGACTGCCACCAACTTCCAGAAAGAATCCGCATGTCTAGCTCAGGCGTTAAACCAAGACCTTTTTTTGATTCAATCTCTAACGGAAATGAAAGAATCTTTTCCAGTGCTCGCGGTGTTTTTGCTGTTATATTAGATCGTTTAATTAAACTGCGAACCTTACCCTCCCCCTTTTTAGTAGTAGGTTTATATATACCCATTAAATAATTTTCTACTACATCATCAAAGATACCTTCCTGCATACCTAAAGCACCACCCTGCTCCATCTGTTTTCTCCATAGGTCTAAAACCTCTGCTTCAGATTTTGATAGATCTTCTACCTTTACCTTCCCTTTTTCCCACATAGCCTCTGCTATACGTCTAAAATTTTTCTCCCCTAGATTATGTTTATAAATAACATCGTTAAACTGCTGTGCCATTATCTCAGCATTAAACTTATTACCACTTATATCCTTATCATATTGACTTACTATCTTATCAGTGTTTTCTATAACCGGTATGAATTTATCTGGTCGTACTTTATCCAGTAATTTTTCACCAAGTTTTGTTTTTCGTATTAAGGTGCGAATTGGCTGTTGCCTGTAGTATACTTTGTTTCCATCCTTATCAATTAAATCAGTATGCAAGCCAAGCTTTACATCTTTAGCTGTCTTTTTAATCTGAACTTGTTTATCTAGTTTAGTCTGTGCTTCATATAATTGTCTGGGATTAGCATCAGCCCACGATAATCGCTTACCAGACTGGCGCGGTACATTCTTTTCTATTAATTCTATAAGCGCAGGCTTCTGTATATTTTTACCATATTTAACACCATAGTAATCTGCCATTTCTTTTAAATAAGTTACTGTCTTGCCGGGTAGATCAAGATACGATGGTAATTCAATTAGTTTTCCACCTTCTTCTTTTGGTGCCCTCGCCCTTCCCTTTATACCAAATATTTTTCGTTTAAAATCATTAACTTCAGCATCTTTCATCCCTAATTGACGCTGTAATTTATGGATTACAACTTTTCTACGGTTTTGTATTTTTTCTGATGTTTCTGGCCTATTTGTTTCTGTGTATTTTTTATAAAACCTGTTAGAAGTCATGGTTTGTGGTTTAGCTCCATCAGCTTCCACATCTTCAAATACAATTTTATTTTGCTTATTTTTCTGTTTTACCTCTTTTACAATTCTTACAACAGCTGGGCCAGATTCATCTGTTGTTCTCCATACTTGATCTTTTTCTTTTCCTTTTATTTTCTTTTCTATAATGTGACTGGCAAAATATTCCGCAGTTTCTTTACTCATCCCACGATCGGTCATATATTTTTTAAATGATTCAAAACCTTTTCTACCTAATACATTTGCTCCATGTGCACCAACCAACATTAAACCACTCTTAAACGCCTCACCATGAGCTTCTGACGCTGACATACCATCGCTCATTGATCCCTGTAACGCACTTAAATATCCAGCGGTAAATACACCACCATATTGGGCATACACGTTTTCAAAACTACCGAATGATCCAAATAAAGTAGCACTTAATGCAGTGGATGGTATTTTTTTTATCCTTGTCATTAACTTTGTTTTTAAAGTGGCGCCTTCTGCTGTGTCTTCTGGATGCATGGTGGTAAAGTTATGTATACCAAAGTCAAGATTTGCCTTAGCGACACGCGGAAGTATTTTCTTCATCTTATTTGTTTTGGCCACCATTCTATATAGACCGCTAGTCATTTTACCACTCTTAGAATACTTCATAGCCAGTTGGAATGGTATTTGTGTTGCTCCGCCAATAATAGAAAACTCACCTATAGTAGTCATCATGTCTGCAACGTCCTGAATACCTACAGTTTGACCAAACCCAACACCAACACCAGCAATTAATGGATCATATATACCTTCAGGGGAATCTGGGTCTGATCTAGCGGCGAACTCAAGTGGGCCACCCCTGTGTTTTTGCCAATCAGCCTCAACAAACGGCAGTATACTAACCATACGTTTACCGACATACTGAGCGCCCTCTCCAAATGATTGGTATTTTCTTACATTCTCATATATAGCATCTAAACTATTTCGAGCATTCATTCTATCTTCATATGGAATATCTTCAGAATTAGCAACTTGCTTTAAAAGATTTATCTCTGATTTAGCCATATCTTTATCAGCCGCAAATTCAGCTATAGCTCCTTTTAAACCTGTAATGTTTTCATAACCCTCAGACAGGTTATGTTCACTCTCCATTCGGTCGTTGGTATTGTTGATTACGGTTTGCCATTCATCTTCTTTAGGAGTTGACAAACCATACTGCTCAAAGTCATACCCACTTTGCTGTTGGCCTGTTGGTGTTGATTCTATACCGGGTAAGGCTAAGCCATACTTTTCAAAATCAAATTGTTTTTTATCTCCATTAGACATTATGGCTGTTGTTGTCGTTGTCTCAATCTTTTGTTAAAGTCTATATTTATACTATCTGACACTATAGATTCAAACCCCGGTTTAATTCTATTATTAACACTATCAAAGTACTGTGGATTCCTTTTTTTAACTCCTAAGAACGCTTCATTGTATAATGCATCATCATTGGCCGATGCTTGTCTAGAGGTATCATTTATTGTTTTAATATCTTGTTCTAAACGATTCTGAATCACGTTTTGAACACCTTTTACATTACCCCCCATATCAGTGCCCTCTAACATCTCAAGTTGCCATGCCGCGTCAGCTGATTTTGTTATCCTATTAAAAACAACATTTATATCTTTTAAAGCATCTTTCTCTAATATTTCTTTATAAGCGTCTCCAGCTGGTAATAAACCTACCCTACCTGCATCTGGGTGATTAGGGTTATCTTTTAACCAATAGGTTTTTACCTGATCATGTATCATATTGTCTACCATACCAATTGCCCCATCTATGTTTGATGTTGCCCCAGAACTAATATTGGGATTGGCGGTTTTTATAGCCTCTATTTGTTTCTTCTTTTCAATGGGTGATAGTTCACTATTCACCAAAATACTATTAACATCGCTTATAACTAAACTTCCTTGTCCTTTCACGTTTTCTGCGTGTGCGCTAAGGTGAGGTACATACTGTTTTTCCGCATCGGAAAGATTGTTTAGGTATTCAATACCAGAACCCGGAGCTATCTTTTCTGCTAAATCATAATTCTCTTGATGTTCATCTCTTTCTTTATTGTATTCAGCCAGCGCATCTTTTCTTTTAGTAGCTTTATGAGTATCTTGATCGCGCTTCTCTTTATTAAGTTTTATATTATGTTCCTCTATATCCGATTTTAAATCAAACACGCCCTTTGCAATGTTATACTCTTTAGCTTGGTTTGTCAGTTTAGTTCCTTTTAATTGCTGTAGAAACATATGATATTTCATTGCTTCTGATAGCCAGTCTGTCTTTGCCATATTATTCTCCTTTACGGCCCGTAATCCGAGTCTGATTGTTCAGCGTATAATGCTGATTGTTCTTGTTCTTCTACTGTCATCCAACTACCACCGCTGAAAACCCAGTTTGTACCATTGAAATTGTACGTTGCACCTTCTGTGCCTGATGGTGGATTCCAGCCCGGGTCATCTGCTGGTACGTCTTGAGCCCAATCTGGCCTACTTTTATCTTCACCAAATTTTATACCAGCTTCCTGCTCGACATTACCTAACCAGCTAAGTACGCTTGATGCATAATCTTCACCAACACCTCTTTTTTGAGTTCCATACTGTCTTTGTACTTCTTTCCTTGCTGATGGATTCATCCAACCACCGCCACCTGCAAAACCTGTTTTAGCACCAGTTAATCGTTCTTGTTCTCCAATATTTAATAATCCAGTGCGAGCACCAGCTGTTATGTCCCCCATCTTCTGTGAAAAACCTAATCCAAATTGCGGTGCATCATCTAAATATTTGTCAAATCGAGGGTCATCCACAACGTCTCCCATACCTACTTGTCTTAATGCCTCTTCTGGGGTTTGAGCTGTCCCATAACCAACTTGACCACCCTCTTGAAAACCAATGCGCGGCCTAGTTCTAGATGGCATAAACATATTCATTAACCCTGCACCAAAACCGCCTTCATTACCTCCAGCATAACCACCAGCTGTTTGTACTTGATATGGATCATCGCCTCCTCCATAATCGTAACTACCAGAAATCATATTATATAGATTTTCTCCACTTCCCGCACCTTGAGAAGCAGAACCACCCACTAAACCTTCGGCTAGTGGCCCAACTCCTGAAATACCAGCAACAGAAGCTGGTGAAGGATCATATATTGGCTGTACAGCAGGATTAGTGCTAGCTTTTGACAGATTATTATAAAATAATTCCTTTGATCCTGAATCGATATTAGAAGAAAAATCTTGTACTTGACCCGCAACAGAAGTATCAGGTACCATCCACTCTTCACCACCTGTCATATTTACTCCAGCAGAGCTTCTGGTTATATTTCTATCTGAAAATTCTATTCCGAGATTGCTAGGTTCAAAAGCTTCAGCCCCACTACCTACACGCTCTACATATTCACTACCTAATTGACTACCCCTTTCTAATGGGGTTAAAGCCGCTTGTGCTTTTGAAGCTACTCCCGCCGCTTTCCTAGCAACATTAGCTTTATGAAATTTACCTGCACCCTTCCATATATCACTAAACATTCCACCTTCTCCACCACCGATATACCCCATAAAACCAGCTTTTGCAATTCTTCCTGTACCGCCCTTTTTATAATCTTGTTGTTCTTTTGTATATCTATCTGCAACATCTAAAGCATATAAACCACCACTTAGGTCTGTTGGTTTATATTTATCCTCAGTATATTTTTGTCCCCAAGCTGAACCAATCAATCCCCCTAATTGAGGTTGCCCAATTAAAGTGCCAAGACCTGTTCCAATAAGCCCCATCGTAAATGAAGCGGCACCACCGCCTCTTTTAGCTTGATCGGCTTCTACTTTCTTCTGTAAAACCCGCCTATCCTCAGCGGATTGTGATTTTACACTAAAATCTGAAACCTGTCCACCTAAATAATAACCCTTAGCTTGCTTCGCTGTTCCACCACCTGATGGTTTCACCATTCCGCCACCGTAATAATCTATTAAACTTTTATATGCCATAATTCTTCCTTTTAATCATTAAATACTACTTCAAAATATGCTATTACATCATCTACTGCTGGATAATCTGATCCAGCCTCTACTGCAATTTCCACATTTAAAGACATAATATCACCATTTGAAAACACATCTACATATCTAGCCTGTGTAGCGCTAATTGAGTTCATGCCAGTTCCAGATATACTAGTATTTGAAGCGTGAAAAACAGATGAACCGTTTTTAAAAACTCGTATCCTAATTATACCATCCGTACCTTCATCTGTAATATTGTAATTTGCACTAACACCTGTTACGCTACCATCGCGCAACATTCTATATCCAATAGTAGAAGACATAGTAAGCCCATTAAATGATTTTAAATATCCAGTAGAGGTCATAGCAGATGCATTTCCACCGCCAAAATAAGCACGAGTACCTTTTAAATTACCCCTTACAGTTAACGAGCCTCCAACTTTTAAATCTCTATCTACTACTTGATCTCCATTGTGGGAAAGATATGATTTCCAAAGTTTCCCAAAATATTTGCGATACAACGCTAATTGTCCAGTAGAGTCTTTAGCAAAAGCTATTTGACCGTTCTCTAAATTACCTGTAGATGGGATACCTTTAAACTCTATTATATCTTGTTTAGTGTTTAACAACTTTCTTACTTCTCTATCCTTAGCCATTACTCTGCACTCTTATAATTAAGTGTACGATACTCTATTGTCATATCATTTACTTCAAATTTTCCTGAAGATGGTAAATCTAACTTAAATGCTATACTATTACATTCAACAGGAGAACTTGGTGTAAAAACAGCTGTACCCCACTGTGAACCACCATCACTAGTACTTTCTAAATATCCAGCCCCACCAGTATTTCCCTGTGGTAAAACTCCAGAGCCCGATGCAAATGCAGTATCCCAATCTTGACCCCCGTTAGTTTCATAATATAATGGAGTATTTTGCTCGGCGGTTGATCTATAGGTCATAGTTACTTTATATATTTTTTTTCTTACACCCGGTTGACCAAAATCTATATCTCTCGTTCTAAACTCCTGACCAGATGCGGCAGAAGAAATTGGTAAATATTTAAAAAAGTTAACATCACTTGTATCTCCAGATACGTTTTTACCTACAATAAGATTATTGTTCCAATCAATAGCAAAATTTGTTATATGTTCACTATCTGTAAATATGTTTGTATTATACGCCCAACCCCCAGAATCAAAATCATATATATATGCTTGATTACTATTTGTACTAGCATCTCTTGGTGACCTCATTATTATTAAGGAATTACTCATAGGATCATAACCAACCATAGAGTCTTTTGCATTAGCACTACCCCTACCAATCAAATACCAAGAACTCGCATCGCTACTATGATTAATCCCTACACCTAATTTTCTTTCTGTTAAGTTCCTCACCCTACTTCCATCATATAAAAAACATCCAGCTTCATTTGCCCATGCTATTCCAAACTCTGTTTTGGTAACGCTAAAATGAAACTTAACACCATAATGTTTTACAGTCTCTTCCAAATACCAATTAGCAGGGTTTGGATTGGAAATATTTATAATATGTACAAGATTATGCTTAAACGCTAATAATCTATCAGCAAACGATTCTAATGCTGTGTATTCTCCATAATCCCCTTTAGAAACATCTATAAAATTATGCGGTAAGAAAGTGTCAAACTTTCCAACTTCACTATACATTAATCTATCACCAAATTTTTCTAACTCACCAGTAAACCCGAATGTTTTTACATTGGCAATAAATGTTCTTCTTCCAGCCACTACTGAAGTTTTATATAATTCATTTTTTCCACCAATTGACATAAATTTTATATCGGGAGGATATCCATTAATTGTATTATAAGTATCTAAGTTAGGTTTCATTGCATTTCCAGTAGCGGGACAAACAACATAATACCCTTTACCAGATTGATAAGACCAAACAGTATATTCACCATCTAATGTTGTTTTTATACCCTTTACAATATCTATGTCTACCAACAGGGTTAAATCATCATCAGAACCACTTAACCTTGTGTAAATTCTTCCGCCTGAAATCCTGCCACTGTAAGCAACATCAGCGTAAACAGAAACCTGAAAAGCTACGTTTCCAGAAGTGGTGTGTGTAAAGGCCGCTATGGTAGAGGCACCATTCCCCATTTGAACTGGAATAGATTCTTGATTACCATCATATATAAAAGTTTGATGAAATTCATATACACCAGCTTCCCACTCTCCAGCCGCATTACCATCATCTAATCCTATATTAAACCCGACACCCCTGTTAATTATAGGTGTGTCTTCATCTGCATAATCTACGGGGGCAGACCCGCCTAAACTACCACCATATGAACGACTATATGTAATGGTTGAACCCGCAGAGCCAGATGATTTTTTGCAAAACAAATATTCATTTGGAGCTGTGCCTAAAGCAGTGGCAATAGATATTACTTCACCAGCAGAACTTTGGTCTAAGACATCGACATTACCACTATCTTCAAAGGTAAAGGTCGTAGTGGTTGTGTTTGGGTTTCCATCAACTTGTAAATTACTGGTACCGTTCTTTTTTAAATAGGCAACCCCTCTATTATTTTGATAATAATTAGTTTCAGTACTACCAGAGTGTGAAGTTGTACCATAAGAGTAACTAAACTCACCAGAACTTCTAGGGGGATATAGAGCGTTTGGATGATCCTGCCACTCTGAAAATACAAGACCATTTGCATGGGAAAACTGATGTCTTTGTATATAGCCATACCATTTTATATGACTGGTACACTGTTCATTCACATTACATACACGCAATGCTTCATCTGCAAAATGAAATATATACTGAGCATCATTACCATCTAAAGTAGGAGAAACAGCAGAAGCTGTCCATCCATTATCTTTAGTTGTATAATCAGTAGTAGCGTTATTTGACCATACGTCAATACCACCCGCGGAATCCACATCTCCTAAAGCTACAAGTTTATCCCCCGGTGCTCTTATAACCTCTATTTTAGGGGTGGTTGATCCAGTGCTGGATTCACTTGTAATTCCACGACCCTTTAATACATAATAAACATCACCAGTAGAGCCTAAAGAAGTACCATCTGTAGTTATATCGGTTACAGTAAATATACCATTATTACTTGCAGTGCCTGATATCTTTATATTATCACCAACCTTTATAAGATTTTGGGTTGTGCTATCATCAGCAGTATAAATTGTACTGTTTCCATTATCCGTCCCCCCAAATAAAGTCATATAGCTTTCAGATGGTGTTGCCATAATTAACTTTCTATACCTAAGCGTTTACTTGGGTTGGTTGGAGGATCATCTGGTATGGTTCTTACTTTAGTAAACCTTATTGCGCCAGCATTTGAAGCATGTATAGTGAGCGCAGTGCCGCTTTTTGTATTTGTAATAGTGTTTTCGCTATCCCGACTATGGTCAGACTCAAAATAAAATAATCCATATCCACCACCACCGTTTAAACTGGCGGTTGCTTCTACTATATATTCTGACAAATCAGTAGTGCCGTTTTGATTTTCTATATGAGCATATAATTTACCAGCAGTTTTTATCTTGCCTAAAGAGTCTATAGACATATTCTCTATCCAAGAGCATTCATTTTCTTTTAAATCTCTCGGGTCTTGTCTAGAGTTTATTCCGCCCGAGAAATCTCTAATCGTATAATATTGTTTTGGCACTAAGCTGACCTCACTAAGAAATCCTCAACAGTACCGCGTCCTGCCATACTGTTATAATACTTCTTCCAATAATTAGCCTGCCCTTCAACGCTAGATGGTAAAGGTTTAGGTATTCTTCTATAATGTAAGCGACACATAGCTATCTGAGCGGCTATATTTGTCTCTAATATAAAATCCCAATCTTCTTCTTTTGGGTCTACAAAATAAGACAGCTTAACATTGGTAGCTTCCGCAACCCTTTTCATTAGCTTTTTTCTGTAAGCTAAATAGTTTTTACATATATCTACCGCTACCCATGATTCGCATTGAAAAAGACCTCTAGCGGGGCCTTTTATCTGGCGTAGATACTTGTATCCACTTTCTACTTTTCCAGTCTTATAGACTAAATCTAGAGCTTCTGGAGAATATAAATCCATACTCTCCATCACCCTTTTAATCAAATCCTTTACTTGGGGTTCGTTTAACAAACTACTTCCCCTCAAAAAGACCATGCAACAGATCAGTAACAACATCAACGACTTTTTCAAAAAACACCTGTTCCTTTTCTTCCGATACAAATGGAATATCTATTTTTTCATTAATAGCTGAGGCAATCTTTTTTTCCATTTCTTTGGAATTTAATTGACTCATCATGTCATCTTTAACCTTATCAGCTTGAGATTCTGCCAGTTCAACTAGCATTTTTTTAATATCCATTACTTACTCCTTATATTTTTTATTTTAAGTATTAAATACCATATTGTTAATAATCCAATTACAACCTGTAACACATACGGTATCGTGTCAATTAAAAATATTCCAGTGCCTACTAAATTCGCCGACACAACGCGTATAGAATCTTGCCCTATCATTTATTATCTAACTTTCCTTTTAACCAGTTAATTCCACTGCCATTTTCTTCAATTTTAAACATAAGTTTTTCCGTTCTTCTTTCACCGCTATCTGCAATTCTATCAAAAGAATTATCCAGAACCTTTTCATGTGAATTAATGCGGTCTATTAACTTCACTACAATTTTTCTATTTTGTTGTACTTCATCTTGTACTGTTTCTCGAACTTGTTTTATTTCAGTTTCAAGGTCTTCCATTTTATTGTTAATAAGCGTGTCAAAGAAACCCCTAAACCAATAAAGCATTCCAGAAAATAGTATGACCATAACGCCTATTACGCCATATTCTGCATACATTTCTGCCATATATTGTTCCCATTTATATTATTAATACTCCACACTCACATAAGCCATTGGAGTAACATTAGCTATATTCTGAGGAGCAAAGCTTGCATCGCTTACATACTCTCCCCATACTTTCTTTCCACCTTCTATTTTTATTGGTTGTATTCCAGACCATATGATAGAATCACCCTGCATGCAATATGCATGGAAATAAGCATCATAATTCCCTTCCTCTATTAAATATATATAATAGGTGAATACTGGTCGCCATGTGTCGATATCTGCTTGTTCTGCCTCTGCATAAAAATATACTGGTACTTTGTTTTCCGAATCTATTATTCTTTTTTCAACAGTTAAATATCTATCTTCACATGCCATAAAAGCTAATCCAATACAGCTAAATACTAGAAGGACTAATATAAACTCTATTATATCCCAAACCTTTTTCACTTCTTTTTCTTTCTCCAGCTTAATGGATTGATATTAAATTCTTTTTCATAAAACTTTACTCGCTCTTCCAACTTTGCAAATTCTTCTTCTTCATTCTCAATGTGCTTTGATAGTAATTCTTCAATCTTATTACTTGCTTCTAACATATTGCTTTCTAGTTCAATAAAGCGATTATAGAAATAAAAACCTTCACCAACTAATCCACTCATAAATATGAACAAAGCAATAAACCCTTCTTTTCCTACAGGTGCGTTTTCCCAGTTTATAAACGAACTCTTTGCCACTATTTATCCAAAGTTTTTGATCCAGTAAAATCATTTACCTTTATCTTATTTAATAGTACCGCCTTAGTATCACTATTATTATAACCAATATCCCGCCTATCGTAAAAAGCCTGTATCTCAGATTTTGTATTGTCGGATGTTGGATACTCAGATTGAGCTGTGGCAATACCGTTTATTAAATGATGAGTACCTAACATTAATCTTCCATGTCCACCACTATGTTTTTTAGCACACTCAACATTGTAAAATTCTTCCGCCACTTTAAAGCTGTTTGTTTTCTTTTCTACACTACCATCTACATCAACAAAATAACCATAAGACGAAGGGTAAGTCAGGGTTTCGGTAGAACCATCCCTGTAAGTTTTTACTCTTTTAAGACCCGGTGTCACATTCTTATGAATGCGTACTCGATGACCCTGACTGCACCTTCTTACAATCATGCTTCCGCTTCTACCTCTTCTGGTTCAAGAGACTTTTTCAATTCAACGACACCTTTCTGGTGTTTTTCAGAGAAAGACTTCTCATTCTCTGCTAACTGTTCTGCTATAAACCTGTTTGTAGCGAGCTTATTTCTGACATCATTAACGTGGTCTTGATGTCTCATAACTTGCCCAGCCATCTCTTTTTGTGTATCTGTCATATCTTCGATAACATACTCTTTGCCATCAAGATTCAAAACAGGCTTTTTTTCTTTTTCTTTTTTAGCCATTATGACTCCTTGTCTTTTTTGTTATTGTTAATAACACATCTGCTAAACCATCCCATTCCAAAACAAATGAGACACATTATCAGAAGTGCTATGTTTTCCATT
>Ga0080013_1001312_pt1 | contig 33446 bp, 43 predicted proteins | sample ETNvirenome_6_85_FD_69236 | JGI IMG/M metagenome (GOLD analysis project Ga0080013, IMG submission 69236) | Marine viral communities from the Pacific Ocean - ETNP_6_85 (SPADES assembly) (version 2) | ecosystem: Environmental > Aquatic > Marine > Oceanic | place: Pacific Ocean | collected 2013-06-19
ATCTTGCGACCAGAGCTCCCAGACATCCATTCCCGCTGGCCCATAAGCAAACCCGCAACCGGGGCGCTCAACGTATGTCCCAACATGATACACGCCTGATTCTAGCGGCTCTCTCATTTCCTCGGGGGAGATGTGGATCCATTTGGTGGCGTCCACCGCTTCGATTTCGTCTTGCTGTTGGTCACCCGTGAAGTGAGGCTGGCGGCATCCTGTGATGATTGAAGCCATTACGATAAACGTTAAGAACCCCAAAACAACGATGGTCACTCCGAGAAGAAATGTTTTCAGTTTACGCATCTTCGATGGCCTGTGAAATTAAAAGCCCGAAGGCTTGAATTGTTGGGTGGGGAAGCTGCGTTTCTGTAAAGAAGCAAGTCGCCTCTATAATTTCGTGGATGAAGGTTTCCCATTGTACGCTTTTGGGGGCAGTTGTGTTGATGTGAATCTCTAAGTTCTCAGCGTCGAAATAACCGAAGACCCCCACAGCACCATCAATCTTTTCTTTGTCTAGATTTCTCATTATTACCTTCAGCTTGTGACCCCCCATTTTTATTTCTTTCGGGATTTTCACTTGATTATCTTCCCTTCTAAAATCACCGAATTGTTAACGATTGGGATGTGATGGAGAATCACCTCGCCGGACTTGAGCAGGTACCCGATGCCGAAGCCTAGACACCAATTAGTTTTGGCGGCGGCTTGGTGCATGTAGTCAACTTCCTTGACATCTCCGAGCCATCCGAACATTGCGGATTGAATATGTTTACCGTTGAACGTTCTACGAGATAATGAGGCAGCTCTGTGAGTGTGTCCAATAACAACAGGAACTCCAAAGCGCTGTGAGGCGACTCTGTGAGCTGTTTGACCTGCGGAACCATAGTCATGGGATACGGCGAGATTGCCGATGCTTAGATGGTTCTTGTATTCGACGTATTCCCACTTATTTTCATGAAGGTGCAGCAGGGTCGGAATATCAACAAGGCCAAACAGCTCAGGGGCTTTTTGACAAATGTAGCGCTCCAGCCGGTACTCATGGTTTCCGGCAATATAGATTTTGCGCTTTATTTCAAGCCCCTCAAGTTGTTCGAGATGGTCACGGACTGAATCAATTTCTTGATGCAGAAGTGTTTTTCTGTCGGGTGATTTGTCGTGCTTGGATACCGAGAAGCAATCGGCGAAGTCGCCAAGGATGACAAGGATATCGGGTTTGAAGTGCTTTATTGATTTAATCAGAAGCTTCCAGGCGTGCCGGTCGTGGTACGGTACGTGAACGTCCGGTATAAAAAGAACTTTCTTGAAAGTCTTACTGGCCACGCTCCTCCCGCCCTCCTGGAGTCACTGTCGGTAAATGTAGGCAGATTCACACATGAACCCCGTGTGCCTACCTACTTCTATGATAGCCCACACGGGGCTTGATATCAAGTTCTGGCTTTTGTCAGGGGAAACCGCATACAATAGCACACATGAAGAACCGACCTCGGCGGTTCGCGATTGAAAAGGACGAGTGGCTGGTTGCTGCTGTTGTCTTGATTGCGATCTGCCAATTTATGCAGACCTGCGGAGGGTAGAAAAGAGGGGGCTTGCGCGAGCCCCGTTTCTCTACTTCTTCTTCTGGGGGACTGCCTTCTCGATGGCTGCCCGGATGAGCGCTGAGGATCCCTCCCCTCGGGCTTTCGCGGCTTTGCTGATGCTTGCCTTCATCCTGGGGGAAATTCTGATTAGAATCGTTTCTGATAGCTGTTCTTTTTTGCTCATCGCAATATCTCCTTTTCTCGCTCTTCTCTGAAGCGGATATTTTGACGGTTCAAGTGCCGAGTTATGACCGTTATTTCGTCAATTTTTTCAGATAGCTCTTTGATTGTCTTCTCATCCTCATCTTTTTGATCGAGCAAGAATTCAATAATCACATCGGGATCGTCGGTGAATGGGCAAAGGCAACCGCTGCAAATGGAATCATCTTCAACAGTCGCTTCAACAGTGTCGTTGCAGCAATAGCAATCTCCCGATGGTGGATTAAGGATTTCACGCCATCCACCGGGGTTGCAGAATTTGCAATCAAGAGCGCCGCAAGGGCATGGTTCGGAGGCCATTACTTGACCCCCAGCTGCTTGTTGGAGTCCCAGTTAGCCATGATAATTACGCCTGCGTCAGAATTTATACCCGCAACGGACCAGCCTTTATTTAATAAATACGCAACCGCAACCTGGCCTGCGTGCTCGTATTTATAATCAAAAGGAATGGTGACTGATTTCTTAAATCGCGGGTCCGTGATTTTGACATGGGCTCCTTTGGCTCCCGGTGACAAGTATTTGAAACCAAGAACCCGCATGTTGAACATTGCGAGTTTGAAAACCTGTTCCTCTGTTTTGCTTCTCATTTTTTTTCCTTTGGTTGAGTTGTTTAGTTATTTTTTTATGCGTGATTTCGTCTTATATAAGGGTTGAAACATTCTCGAGGATCCCTAACCTTTGGGCGAAGACTCGATCCGCCTTGGCGTATTTTACGATCTCCCTCTTCCATCCTCTTTTGGGTAGGTGGGAGAAGGGAAGGATCACATTGACCGGCTCGTCCCCGATGAAACCGTGACAATAGGACACGTCCCACATGGGGAAGCCGGGATCGCTAAGGAGCCTGAGGCGGGTAACTTGAAGGCCGGGTTCGGCCCAATCAACCTCTCGCTTAATCTTGTATGTGACGTCTTTGTGATAGTTGGCAGGAATTGGGTTAGTTTCTGACATTTTTTTCCCTTTGGTTGAGGTTTTTATTTTATGGCGGCTTTAGTGATTTAGGATTTCTTCATCAATCAAATCCTCGATAGCGTCGCGCATTGTCTCTGGAACAATATCCGCAAGTGCGCCGAAAGGATCTGAAGAGTGCTCCCAATCCTCAACACGCTGTGAGCGCTGCTCATTTTCCATCGTCAAAATGATATGGAGTGATGTCTCTGTCTCATCTCCCCAATAGTCGGGGGCGGTGATTTCTACCTCCAGAGATTTGTTTTTTTCTTCGTGCATTTGATTCTCCTTTCCTTTTCTTTATGCGGCAAGGTTAATGCCCCGTGTTAGATTGCTCACTGATACTTCTTTCCCCGTCCGACGAGGCATAAGCACATACTTCACGGAGTTGTCTACGTTTGTTACTACGATTGGACCTAGCTCCCCTTCGTCAAGATGGAACTCGCCTGTTTCTTTTGGGGCTAGAGCATCGAAGGCTTTCATGCCCTCGATTAATAGCTTCGCGGTCACTCCGAAGATGGAACACGCCAAGCCTGCCTCGCTCCTAATGGCGGGGACAATCATATCAATATCTGGTGGGTCACGAAGCTCTAACTCTTCCTTCACGTCCCTTAGACACTCGTGCTCTAGCTCCTGAACCACGAAGACTTCTTCTCTTGCGCCGAGCCTGTTGATATGCTCGGCGGAGTACGCTTGGGGCGTGTCCGGGCCTTTATGGTTGAATGTTTTAGAGATAAGGTGGTTCCCGTTTGTCGCCCATAATCGAGCACTCCCCGACGGGTCACTGTCCATCCACACCACAGACAGGTAGCTTCTGTGTGGCTCCGGCTTTCGTAGTGTTAGCTTTGCAATTGCCTTTAATTCTTTTCCTGTGATTGTATTCATTGTCGTGTTCCTCTTTGTTGTTTGTTTATATTCTATTTCTTGAATAGCCAATTAGGTTTAGTCCAGTCTCCGGCGCTAGGCTTTAACTCTTTCTCCTTTATTAGTGCGTCAATTGTATCGTTCCATGCTTGGTCCCGAGCTGGCCTGTCGGTCGCAACATAGGGAAGAATGTGCTCCATGAAGTATTCTTCAAACTGTTTCTTTTTCATTGTCAATCCTTTCTCTCGCTTTTCTTATGCGAGCGGCTTGTGCTCCGGCCCTAATCCAGTCAGGGAGTAGCTTCCTCATTGCTTTACGCTTGTCTCTCAGTGTTCCAGGGTACCCGTCTGAGTGATCTCCAAACTCCCATCCGTGTCCGTATCCATAGTTCAGTTCGAGAATGTAAACGTCCCGAGTCTTTCTTTTGTAAGCCATTACATAATCTCCCCGATAGCTTTAAGCTCTTCGCTGTAGTCGCAGGATGTTCTCCTCTTTGCATAGAAGTACCTGTCACCAACCCGTGCATAAGTTGCAGTTATATCGAGCGTTTCCTTTTCGCTTATCTGGAAGAACTCCGCGTTGCCCATGTTTCTCCATCGCTCAGGAGGTAGCACCTCTAGCATTTCCCAGAATGTTTCCTTGTCAGTCTCCACCCATGGTTTGCATAGCTTTTTATATGTTCTCTTGGTGAACTCGTCCCAGGTCATGACCTCCCACTGATCTAGCTCCCAATCCTTGACCATCTGCTCAACTGTTTTGTCTCCCCAGTGTGTTCGCTTTGTTTCGTCATGCAGCAGGTCCATAGACCTAAACTTTTTCGTGTCCACTAGGACGTGATTATATTCTTTCATTTCTCTCATCGTGTTTCTCCTACTTTCTTTGCTTGTCATCTTGCGTAGCAATGGAAATCGTCCACGCTACTAGGTTCGTTTTCTTCTCTCCACTTATTCAAGTCCCGCCTGTTGCAATCTTTAGAGCAGACCGGGAAAGTGCTCCCCCTGGTGTCACACTCAACCATCAGGGCCTTATCCCCTACGTCAACAGGGCTTCCGCAAACATGGCATCCGAACTCCTCTGAATGGTGGCGCACCTCGTAGTAATGCGTTCTCGTTGCTAACGTGTTCCCTTTTCCCTCGTCATAAGTGTACGTCACTGTTGCCATCGTGTTTCCTTTCTTTGTTCATAGTCTAGAAGTCCCCCCCCAATTCTCCGCATGGGGTCAGCGCCGCAGGCTGTGCTGTCGCATTGGTGACAATCAGGAAGATTAGGTTTTGAAGATCCCGCTTTTCATCCGGGGTTAGTGTTCGGTTCAGCTTTGGGGCTAGCTCCATCAATTGATTTAGGTGGCCGCCCTCAATCACCCATGCGGAGATGGTATCAACTCGCTCATAGGTGGTTCCTGTTACTCTTTTACTCATCGTGTTCCCTCTCTAGCTGCTTGGCTAGTTGCTTCACAAAAATAGCAGATTCGAGAAGAAATTCCGCAACTTTCGCTGGCCTAAACCCTTTCCCGTCCTGCTCCCACGGGGGATTTAAAAGCTCGGCAGGCCCCATAGAATCAAGGGCCTCGCTCACTTCGCAGCCTTCGTAGCCAGCATTTAAAAGAATGTCCAAGACAGTCTTTTCTTTAATTAATTTCATCGTGTTTCCTTTCCCTGATTAAACCTCATAACAAGGCTCCCAATCATTAACAACTTCGTCCTTCGTGTTGCTCGGGATAATAACCATTCTCAATTCTGAATTAATCTTACCATCCTTAATCCCTAGGTATCTCACACAGCCGCAGGGGGCTCGTCGCTCCAATACCTTGCCTTGCCAGTCCTTGCGGATAACTACGCAGCCCTCTGGCCTGACAGGGTGAACAATGACTGTAATCCCTGACATATAACCGGCCGTTCCACCGAACATGCTGCATCGGTGAACTACCGTTAATTGCTCTGGCACGTAACGCCAGACCGCATTCTCATCTTTCATCGTGTTTCTCCTTCTTTCTTTGCTTTTCTTTCCGCTAACTTATTCAGCATCTTTGTATGGTGCGCCCTTGTTTCCATATCCAACTCGTATTCGTTGTATACGGAATCATAATCCCCCTCATGCCATCTCTTGTAGAGGTCTCGCTTGCCGATGTATTCCTTGGCTTCCTCCCCCTCTAGGTCCAGGGTATACTTCCTGGTTCCGACCATTACGGACCAGTAATCAGACGGCTCGTCCGAGTACCTTATAAGGACGGTTCCGCCATCGCCGCTGCAAACATACATGTTTCCCCAACGTCCTCGGTGATAAGTCCATCCTGCCCATTGACATGCCTTGCAACCGTGCTCAAACGGCTCAACTCTTATCTTGTCATCGGTCATCGTGTTTCTTCCTTTGCTAGCTTCAATATACTACATATCTCAGCCTGAACTTCCTTCATGTAAGAGTGAGTAAAGCATGGCTCGTTACGCCTGCCATGACTCATCCAGAACTCAGTACAATCCACCCCGATATTCTTATTTAATTCCTTTAGTTTTTGCTCTAATTCTTTCATCGTGCTTCCCTCTTCCTTGGCGGATGGTTAAAAACGCGAACTTGACCAACATCTAGCGCCCGGCAAAGTGCCCTAATGGCTTTCATGGTGTAAATCTCATTCGCTTGACAGTAGTTGCCGTATTCCCCGCGAATTCTCCCCGCTTGCCTTTCGAGCGCCCGGCTAAACGCGTTTTTTAGGACTCTAGTTTCCTTGTCGCTGTATTTACTTTCATTTTTCATCGTGTTCCTTGCTTTTCTTTAGTTTCTCAATCTCTCTCTCAAGCTTGCGCACTTCCGCACATTTCTCAGCAAACAATTCTTCGGAAGCCTTAAGCATTCTTTTTCGGGCCTGGCCATTCCCGTAGAGAACCTCTACGCTTTGAAGCTTCTCTGCCTCGGTTAATGCCTTAAAGCATCTCATGAACGCGGCCAGCTTTTCTTTTCGCCTAGCCCTAACTGCATCCCAATATAGGTGTGAGTCGGTATCGGGTTCGCCCTGGTCTTCGAGCCAGCGCATCTTCTCGCGCTCCATATTTGATTCAGCCTCCTGTTGCGCCCTCAGATGGGCATTGCAAACGGCGCACGTAAAATCGCTATTATCCCCTTTGTTAGGCTCAAAATCCTCCCGGCACTCATCGCATGTTTCTTTTGTGTTGTTCATTGTCTTCCCTTTGTTGGTTGAGTTGCTCACCCCCCCCTGTTGAGCTCAAAATCCTCCCGGCACTCCTCGCAGCTTTTCTTTAGTTTCTTAAGCCATTCCTTAAATTCTTTGCTGGTCCCTTTGAATGAGAGCACCAACACTAGAGACAGCCAATCAATACAGCACCAAAACTAGGTCTATATTTCTTTTGTAATGCCTTCATTTTTCGTTGTCTTCTTAGCTCCATCCAGGCCGGGCGCCGTCCACCCATTCTCTCTATAATAACCTTCATTCGATAATGAGGGATATTATTAAATAAAAAGTCCCGGATTAAATCCTGGGAGCTTGAAATCTTGTCAAACATTTCAATTTTTCTCCAATTAAATGGTTAATAAAAAGAACTAGCACTTAGTTCTCTTATTAATGCCTTGATTAATCGGTCAATTAGTTGAAATGTTTAGTTAAATCAATTGTACTTGGGTCAATATCCCGCACCTTACTAGGTCGCTGTCTTTTATAGGACCAGTCCACCTTCTTTTTTGATGTAGAATAAAGCCAAGCTTGTGGGCTTAACTTCTTAGACTTTCTTTTGGGTTTACTTTGCAGATTCATTTAAGTGCTTTTCCTTATACAGTTCAGCAGCTAGGTTCCAGGTCATAGCCATGATTGTCATGGCTAATTGTTGTTCCCCTGGTCCTGTGAAACTGCCTACGTATTCTTGCAGGTCTTCAATGCTTTTAGGAGTTGCAAATAAATTGCTTTTCCCGAATAAATTCTCTTTTTCCATGTGTTTCCTCGTTTCACTCAAGACATTAAGAAGAAAACCAAGAAGGCCTTAGAATAAATCTAAAGCCCTCTAGTTTCTTTCTTTTCTTACAATAGACCTTAACCCCGTTGTCACTCCCAAGCCTTTCCATGCACCATTGTGGCGCTTCTATGTACGAATAAATCAACTCGCTAGAGTTGAACCAATTATGACCTCGTTGGCGTTCCTTTTGACGCTATGTTCCGAGATATGAAAAGTAATGCTGGCCAGGTAGCCTATTGCCCTAATTACCACCGTTCAAGGTGGACCCAAAAACATCCCAACTAGGTCTAGACGTTCAGCAACCGGCCACAAAGAGCGCGTCCGTGGACGCTGGCCTATACTCAAGAAATCCAAGCGCTACCGAGCGCAAGTTTGCCGAAGGAAGACAGAGCACAAGCTCTGCGCGGTTAGTATAGTAGCCTGCGGCGTCCCTATCTAATACCCGTGTTTCCTAGTCTTGAGTTACCCCGATATTCTCGTATTTATTCCGGCCAAGCCGGGGGCAGCTAATTCAACTCAAAAGTTGATGAATAGCCCGCGCAAACGGGCCATTAATCAGCCTTTCAGTTATTTATAAGTCCAAAATCAGGCAAGCCTTCCAATATGCTTGATTTAATCTATTAATAGCTCCGCTATTGTGCTTTTCACCACAATCTTGGCAAATTGAATCGTTATCAGCGGTATAGAGATTGCCCCTTGCCTCCAAAAAGAACGTCGTTGTTCCGTCGTTGTCCGAGTAAAAGTCGTAGGCGTCCTCGAAATGAATTCGAGTGTCGCAGCATTCGCAATTAAAATAGTCCATCCGTGTTTCCCTTCATATGAACACCCCCTTGGGGGCGCCGTGTTGTTCATGCTTCTTAACATTGCAGGGCTTGTGCCAAACTTGCATCTTCAATGATATCAAGCACTTAGACAGCAGGGAAATGTGCCAAGTCGGACATTTAAGTCATAGCAAAGGGCAACAATCGCCCAAGTTATTGATATTGTTGAGATTCATGGTGTGACACGTAAGTCATAGCAAATAAGCAAATCGGGATAAATGGCCGATTTTATTGGATTGATTGGTATGACATTGAAGTCATATCGTTGATATCGTTGAACTTTTCCCCTTGTTTGGCGTGTCTGCTATTCCATCCCCTTTTTTTTCATGGCGACAATATGACGTATAGGCTGCGGAATCACGAACTATGACATAATTGTCACACCTACGTAAAATCAGGCACTTAGGTCGCCATACGTTGCCCTATATTGCACTGCCCTACCATACCATACCCTAGGGTACGTGTAGTGTAGTGCTCGTGGGTCCCCATGACCCCCAAACCACACTGTCTTGAACACGACTTAAAATTTGAACGCATATAATGAGTAACACATGTAGCTGAGTAGCGAAGTGACGAACAGGAGTAAGCGAGAGATGCGACGAAGGAGCGGGCGAGATTACGACGTTGTATATGTTCTATGGGGTAAGAAGAAGGTACATAAAACCGGGGTGCGTTGCAATCCCCTTGCGGATCTTTTTTTTACCATGTAAGTATAATCAGGGCCTTAGCCCTGCGCCTATAGGCGGATTTTTCTTGACAGGATTCTGGGTGGGGTCGAGAAATGGGACAGGGGACACCATGAACTCTAAAGATCTTATAGCCTGCTGGCCTGCCGCTCCCAAAGAGGAGCGACCTAAAAGCCTTTTTGTTAATTACACCGTAGATAAAGCCTGCCGTGATGAGATGGTTCTCCGTGGATGGGCTGTGTTCGATACCCGCACATTACCTAATAAGACGGACGCAGATAGGGCCGAGGGGCTCAAGGCTATCCTTGAAGGGATACGGGTGGGGTCCATAGAGCCTGAACGCGAGAAGATGCGCTGGCTCGAACTAGAGGCGAAGGTGTATGGATTGCTGACAGGGAAAGATAAGTTAGCAGATAAGACGCCTAAAATAAAAAAAGAAGTCTTGGATAATCTATTGGACTTCGGGGAGAAAAAGGCGAAGATACGTTAACGGCGTGGGGCTATTAGAAAAAGAAAATTTATTTTCTCCCCTCCCCTATTGGGTAATAGCCCCGCGCTCATAATCGGAGGAATAAATGGCAAACTACGCAAAGCTACAGATAAAGGCGGTTCTTTCTAAGAACTCAGACTACTCTGAGCCCACAGTAATCTTTAATCCAGCTCCTTATGAACCCGCCAGTGCAAACGTACTCGAATACTTCCACACAGAAATCCAGTGCGATCTTACCGGGGATAGCGGGACCATCCTGGACACGCAAATCCTTGATGGCGCTTCATTCCTTGTCATAAAGAACTTGGACTCCACAAACTTCGTGACTGTTTCCTATGATAATGCCGGTGCTGGTGGTGCCGACCAAAATATTCGCATCGCTGCCGGTGGCCTTTTTGCAATCGCGGACTTTAATGTGGATGGCTCCATGGGCGGGCTTAAGATCACAGCCGATACAGCAGTGTGCCAGTGTGAAATCTTCGTCGTAGGAACCTAATGGATGAGCATGAGGCATTGGCGAAAGCCGGGGAGATTCTTAAGGGTGCCGGGCTAAAGTCTGGGGTCGGGGATTACTCCGGGTTTTTGGAATACAGCTCAATCGTTGCTGATGTTGTGAAGGACTGGCCATCCGAGACAAAGGGGCAGATCCCCTGGCTTATGGAATGGGCGAAGACCTGGCGAAGACTTCGGGACGAGTTCTCGAAGGTGGTAGAGGCAGATCCTATGATTCTCTACCAGCCGGCAAATAGGGCTTCCACCGAATTTCACTCAAGCCCTGCTTTTGTTCGCTACTTCCGAGCAGGGAACAGAACCTCGAAAACCCAGTCAGGCTATGCCGAGCATTATCTTATCGCCACAAACCAGCACCGATGGAGATACTTTCCTGATGGTTCCCATGCCACGTTCATTGTAGGCGTTAACTTCTCGAAATACTGCCCTGCTGTATTCGAGGCTAAGTTCCTAAAGGGCGAAGAAGGAAACCACCTGAGCCCTATGTTTCCTGTGGGAGGCAAATGGTTTAATCGCTATGACGAGCGGCGACACGTTATAACGATAGCCTGCCCTCAGTGCGCAAACACGGGGAAGGCTGGGACCTGTAAGCATAAGAAATCCACCATCCGACTATTCTCAGATATGGAAGGATGGGAGGTGCTACAGGGCGCCGCTTATATAATGGGTCACTTCGATGAGCATATTGGTGAAGACTTCTTTAATGAAGCCATACAGAGAACCCAGACTGCCGGCCCAGAGTCTTGCCTTATCGTTACAGGCACTCCCTTACATGGACACGAAGCATGGGAGCACCAGAGACTTACGAAGCTTCACTTGGATGGGGCTCCTGCCAATAGAATAGATCCCGATAACGTAGACTCTCCTCCGTTTGTATCCCTTCACGAGATAGACCAGTTTGAAGCAGGTCTTGTGCCTCCTGAGAAAATCAGGATGACAATGAAGATTATGGATGAGTTTGAGATTGAGTCTCGTATTTATGGGCGACCGGCGCCCTTGGCAAAGAATCCTGTCTTCGACAGGAAGGTCCTTGCCGAGCTAAGGGCGGAAGTAACGGACCCGGTAAGAGGGAACCTGCGGGTTATTGATGACACAAGTATCTTCGAGGTGACGGAAACTACCCTTATTGACTTCAACCAGGAGGACGATGGGCCATTAAGGGTCTGGTATCCTCCTGTGCCTGGCTGTCAATACATTGTCGCAGTAGATACAGCGAAGGGTTTGGCTGGGGGTGATGCCTCTTGCGCCTCGGTCCTCGAATATTATAAGAGCGGAGTATCCCACAAGCTGACACTGGTGGCCCAATATCATGGGTGGATTAATCCCCTGGACTATGCTTACGAAGTATTTAAGCTGGCGGTACATTATAATTCAGCATTAACGGCTATCGAGCTAACTGGCGGCTATGGCGAGGCCGTAATGCTTAGAATGAGGCAGGATTTCTGCTACTGGAATTTATTCAGAGATGAAGCCAATCACGCACAAGCAAAGCACAGCATGGATTCCCGGTACGGCGTTGAAACAAATATGAGGACAAAGCCTTTTATGGTTGCCGCATTGCAGCAATTTGTGAAGGATCGAGCTATCGACGTCCCGTGCGAGGCTACTATCAGTGAAATGGTTGCCTTTGAGCAGGAAAGAACCCAGAGCGGGTTAACCACTCGCTACCGTGGAGTGGGCGGAGCTCACGACGATAGAGTGATGTCGCTTGTCATCGGCGCGTCTGTCGCGTTAACATCTCAAGTGATAGACTTTGTTGATTCCACTAAAGCGGAGCCGGTGGATATAAAGCAGCAATATTCAGGGGAATGGCTCAAGGTTCACGAAGAAATAAACGATGACGGAGATATGGACCCTTTTGATTTTAATTGAGGAATTAATGGATTATATCGTAATAAAAGACGTTGCATTACTTACATTTATGGCCATTTGTATCGGTCTTTCTTTCTATTCCTCCCTTAAATTATCCAGGGATATTCAGGAAGAATCTAATAAAAGCAGAGACTCTATGATGGAATTGCTTAGACACTCTATCGACACAATTAAGTCCACAAGCCTTGAGGAGCGAGTAAACGCCGACGCGCTAGAGGACCAGCACGAGGTCAAGTTGCAGATGCTTAAGGATGCTTACGCACAGGAAAAGAGTGAAGAAGAGGAAAAATCTCCACAGTACGCACACACGGACGAAGGTGTTAGGATTAACCTGAACGAATACGAAGTAATGTAATTATTAAAGGAGAAAGCTATGCCATACCAGGATTCACTAGGACAGCCAGCCGGATACGAAGACGAAGAGAACTATGGCCCGATAGGATTTGCAGCACGCGAAAATGCTCCTGTTGCAGACCGGACTTTCATTTTGCCACGGCAGCCCTTGGCGCAGGAACCTTCTGCGGCGCCATCATTGGCAATGGATGCCGTCCTTAATAAGTTCGGCGGCAGCATGGATGCGTATAACCGGTGGTGGTCAGGCTTGGCTGGAGATAAGCCTCGTAACTGGAATCAGGCATTGCAAATGCTAGGGGAAGGCCCCGGCGCAACACCCTCCCCTGGGGGAGGCATGGGGGTTTTACGGGTCGAAGACTTGGCTCCGGCCATTCGGAATCCCGTTGTAGATGTGACCCCTGGCCCAGAAGACCCCAGCCATAAGGCGATAGGTCTTACTAACGAATACGAGCAAAACTACAACCGCCTAGCAAACTTTGAACACGCCGGTATGCAAAATGCGTTCACACAGGGCGCACAACAATCGCCACAAATGAGCGCAGCACTCGGGCTTAGCTCCCCGTTCCCCCCCTTCGGGCAGGAGCAGCAGCCAGGGGCAGGAACCAGTCCACTATTCCCCCTCTTCGGGCAGGAGCAGCAGCTAGGGGCGAGTGCTGGCGTCCCGTATGTAGCAGGGCAGCAGTTTCATCCAGGGATGTTTCCCGGGGCTTCTGCATCACAAGTGAGCGCAGCACCAAGCCCAGGAGTTGATGGGATATGGCCCCACGGGGCTCCTCCCTTACCAACACCAGAGGTTGACGGGATGTGGCCGCAGACTCCTCCCGATGTTCCGTATGTGGCGGGGCAGCCATTCACTCAAGATATGTTCCCAAGCGGCCCAGGGATGCCAAGGTTTAACGCGCTGGACGCATTGAAGCAGAGAGCCCAGGAAAGAATGACCGCATCGCAGAGATTTCAAGAAGCAGCGCAGAAACTCAGTAAGTAGAGGGGCTTGATATGCCATTCAACCAAGACAGTGAAGACTTTGCCGGACTCTTTGATGGATATCCGCAGGCGGAAAGCTACGAGGCCCCTGAGTCTGACAAGGAGCTTTCCGGCAGACTGAGCAGTTGGTTTGACAGGGCAAGTCAGGCCAAGGCCGCTTACGAATCCGATTGGGAGCTGTATCGCTTGTACGTCAAGGGCGACCAGCTTGTTGTTCGTCATCGGGATACCGGCGACATTGTTAAGCTGACGGCAGAGGACTCCAAGAGATTACGCAGCGTTAACAACCAGTTGCGCCCCACTGCCCGCTCCTTGGTCGGCAAGCTTACACGCTCTATCCCTACGTGCTCTGTGCTGCCTGCAACGAGTGACTTCGAGGAGCAGCACGGCGCGAGGACTGCGACTCAGTTCTTATCTATGCTTCGGAGAAAAGAAGATCTGGATATTAAATATCTGGACGTAAACAATAAATTACCGTGGGCAGGCAACGCATTCATGCAGCTAGTCTGGGACCGGGACGCAGGGCAGGACATTGTTTTCTGTGAGGTTGACGGGTTCTGGGATTATAACATGGGCCTGGAAGGGACTCCTTGCCCAACGTGCGTGGCACAGAGGACTCAGGAGCTAATGCTTCAACAGCAGCAGTTTCAAGAGCAAGCCGCGTCCGGGCTGATGGCGCTTCAAGAGCAGATGCCGGAAGGCGTCCCTGCCCAAGTCGGGGATTTGTCTGCCGAAGAGGTGGAGATGCCCCCTATCCAGCAAATGGGGCCACTCCCTCCAGACGAAGAGCCCCCTCCGCTTATCCCCGCCAAAGAGGGGGATATTAAGATTCATGTTCGCGATCCTCGGGATGTGTTCGTAGACCCAGGCGTCGAATCGGTTCAAGATGCACAGCGGCTATGCTTTCGAGAGGTTTCCAATGTTTCCGTAGTGAAACAGCGTTTCCCTGAATTTGCTCACGTCATTAGCTCGGAGCAAAACCTTTACACCGACAGAACAGCCGAAGTCCGACACGGTAACGTCGATGCCCATGGGGAAGTAGAGTACCTTGATGATTACTGTCATGTTTACGAATACCATGAAGCTCCGACACCACAATACCCCAAGGGCCGACTAATCTATACGGTCAACGGGCACGTCGTAGGGGAAATGGAAAGCCCTTACCATATGATAGGAAGATTTCCTTTTTATCATTTTGGTTTCGATAAAAATGATGGAGAGTTTTGGTATGAGCCATTTATGGCGCAGGCATGGCATCGCCAAAGAGAGATAAATCAAGTCGAGACTCAACTGAGGGAACACGTCGAACTCCTTTTAAAACCTAAGTTTTTCAGGGCAATAGGCTCTCGAATTAGCGCAGATGAATTAACAGCCACGACTGACCAGGTTATTTCCTATAATGCCTCGGCAGGAAGAAATTATTTTGAAGTGCCTCCTCCTGTGCCTCGTGACGTATGGGCGAGAGGCTCGCAGCTCGCAGCGGATATTAGGCAGCAGGCAGCCGTTACTGAGCAAGAGCAAGGCATGACCATGAGCGACGTAAGTGGTCGAGCCATGGCGATTATTGAGGCAGAGGCAGATCAGCAGGTCGGCCCAATCGTAATAAGAAATAATGCCGAATGGAGAGAAATGCACCGAGGGGCATTAATGCTTGCCAAGGAATATTATCACCCTAAGCGATTATTTATGAGCGTTGGTGCAGAAGGAATTCAGAGCTTTTCTTTTAATGAAATTCGGCTAAGTCCTGGTTATGACGTGCAAATTGAGCAAGAGGACGGGCTTTCTCGGAACCCCGCCGTGAGAATAACACAGGCATTGGATTTATTAAATGCCGGGGTTTTCACGGATATGACCACGGGTGTGCCGGATGTTAAGCAGTTTATGCAACATGCGAAAATAAATCTCCCCACTGCCGGTTATAATATGGAGGCAACCGAAAGAGCTGCTGCTTCTGAGGTTCCTTATATGATCGAGAAGGGACAGGCGCATGTTCCCCAGCTTGAGGATGACCCAGCTATATTCTCCGAGGAGTTGCTTGGATGGCTGCGTGGCCCAGGGCGAAGGGCTGATCCTGCCTTAAGAGATCAAGTGCGTGAGATCTGGAAGTTTTACACGCAATGGGCGGTAACGGGCGGGCCTCCTGCTCCTGTCGGCGGCATGGAGGGTGGACCTACTGCGGGCTCCGGTGCAGGTGGGCCAGATATGACCGCGCCAGGAGGAACCCCTAATAATCCTGGGCACATACCCGGAGGGGGAAGACCCATAGCTGCTCAGGCAGGGCGGGTTGTAGATCAGGCAGACAGGACCGCAGAAAATCAAGCACGTATTCAGTTAGTAAAAGAAGGATAGTCTCCGGGTTATTTGTTGACATTTTCTTTATTTGCTTATTAAATCCGTAACGATGCTTAATTGATTTTAATTCCGGGTCGCGGCGTAACCGCGTATGAATCGAAAGAGCACCTGCCGAATAGTGAACGTAATTCACGAAGGGATTAGCATGGCAAGCGCAGTGGGTTTTGAAGACAGTAGCGGATTACCAGTAGAAGAAGCTGTTGAGAGTCAGGAAGAATTTTCTGAATTCGGAGACATTCAGCGGGCTTTGGCGCAGGAATCAGGACAACTGCATGATGAGTTACCTGTAGATGCTGATCAAGAAGAAGAAGTTGATACCCTTGCCGAGCATGGAATTGATAGCGCCGAGCTAGAGGCAGATGCCTTTGGCGGCAGCCCTGAACTAGAAGAGCCCAAAAAGAAGGCTAAAGGTTCCAGGGCTGACAAGCGGATTCAGGCCCTTGCTAACGAGAAGAAGCAGCTACAAGAGCAGCTTCAACAAAAGGACCAATACTACCAGCAGCACTTTGCGAGAATGCAGCAAGAGATTGCAACGCAAAAAGCTGGCGATAGTAAGGCTGTGCAAGAGCAGCTTGAGTTGCAGCGTAAGCAACTTGAATATCTGCAAATGCAGCGCGAGGCTGGGCTACAGGATGAGATGACACCGGCACAGGAGTATCGGTTAAACATCATCAAGGAAGCTACTGAGCAGGCGGGAAATAAGTTTTCGCCAGAGGTTGATGCACTAAAGCAGAAGCTTGAAGCGCTAGAGGCGCAACGAAGGCAAGAAGCGGAACAGGTGCAACAACAGAAAAGATATAGCTATTACAACCAGCAGACAAAATCTGCTCGTGATGGTTTACTTTTGAAAGACTTTGCTCCTGACAGAGCGAAGCAGCTCGCAGAGCCTATGGACGAAATGCTTTTAGCATTTTGTGGTGCCTTTGGGATGGAGCCAGCTAAAGCTGCTCCTCAGTTTAAGAAGTACCTTGATCTCTATGTCCAGGGTTCCCTGGAAACAAGAGCAAGGGGCGGCGGCCAGAAGATCCGTAAAAGCCGTTCGGTGCCCAAGAGTGCTCCGGGTGGTAAGCGCACAGCGAAGCCGGGGAATAAATTCCCAAGTCACGCATCATTGCGGAAGGCTGGATTCGACAACGCGCTGGATTGGATAGCTGCCGGAGAACCTATTATTTCTAATTAGGAGAACACTAATGGCAGGTGTTAATATTCAAACTGTCGGGTTAACTTTTACCCGTTTCTTAGATGGTGTTGTTGAGACACTTAATCATACTTCTAAATCACGTAACCTTGTTCGCAAGGACGACAACTGGACTGGCTCTCATATTGAAGGCCGAATCCACACCGCACGTTCAACCGCCATTGGGTATGTTGAAGATGGTGGCGCGTTCCCTACAGCGGATAAGCAAGATTACGATACCTATAAGGCGTACCGTAAGTTCGTCGTTGGCTCTATTCAGCTAACTGATGGCGCTATGGCTACAGCCGCTAAATCACCCAATGTTGCTCGGGACGTAATCACTTCCGAAGTCAAAGGGATGATGAATAATATCCTTAAGTTTGAAAATGGAATGTTCTTCCGAGATGGAACGGGAACCGTTGCCACTCTCGCAGGCTCACCAGCTTCCGCCAGCAGTGATGTGCAGGTGGATGATGCGCGAATGCTGTGGGATGGTGGAACCTATGAGGTTCGGGATGCTGCTGACATTACCACCCTCCATGGCTCAAACGTACTTAGCAATGTAGAGAGCGCTCCAAATGCAAGCGGTAAAATGCTTACTAATTGGAGTTCGGCGCTTCCTGCTGCGGCTGCTTCGGGCGACTTCTTGGTTTGGAGTGGTTCGGTAAATCGAGCCATTACTGGCCTCGATAAGCTTATTGATGATGCAGCCACATCCTTTCAGAACATTAACGTTGCCAACAACCCTCGGTATACGTCGCTTGTTTTGGATAACGGCGGAACTAACCGTGACCTTACTCCATCTTTGTTTCGGCAAATGTTGGCAGGTATTATGTCTCGGACCGGCTCTGAGCGTCCGTCTGATGGGCTCACTGTTCTTTGTAACTCTTGGCAGGCAATTAATGTTGAGGAGTTGTACGAAGGTGAATTGCGATTAACTCCTGACTCGAAGGTTGGCGGATTGTCCGTTGCTTCCTTCCAGTCTTCTCTTGGCAAGATTGACATCATGGTTGATACAGATGCTCTGTACAACAAGATGTTCTTTGCTGATTTCTCTAAGATCTACCGTGCGGTTCAAAAGCAACTAGGCTGGCGACGAGAAGGTGGCAGCATCTTCAAGCGCTCCGACTCCTCTGGGGTCTGGACTGCAACTGCCATGGAAATTGCGGAACTCTACATTAAAGAGCGCCATACTTGTGGCAAGATTGAAGATCTGACTGAAACTAAGAAAACTGCATATTAATAAATAAAAGCTATAGGGGGCCTTGAGCCCCCTTGTGCTAGGAAGGTTAGGAGGATTTATTATGGCAGATAAACGCGGAATCTCAGGCAAGGCGCTAGCTAGGCTTGATAATACTTTAGGTGTTCCAACGTTTATTCTTAACAAGGATATTAGTGGTGCAGGGACAACGGTAGTTGTTTCTGATGTTCCTTTTAGTTTTCGCATTATCGACGCATGGAGCATCGGTACATCGGCAGATGGCGGAACATGGAAGGTAACAGACGGCTCCAGTGATGTTGTCTCTGCGGTCACTCAGGCTGCGAATGACAACGACGTGGACCGAGCGGCGGATATTGACGACGCTAACTACACTATTTCCAAAGGTGAAGATGTTAAAATTGTAAGCACCGGTGCAAGCTTATCATGCACCGTTTATATTCTTTGTGCGAGAGTTTAGGAGATTTTACTATGGCATGGACTTCAACAACTACGGTTATTGCTTCTGTCCCTTATTTAATTCATAAATTATCTGTTGTGACTGATGACGCAAACGCGACAGCAGTTACACACGGCGGACCTGCGGTTGAGCCGGATATTGTTATTCCCGTTTTAAGTTCAGCAGCGGACGTTGGTGGGGTTGCTATTAGCGCAAAGTCCACAACAACCGTTACTGCTGACCCTGAGACAAGCGGGGATACGTTTGATATCTACTGCATCTGGATTGCTCAGGCAGCCGGTGGAATCAGCTAGGTAGTATTATGCACCCACCATCTTGGATATGTAGAGCCCTTCACAGGGTCCACCCTCAGTTGCGTCTTGCTTGGCTTGGGCGTCAGAAGGCGCATGAGGATGAATTGAATCCGGGCAGTTTTGCCTTGGTGCAACTCTACCATATCTCTGATGTTAAGGAGTTTGAAGATCCTACGACCTTCCGACTCCCTTGGACTGCCGACCCTGTTGAGGGCTCCGATGGAACAACCCGCACCAAGCGAGTTAATCGAGGCCCTGTCTTCAACAGGGAAGGCGGGACCAGAGCCGATTGGGATTCCGCATTCAGGGTTCCTATATTTGTGGCGACACTAGATAAGTCCTACGGCATGTCTATCGAGGATGTTCTTAGTGGCAGATTCTTGAGTGACGTTCGTAGATGGATGGTGCCAATTCAGAGGCGCATCCAGGAGTCAGCGATTGAGGCAGGGCGGAACCTTGAGTCAAAAGCTAACGATGTCGCAGGGCAGATGACAGATCACCTGGCCTACCAAGCCAATAAGACCGACGCCACAACAGTCATAATGGCAAACAAACATGCCAAGGATGACATAGCCAAGCTTGAGAAGAAAACAGAGAGAACTCACGGCCAGCTAGCGGATTACTACGCTCCGCCAGAGGTTGCCTGATATGGATTTTGCTGAACTGCAAGACGAAACCAAAGAACTACTTAACTTCAACGCATCACAGGCCGACCAAGACTTTACCCTAGCACAGGTAAAGAGCGCTCTTAATCGGGCTTACCGCCGCGAATATGTAAGAGCCAGGCAGGAAGGCAGTCGAAGATACTTCATCTCAACGACTGACGTTTCATGGACTGCGGGCAGCGCAACACTAGAGCTTCCCACCCGGCTGCAAGGGGCGCAGATAATTCGCGTCACAGACGTTACCAACTCCAACCCTGGTTCCGAATTAGTCTTTAGCGACTTCGGAAACACGGGGGACCTGTTCTGGCTAAACAGAAACACCCTCCAGTGGGGCGAGAGCGGGCCAGGTGCAACCAAGACCTTGAGGTTTGAGTATTTCCCCAAGATAACAAAGATGGTCGAGGATGACGATGAGCCGAATCTAGTCCCCCCTGAGCACCACGATATTATTTTTTGGTCTGCTGCAATTGATTTAAGAAATCGAGCCGACGAAATGGCGCCGCAGGCATGGCTAATTGAACGAGAGAGTTTAAGGATGGACCTATGGAAAGACATTTCCAAGAACCGTCCACACACAGATACCATAGGGATTTCAACGACTTATTCCGGCATGGCTGATTTAATCTATTAACAACACCTTGGAGAAAAAATAATGGCTTCTATTGTAACATTAAAAAATAATACAGGCGTACCTCAAAGCGTTGTCTTTAAAGGGCGGCAGATTATTCTCGATGCTCATGCTCAGAAATCTTTTGATTCAGATATTGCGGAGCACTTCCTGAACAACAGAAGCCCTCTTGTCTCGAAGATGGAGGAAGAGCCCGACGCCTATAACGCTGGCTCTGAGATGGTGTGGCTTGCAAACTTCACGGGGAATAAAGAGCTGCCCGAGACTGTGAATACTAAGATGTGGGCTTCCGGCAGATGGACCTGGGCGGATGTCCCCAACCCGTTGCGCGAGCCTGCGGTTGTCGAGCGATTTATGGATGGCGGAATGAAAGAGTACACCGCTAAAGACGGTGCTCCCGAAGCTCATAACTTAGCCAAGGTTCGATTCCGACTCCCTCCTTTTACTCGCCGGCTATACCCCAAAGACCTTGCTCAGTGGTCCCTTCGTCGAGATGCTGTCAGTGAATCTCGTGGTAGCATCATCAAGAGCCGAGCCCCTTCTACGTTTGAACCTACCGAGTCTTGGGGCCTTGACGATGTGCGCGGCTATCTGCGACTGATTGACCCGAGCGCAAGTGTGGGGCCTTCCGAGGCTGGCGTAAGGGAGCGGGCAGCAAAGGACCCCGAGGCGATTCGCGCAGGCAAGAGCGGGATACAGGCTTATGTTGATGAGGCTAAGAGGGCTGCTCTTCAACGAGTGTTTTTCCGGGTTGCTAACCCAGACTACCATCTTCCTACACGGGATGAATTTAGTGAGTTTATGAGTGGCGAAGTACCTGCTGGCAAGTCTGATGCTGATGCTGTAATGGATATGCTTATGGGGTCAGCGGAGGAAGTTAGCCAAGTTAAAAGAAAGCGTGGGCGCCCTCCTGGTTCAAAGAATAAACCGAAGGCAAGCGCGACGACGTAATGAAGAAAAGGGGGCGGTCTAGTGGGCCGAAGGCAATACAAGCATGTAAAGCTGACGTGTCATCGCGGCATCAATCAGCAAAGAGGTTTGGCGACTCTTGAGGAGTGTGCCGAAGCCTCAAACGTATGGGCTCCCAACGGCGTTGTTGAGCAGCGTCCAGGCTATGTAGGCGTTGTTTCTTTCCCTATCGAGCATTCGTCCGACAGAACAAATACCAGCACAACCCAGACCATGATCAGGTATTGGCCGGAAGCCGAAACGCCGTATGTCACCTATGCCGAGGGGGCAACCTTGATCCTCGACGATTGGGCGGAGAATCATTTTTGGTATCTCGGATTCGACAAGGTGAGCGGAGCCTATTCAGGGGTAACGGGAAACAGGAAGCTCATAGGCTTCGATGTCAGCGACACGATGGTGTCGAACACCAACGAGATGCGGTACGAGGCGAGCTACTGGAACGGGACAGAGTTTACGCCACTAAATGTTATTGAGCGAGGTTCATTGACGACCAGGACCACGGCATACCAGGCCGTTCCTCGACACATAGGTGGCAATAATACTCGGTCGATGTTCTGCTTCTGCCCTCCGGGGGATTGGGCCTCTTCAACGATTAACAGCGTTACCGCTTTCTTTATTCAATTTAAACTAAAAAGAGCCGACTTAAGCACGACAGCGATGGACGCAAGCACTGAGGTTACAAACCTCGCAGCGGCGTATCATGTAATATCTCCACAGCATAATGTTGTTCGTGGGTTGTTTGTCGGGCAGTTTCCAGTATCAAAACGCTATACTCTTGTAACCAACAACAACACGATTCGTCCGGCAAGGATAAGGTGGGCAATATCTACTGATGTAGAGTTTCGTGATATGATTGTTCCTGACTTCGAGAACAGTATCGTTACCGAGCGAGTCTATGAAGACGATCACCCTGCTACGCATGCGGTGGTCCCTCAGTTTGGAGAGGGTTTTGTTGCTTACGGTGGGGAGATTAAGAGGTACAGCACGACCACTGATTGGCCTCATATGGCTGCGGGAACCGATAAGTTTGCGACAAGCGCGACGAAGGAGGACAGGGACTTCGCTGTGGGCGACGAGGCTCCTTTCGACCCTGACTATATAGCCGCATTATCCAACTTCCCCAAAGGGAGGTTTGTCTCCTATTTTAAAAATAGGCTCTGGGCGGCAGGCATGACAGACGAGCCGTTCACTGTAAGATGGGGCGCAGCAACTCCTTACCATAAGGTGTTTCCCGACACAGCAAATGATCTACTGATGGAGGACGACAACTCCTTTATTACCGGGATGGCTCCTCTTGGCGAGCACATGGCTGTCTTTAAGCGAGACTCCATTTGGCTGATGGTTGCGGTGGGTGAGAACCCTGCTACTCAAGTTACCGACTTCCGCGCAAGGAAAGTGGTGGACGGGACTGGCTGCGTGTCGCACAGCAGCATCCAGCAAATAAGAGGGGCGCTTATGTTTCTCGCAGAAGATGGCGTCTATGTCTTTGATGGCACGGCCAATGTCCAGAAGCTCTCAGACAGGGTGGCGGAAACTGTCTCAAGCATAAACCCAGGAAGAACAGCCTTTGCTTCTTCTGCCCACTGGAAATCTCGCAACTGTTATCTCTTGTCCTTGGCTATTAACGGGGCGCACGAAAACAACACCACACTAGTGTACGACTATAAGAATGATGCTTGGTGGAAATGGGATATCCCTGCCGCATTTTGGCTTAACGACGAAAGCGAATCCGATGAAGAATCGCTATACTTTATGGACAATGAATTATGTATGCACCTGATGGATTCGGGCAACACTGATAACGGGCAGGCAATAACAAGCTCTTTGGTGACGCAGCGAATCGGTGAGACTGATAACGTGAGAAGAACAATTCGCCAAGTCGAAGTCGTTTCCGACAACAGGACCTCAAGCCTCACTGTTGCTGTTCGAGCTAATGACGATTCCAATGGTGACGCATCTGGTACGCTATCTTTGACCGACGACAACGAGGCTAAGTACGCAGACAATCTTCTATACACGGCTAGTACCAACTATGTTATAGATAGGAATAGAGCCAGAAGACTGTCGTTCAGAAAACAGGGCGACTGGCTACAGGTGTTCATCTCTCACAACACGCACAACACGCCCATGACCTTGCGAGCTATTGACGTGGGAATCATTAACGGGACTCGGAGATAAGCATGGCTGAGTCGCCCAAGGGAAACATATTCCACATAAAGGGACGCCGAGTCGGGGCAGACGCCATTGTAAGCAGGGACGAGCAATGGGGGGCCAGGGCCAGGGAAGCGAATCCTCCTTCGAAAGAATGGGTGTACTCTTCGTTTCCCTTTTATGCGTCTGAGTCCGTTGTTGCGTCAGGTGGGATGCAAACAACCTTTAATGTTTCCATTATGCCGCCAGTAAGCAGCGTTATTCATGCCACCGCTGCAAGGATTAAAATCTATACAGAAGACAGTGGTAAGAATTTGCGCGTATGCCTTTACCGCTATGCCAGGGAAAGAGAATCGACGAAGAAGAAAAGGCGGCTGATAAAGGTTTTGAACTCGGAGACTGTTTTTGACTGCGGCACTCAGCACAGGACTGCTCCACTCGATGTTCTCCTGGGGGGCGACGGGGCCAAGGTGATCCCCGGAGAGGTTTATTTTCTTGGATACAGAGCGAGCAGTAATTCGATAGTCCTCCCCTGTGCGTCAACCAACAGCATGAATCACTTCCCCATGTACTATCAAAGCTATGAGGATGATGTGGCTCTCCCTGTTGAATTAGATTTAGAAAGCATGAGTAAGACCTATGACGGAAACGTGCCTTGGGTATCGTTCCTTTCAAAAGAAGCTTCGATATTACTGTAGGAGAAATTTATGGTATTAAGCCTAACCACTTCATTAAGTAGCACAATAAGTAAAACAGAGCTACAAGACAACTTCACCAGCATTCAGACGAAGTTTAATGGCGGCATTGATAATAGCGACATCAAGGCTAGCGCAGGAATTGTTGCAAGCAAGCTTGCCGCTGCTAACGAGTATTGTGTTGTTACTCTTGAGACTCGTGGGGAGAGTGGCGGGATTGCCGCCACCGGCATTCGTGATGAGGTTCCCTTTCCTGGGCTAGAGGGTGAGCAGAACTTCTGGTCGCTTAAGGCAGCCTCTTGGGTTTGTACTGACGTAGGGACCGCATCGACAGCAAGGTTTGACGTTGAGTGGGGGGAGTATGCGGCAGACGGCTCTTATTCTGTTGTCGAAACGCTTATCAATGCGGAAACCCTGACCTTCCCAAGTGGCGGGGGGACAGCCAACTCGAAGCAGTGTACGGTAAACGAGGCGGCGGTGGAGTTTGATGCTTCCTTGTCGCGGGTCTTTAGGTTGACGATAGACACGGTTCACACTGATGCGTTGAGTGACGCTGACGACCCTTCGGCACCAGTCTACCTTAAGGTGTCGCTTTTGCTCGAACGACAGATTCAGGCATAGGAGATAAACGATGGCTAATGGATATGGTGCAGGACTTGTTGGTGGCCCTGGTTCCCGAGTGAAGAGGAAGCGTAACCTTGAGAAGGTGTCTACCTTTGCTCAAATGAGTAACGGTCAGCAGGGGGCAGGCTCTCCTCCGGGTACTAGCGAAGTTGCAGAGGTTGCAGACCAGCCTTTGGAGGCTCCGACCGGGCGATCCTATTCTGAGGCAACTGTTTCTTCCAGTATGCCTCGTGTCGCTGGTGCAGCCGGGGGCTTTGGTGGTCCTGGTCTTGGCGCTCCTGTGGGGGGTTTTGGTTCTGGCAGGTCTCCGTTGTTTGGTGCGGATACCCCTTTGCCACCGGAGCCTGGTCAGGAAATGCAGCCATTCCAGCCCGAAGCAGGCTTTGCCGATGGAGCTATTCAGGAGCCTTTGGATGTTGAGGAGCCGGAGCCGGAGTATGACCCAACGGGGTTTGGGTTGCCGGGGGGTCCTTCGTATGCCGGGGCAGATCAGCCAGCCTCTCTTGCTGGACTGACCGCAGGAGAGAGGGCGGGAGTAGTTTCCGACACCCCTCAGACAGCAGGTATCGCTGGCGAAGCGGGGGCGGAATACCAAGAGGTGGACGAAGAATTTGAGGGTCTGCTTGATGACCTGGGCACAGGTGAAGAGGCGGCAAGAAATCAGCTTGATGCAGCGTTTGCTCAGGCCTCTAGAAGAAATGCAGAAGTTAATGCAGCAATGGGTACCTCTGTGTCTGGCGGCTTTGCGGGCGCTAGGGCGCAGACCACTCTCGATTACTTGCAGCAGATGCAAGATATGTACGCTGACTTCCAGACCCGAAGAACAGACCTACAGATACAGTGGCTAGACAAGAAGCGGAGCATGGACTTCGAGAGAGAAATGAAAGAGCGCGACGAAGCATCTAGGCTAATTGGCGACCTCATTCAAATGGGCCAAGAGGTTCCCGAAGAACTTTGGTCAAGAGCTTACGGCGAGGCCGGGGAGCTTAAGAAAGAGGAGATGACCGGTGGTGGTGCAGCGGGCGAGGTGCCAGAGGGAACAACCGGGGAGCCAGGGCTTTTGAAGAATGAAGCCGGGGATCTTCTGGCTGGTCCTGGTGGCTTAGGGACAAGCGGCACCGTGCAGGAGAATCCCTTGTTCGGAGAAGGCGAATCGCATCAGTGGTACCGAAGAGGAACCCAAGGCGTGTACGAGTATTACAGGCTTGACGAAAATGGTAACGAGGTTCTGTTTGAAGCAGAGCCCGGTGGACCAAGATTTCCAGGGGATTCAAACTTGACCGCTCGGACCATGGCTGAAACCGGAGGAGAGCTAGGCTTCCAAGTGGGTAATCACCCTGAGCACGGAAACGATGGTGTAGTTCAGGCAGCAGGGAGTGACTACGTGGGCTACCGTGCCGCAGAAGTCGTTCCATTTCTGGACTGGCTGGATAATAGGTACGGGTCGGACAACAGGTCTAACCAGGAGCTAACAATGGAGATGGCTCTGTTTGTTTCGTACTATAAGGGTCAGAACGAAGGTGAGCTTCCTACTTGGGAAGAGATGGAGGAGCACGCAGAGAGGAATGGGCTGGTTCGAAAAGAGATCAGTACCCCTGTCGAGGATACGGCGGTGAAGGATAGAGATCAATACGGCGAAGAGGAGACAGCGTACGCACAATATCGAAACTACAAAGCCAACATGAGAGACAAGTACGGCGACGATTGGGAAGAGACTCACGGCTAACAAACAAGCGAGGGCGATTAGATGGCTAGCGAACTAGAAAAACAGAGAACGAGAAAAGAAAATCTCCTAAGAGCGGTTATTGAGAGCCACAACAAGAACGTTGCGGAAGACAAGGAGCTGCGCCTGCGGAATCGTCGAGAAATGCAGCAGATGCTTCAAGAAGAAAGAATGAACCACTACAGGTGGAAAAAGGAACAGGAGCGGTTGGCTAATGAGGGGGGCTGGCTTTCTGGTATGCTACAGGGCGCAGCGGGCGGAGCATCCGTAGGCACCGCTGTTAACCCAGGGTGGGGCACCCTTATTGGTGGCGTCATCGGTGGCGTTGCTGGCGGCGTTCACGGGGCGGTCGAAGGCAAGCAGGGTGTTCAAGAGATAAGCCCTTATGTGGGGGCCATCTCTCAGCTTGCAGGATCTTACGCCGCAGCTCAGGACCAGAAGGCGATGAATCAGCAGCTCATTGATTTCTATAAGCAGAGTGGCCAAGCAGGACAGCCTGCGGCGGCAACCCCCGGAGCTGCGTCTTCCGAGTTCCCAACAAGTGTCGAGGGTGGGTTGAGTCTTGGTCAGCCAGGGCCTTTGACCTACAAAGGAGGGAAGCCGTTTGCGCTTGATTATAATGTAGGTGGCGCATCGCAAGACCCCTTATCTACAGACTACAATCCAGAAGTAAGCTCCATGATGGGTCCTCCGGCTCTGGTAGGACTACCAGGGGACCTAACAAATGCTCAGGCTTCATATCTCGACCGAAGGAAAGCGCAGAGACACCAGGGCATTGTTGACCCAACGGGACGCCTAGCTGCGCGTGAGGCTGTGCGCGGGCAGGGCGCTTTGCCTGCTCTTGATAAGTGGGGCGGTGATCAGCCATTGAGTGAAGATATAGCCCGAGGCGACTACGCCTGGAAATTACGAAACATGCGGTTTCAGTAGGAGAAAGCAATGCCTCGTGGAGAAGAGAGATATCAGTCGATACTACACTTGAAGTTGCAGTCAGAGAGGGACCGCAACGCACAGGAGCGCCAAGAGGCCCTGGCCCGTGAACAGATGAATGACCAGATGGAGATGAAGGCGCTCGACCAGATTGTAAAAAGTGGGCAGGTTTATTTTAATGCAATGAAGGCCGCCGATGACCGGGAGCTGGCGTTTGCTCAGATGCAGCACAAGCAGCAACTAGCAAGAGAGAAGGAAGCAAGAGATAAACAGAAGCACGATATGGAACAGATCCAAAAGTGGAAGGAGTTACAGCTTAAGGAAGGTGTGAAGGTTGGGCTGCAAGAGGACGCGCAAAAAGAAGCAAGGGAACAAGAAGACAGGGCGTATGACTTGGGGCGGAAAAGGAAGCCTTGGGAGTATTGGCAAGAGCTTGGGCTTCGGAGAGGGGGGGCGTCAAGGACTACAATTTCAACAGGTTCGACTGGCCTAACCCCTAACCAGGAGGCAGCGGAGAAGAATCGCCTAAGAGGTGGGATTGATGACTACATTAAAAACGTTAAGGGCACACTAGATGCCAACGTCAAAAATATTAAAGATGCGATAGAAAAAAGGAAATTTAAAAAACACTATAAGTCTTCTGATTATGGCGAGGATATAAAGGTGTTAAAGGGGCTCGAAACACAGATAAATAACATCATTGGAGAAGTTCATGAAGCACAGTCGGGCACTCTTGAGTCGTTCAGTGCAGCCATGGCGAAAAAGATTGGCGAGATTAGAGAGCTACAAAAGAGATACCCCCAATACTTCGACCCTAATCGAATCGGTGGCGCAGTGCAGCAGCAGAGCATTCCGACGCAGGGCGTACCGCAGCAGGGTGCGACTTCAAAACAGAAAGCATCTGGCTGGTATGAGACAATGAAGAACAGGCAGGCAGGAGGGGGAGGGCAGGCTCCATCGCAGCCCACGGGAGCGCAGCAGCCTATAACCATCCAAGAGTTTACCCGCAACTCCGGCCCACCTTCCCCTGATGATATTCAGCAATATTATTTCTTTCTCCAAGATAATTACGGCACAGAAGCGGCCAATCAAATGATGGTTTCTCAGGGGTTGCAGTAAATGGCAGAGCGCGTACCAAGGGATGACCCGTACAGTTTCCGCAGGCTTTCTTCCGATCCTGTTGGTGATGTGTATGAAGGTTTAACTGTTCTTCCTTCGGAGAGAAGAGAGGGTAAGGAGGATTTTTATGTCAAAGGGATCAACGAGCAGTACGACGCGATACTGAACAGGCTCGCAAACCTAGAATCACCAAGTGAAGAGGACATCTATCAAAACGCATTCTTCCTTGCAGAGGAAGGGTTCCGCCAAAAGAAGAAGGCTCCATCCGACGAGGAGTTTATCACCCAGATGGATAGGTGGGCTAACCATATAAACAGCAGGATATCAAAGTCACAAGCTAGGGTTCTCGATCAGGCAGAGAAAGAAGTTAGGCAGGGGATTGTTAGTCTGGATGAAGACTTAATCTACACAGATGAGCAGCAAGAGGCAATACCATCAGGCAAGACGTGGTACTTCAACGAGGAGCAGGCAAAGAACAAAGTTATTAGGGACTGGACGAAGGCAGGGCTTATGCCTCCCGAAGAGATGAGTTCCCTATTCGAGCAGAGTATCCCTGAAATTCTCGACAACCCCAATGTTCGTGATGAGATAAAGAGAGCCATTGAAAGGGAGCACACTCAGCCAAGACAGGGTGCGCCGAAAAAGAAAGAGGACTTTGTTCCTGAAAGCGTGTGGCAATGGGTTGCGGGGAGTTTACCGATAAAGGCTCTTGGCGCACCGAGCGAAGGGGTTGCAGCCGTGAGTGCCGGGGTTCTCAGGGAGTGGATAGACCAAGGGCTTCTTAAGGATATCGAAAGAAGCGGCAAGGCCCTTTCTTCTGAGGAGATCGAGTATGTCGACAACGCTTATGACCCCGACCGGCCAGGATTTAAGAAACGAAGAATGATTATTGGGCCAGGTGGCGACCCCATAATGATGGACCCTCCTCCCGGTAAGAGAAGAGGCAAGTTTGGGCTTTCCCCCGAGCAGCACGGAAAGTATGACGCAGACTTTGGAGCTGTTTTAATGCACGGAATTAAGGGTGCATTCTATGAGCCCGATGCTCCGCAAATAGGCGAAGAGCTGTTGAGAATAAAGTCAGCAATGGAGGGCGCTGCAACTAAAGCCTTGGCCGAAATGCCTTTTGATTACCCACACAGAGACAGGTACTACGGCGCCGATGATAACGACAGGTTCGGGAAGGCCATGGATATGGTTGTAGCCAAGCACGGTGAACCGGTCACGGAGAAGGAATACGCGGCAGCGCTTACCGCCGAGAGGAACTCCCTTGGCGGGTTTTACTTGACCGAGCAAGACGAGCAGTACGCAGGCGTAATGCAGGAGGCGCGCGAGAATGTGATTAGTGACTTTGGCAGCAGGCTTAACGAACAGCAGTTTGCAGAACAGGTTAAGGCTCATTACGACAACCACCCAAGACTAAAGATGATAGAGGACCAGCTAAGAGTTACCGACTCAGGGATTCTCCGCAACCCGCAAGTATTAGAACTGTTCCATAAAGTTCTTCTTGATCCGCTATGGGTGACTGGCCCTGTAAAGATAGCAAGGGGATTAAAGGTAGGATACGGCCTGGCAAAAGAAGGAAAGGCCGGCGCGACAGTTTCAAACTTCGCACAAAAAGCTGGCGAGGTTGGCACCAAGGCAAGAGAGATGGGGAAAGCGGGAGTCGTTGGAGCTGTTGACCTGGTTACTCCTGCCGGAACAACAGAGACAATAGCAAACAGCTATCAGAAAGTTACTGAGCTTCTCTCTAATTTCACCAAAGTGGACAAGGACTACAATAGGCTTGGCGACCTAAAGGATGACTTTGCCATGATGTCCAGGGTGGCTGCTGATGCTGGCGCCGGGGCGAGCATGAAGCTAAGGAGTCTTGGTGACGGCATCCTGGCTGAGCTTGATAAGGCAAAGTCGCCAGAGCACCAAAGAGTCCTTCATCTTCTCCTTAGCGGTGAATGGAAAAACATGTATGCCGAGTCCATCGAGACTGGCGGCAGAGCTGCTCTTGACCCGAGAAAAGCAAGTGAGGCCATGCAGGAGGTATTAAAAAACCCCAAGATGGACCCCGCCGAGCAGCTTAGGATAATGACCGATGAGGCCATTAGGGGAAGATATCTTCCAACAGAGCTTGGTGGCGTGACCGGAAAAGTCAGAGAGCTGTCTGACGAGTTCTATGGTCTTGCCAAAGAACAAGGGCAGCTATCAAAAATCGAAGATGGGCTACTTAACCACGCGAAGTATGTGAATATGTATGTTCCTCGATGGATGAAGAACACCGAAGCCATTCATGATGACTTGGTTAGGCTCGGGTACAAAGGGATTGGCGAAGCGGCCTACGCCCTTAACCCTGTCGGAATATCTGAAATCGTAAGAAAGATTGTTCTGTCTCAAGCCGACACTGGCGGCAAGGGTGCTAAGTTTACCTTTGAAAAGGCGACAGTTATACTTGGAGAGAAAGCAGGAGGTACGCGCCAGGCCCTTGCTAGCGTCGGCCTTACTCAGCAAGAGCAAACTCTTTTCCTTGAGGTCATGGGGAAAAGAAAGCAAGTGATCGACATGGTGCAGGCGAAGGGCGGCATCACGCCAGAAACTTATTTTAGGGAGATTGACGCGATAAAAAGAGCGCTCGATAACCCTGACTACCTGGGCCAGGTCAACCTCTCCCAACATACGCTTGGAAAAAGAGTAAGAAGAAAGATGTCAGGGAAGGCTGCGGTGGAGAGAAAGCCTCTCGGGGATAAGTATTCCTGGCTGGAAAACCCCCTTATGCAGTTTGAGACTTACGTTAAAGACGTAAGTAACCGCGCACGTATCAGCGGGGAGGTAAAGGAACTAGGCAAGGCTTTCGGAGTAAATAAGGTTCAAGGAATCCTTGAAGGCCCAGCCTTAATTAAGTTGAGCGGTAAGGGTATACGAGGAACGCCGAAGCAGAGAGCCCAACAGATAGCGAATGTGGAAGAGGTTCTTTCCGCCAATCATGGGATTGAAATGGTGGGGCTGAGTCCCGGTATGAGCAAGGAGATAGGGAAGGCACTACTCGAAGAGGGCGCTGCCCTTTCTGATGATGCGGTGGCTTTTGTTCCCAAGGTTGTGGCGAACAGGCTGGATAACTTGCTTCATGTTGTCCCTGTCAACCAGCAGGGTGATGTGTACAAGGCTGTTCAGGGGTTTAGGAACTACTTTGTGAAGCCGCTCAACAGCATCTACCGCACAAGCAGGACGGTTCTCCGCTCCCCTGCGTTTCATGCCGTAAATTATTTTGGTGCTGTTGGCCTTGGGGCTCTTGGTTTAGGGGTTAAGGCGGCGAATCCTTTGCTTCATGCAGACGCACACAGGGTTGCCTTTTCTGCTGCCTTCGGTGGGAGCAATAAGGCGAAGAGCTTATGGATGGCCCTCCCTGGATCTCCAACAGGAGAGAAGCTTAAGATCGGTGACGCGCTTAAGATGATGGAGGACTACGGCCTAGTCAATCAGGGGATGATGAAGTATGGGTTAGACGCTGCGGCGGGCAAGGGGATTCTTGCGGCGCCTGCCAACATGCTGAGTTCGACAGCAAGGACGTTTCGAGCCCAACAGGTTGCAGAGTTTTCTGACAACTACCAGAAGGCAGTGCTGTTCCTTGGGGCGCTTAAAGGCACTAGTCGCAAAGACATATATAAGGCGATAGATTTTACTAGCGAGTACGGGCAGAACTACAACCGCCTAACAAACTTTGAGCGCACCGTTATGCGGGATGCGTTCACGTTCTATAGCTGGAACAGGTTTATCCTTCCTCACCTTGCTACGCAGCTATATAAAAACCCGGCACGGCTAGCGGCCTTCGAGAAGGCCAAGGATGTTATAGAGTACAACAATAGAAACCAGGCCCCTATTTCTGGCATGGGGCTTCCTTCTTTCTTGTGGATGCAGGGCGGGTTCTCTGCGCCTGCTTCAATGCAACCCAGGGAAGGTGAGGCAGGATCTAACGAGTACGGTGTTGGTGTTATGGAATTTCCTTTGGCTTCTCTAAGCGCTTTCGCAGGGGGCTTCTACGGGGAGAGCCCTGTTCACGCACAGCTTGGTGCGGTGCCTCGATTGATGATGTCTGCGATTACCGGAGGCGATTATGGGATGGGCCACTCGTGGGAGAAGCAGGACATCTTGCCGACGCTGGGCGATTTCGGTACGCTTGATCAGGCAAAGCAATTCCTCTTCGACTTTAACGACACGAGGACAGGCAGGATCGTTACCGAAACTTTACCAATGGGGGCTGCCTTCCTTAATCTGATAAAGCTTTACCACAAGCACGGCATGATGCCGGAAGCAACAGAGCTACATATGAGATACAGAGCTGGCAGGGATTTTATGGGGTTAAGTAACCTTGTCGCTAAGGGCTTAGGCATGAAGCCTCTGGCTATTCCTGCAACGCTGGATGTGGGCGGGCTAAAGGTCCCTGCTCCGTTTGTCCGACTATACCCCGTTGACTCACTAAAAACTGCGTCAAAGCGGCGCCAACAATTCTACAACCTCGGAAAAAATAAATAACTAAGGAGAGAACAATGACACAAGGATACGGTAAGGCCCGCCAGAGAGAGATCACTGCGGCAGAATTAGGTGTGGATGAAGTTGCTGGTGACGCCACAACCACGTCCAATTGGATACACTGCGAAGGATTTAATCAGGCAAGCTTGCTTATTAAGTTTGTCGCAAGTGGTGACGCTACCTCAGCGGCAATGACGTTCAATATCGAGGTGAGTAATGACGGTGGGACAACTGCCTATCTGTTGCAGACTTCCTCTGTTAGCTCCGGCGTGGTGACTCTTTCAACGATGCAGTATTCAAAAGCCACAACCAACGATAATATTAATTTTGTGGTGGACTTCCCTCTGAATTACGAAATGTTTAGAATCAAATCCATTGCAGTGGCTACGGGTCATGCCAACGACACCATTACGGCGTCAGTTAACCTAGGTAAAATTTAGAGACTGACCGTGTCTGGCTGTGATTGGGATTTTTCCCTTTCATCTTTCGGATTTTCATATTTAACTGACATTAATTAGGAGAACGCTATGGGCGGATTTTATACTAAGAACGAAAAAAGCTACTTGATTGAAGTGGGCTCGAATGACAATGTTGACGCTTTTGCGATAACAGAAGGCGGGTCGAATAGATTTGCAATCGAGGCAGATTTTAACACTG
>Ga0080013_1001313_pt1 | contig 33431 bp, 40 predicted proteins | sample ETNvirenome_6_85_FD_69236 | JGI IMG/M metagenome (GOLD analysis project Ga0080013, IMG submission 69236) | Marine viral communities from the Pacific Ocean - ETNP_6_85 (SPADES assembly) (version 2) | ecosystem: Environmental > Aquatic > Marine > Oceanic | place: Pacific Ocean | collected 2013-06-19
AACGATAAAAGCAAAACAGCTAGATATAGATTCTAAAAAACAACTTCAAAATTCAGATCAACAACATGCATTAATGTTAAGTAGAGAAGAAGTTCTCGATCGTTTATTAAAAAAGGCAAATGTTATTGAGGTTGATAAAGTAGAAACTAAGACCTAATATCATCCATAGTAAACGTTCGCCATGAATCTTGAATTGCATTCATTAGATCATCTACTTCTTGTTCAGTATTTTCGACTGCAAGAGTATGTACAACAGGAATAGCTTCTTGCTTATTAGCTATTTTATTACACGTTAACCAATATAATACTTTATATGTCCCGCCTAATATTCTCCCTATTTCTATCATAATGTCACTATGTATTTCTCCTAAACGTTGATAATGGATATAATCAGTAACAAGATTAGTTCCATGTGCAAGGGTTGGCTGTCCATCACCACCGTAAATCACTTGCTGCATGTTACGTCCAAAAATAGCTTCAGAGCGCTTACTCAATCCTAAAATATTTTTACGAGTATCAAAATCTAATTTATCATCTATTACATTATTATAAGGAAATGGAGTGATACTAGAGCCTTGTTCATAATCAGGTGTCGGGTCAAATTCATCTGCATAGTGCATACTTCTACGTTGAGGAGTGAGATATTGAGAAAATAATAATCCAACACTTTCTGATATAGTTTGAAGTATAGTATCTTCTATATTGGGTAATCTTTGATCTAATAACTCCTTTACTTTAGGATGAGTTTTGCGATATCTATCTAACCACCATGCAACAAATTCCCCGCTACTATCTATCGCTGCTATATCAACTGGACTTGCATTTGCTAAGTTTTCCCAGAAGTCAACTTCAGCTGTTATTGGGTCATTTTTATATTTTAATGTATCATATTGTCTTGATAGATTTGAAAAGTCTACATATTGTGCGTCTAATGAATTTGGATCTAAAACATTACTGTCTACTATAGCCGGTATTCCTGTTTTAAATGGTATTGTACTCATTGATTTAACAAAGTTGCTAGATTGTTGTGAAATGCGGGACCTACACTAGTGTCAATATTTAATTTACCGCAAAGTATTCGTGACTCAAATTTTTTATCACGTAATAACGTTCTATTTCTTAAGATAAACCATAAACCTGAAATATCTCTCATTTCTTCATTAAGTGGAATTCCGGTTAGTTCAACATTTATAAACTTACTACCTTTTAAATATAAATTCCCGAGTATTGGTATATATAATTTTTTAGAAAAGTCTATTAATTTTTGCTGTAAGACTATTCGATTTGTATATTTATTTTGACATGTCTCTAGCGTATCTGGTGTTTGTTCAAACTTAGGTAATATAACTTTATTAGGTTTATTTATGTTTCGGTTAGACGTATAACTATTTTTACTTACAGTACCTTCTTCGTTTAATAATTTAAATTCTGAAGTGAGAAAGTTATATGATGATACAGAATGATCTACTATAGTATTAGATCCGAGTGATACGTTTTGTGGAATAATTTTCACTTTAGAAATATGTGTCGGACTAAATGTACTTTTTATTGACCGTTTATTACTATATGAATTTCTATTATCACCCGTTTCTATTTGTATTGCTCCCGCATAATTTTTATTACCCGATTGTTTTAAGAGTTTATTTAAAGAATTGAGTCGATATAATCCTCCGCTTTGTGTTAATATACCCATATCATGATGGTTTTTAGAAACATATTTTGATATTAAATGTTTTAATCCTTGCATTGGTGGTTGTTGATTGTTTAACGTGTACTCTATTTTTGAAGAACTTTCATCCCAGTTTTTAAAATCAATAATTGATTCTGGATGGGATTCACGGTTGTATAATTTAACTAATAAATGTTTAATTGCGTCGCTAACTAAAATTTGTTTTTCATTTGTAGTTTTATGCGCGGAATTCTCTACGTAGTTATTAGTAGACCAGGGTAATTTTGTATACATTAATGGTCCATAGTCCATGTTTATAAAATAATAATTTAAAACTTTTTGACCCTTATATAACCCAACTGTGACATCTTGTGTTATATAGGTTTCAGAGAGAATTGTTATTTTTTGTCGGGTCGTAGGATTACTTATTTGTTGTATATTAATAGAAATAAATTCACCACCACCGGATGCCATGTTGTACCCTTGAAGTATACTTTGTTGATTTGTATTATTTAATTGTAATCTTCCCTGCATAAATGGAGTAAGATATGAAGATTCAAAGTGTAGTTTATTAAAATCTCTTTTATCAATGATCTTAGTTTGACCTTTATCATTTATAAAATGAATAGAGACAATATACTCTGTACTATTTGCAGTTATTGTCATTATTGTAATTGTTGTTCTATTTCAGCGAGTATTGTATTTATATATGTCGGTTTTATAAATTTATAAACTTTTCCAATCACGGGATTAATAGTTGGGTTTTGTACATTATTTACACCGCATATAATCCACCAAAGATTTTGATCTCCGTATACATCGTGTGCTAGCGTCGTCCATGGGATGCTTGCAGATGTATAGCTTTCAAAATACGCATCAGTATTTATATCATCTGGAAAATTAACTTTTTTAATGAGATTATAAAATGGATATTTCTTATTATATAAATTCATATTTAATATATTCTCATACCGAGTATCACTAATTGGTACTAAATTTTCGATATTATTTCTCTTTTTTTGTAGATTAGTTATCATTGATTTATGGAGTGATTCCTTTGCTACCGAGATGGCTCTGGCTTTGTTGACCTTCGGCTAGTTTAGATCTAGCATCATCTAGTTTTTCTGTCGCACCTCTTTTAATATTAGGTGTCTTGTCTACCAGTGCCATTTCTCTCGGCCTATGTTCTTGAACTGATACATTAACAGCACCATGAAGACTATCATAAAATAAATTTTTTGTTTCAGGTGTAAGACTAGTTAGCGTTAATTGTACTTCATATCCTTCAGGGATAATAGCTTTAGTCATTTCACCTCCAATGTTGGTATAGAAAGGTCTCCTTACTCCAATAAAATTTACATTAATTTTACTTAAAAAACTCCATCTATAACTAAAGACTCCTTCTAAATAAGCTTGATATATAACTGGAGGCGTTAGTGATGTTCTATTGACCCTATTAGGTAAGTTTTGATATAGTAATAGATATATAAAAGTAAAATGATCAAGAGCATAAGACGTATTGTCATACAATGTATTATCTAAAAAAAAGTTTATATCGTAACTTGGTCCGGCTTGTGGATAATCAAAAGTCTTAGCAAAGTCAACTCCTACTGAAGGAGAAGCTATACTTGTAAATTTTGATAATGTGTCAATTCCTTTTAATAAACGGCCTCCTGAACTTTCACCGCCCCATGAGTTGTTTATTTGTTTATATGAATCTTCTAAATATGGTATTTTATATTTAAAGTTAGTATAATTTACACCATATATTCTTTCATATTGTCTTAGATAGGCAGGAAAAGAAGCGAGATCAGCACCCATAAGATGGAGTTTTATTGCATCCATATCTCCTATTAACGCGTTTACACCTGCTTGACCAGATTCAGCTAGCCACTGAATATTTTCACCTGCCCAATCGACAAGCCCTTGTTTTATGTTTTCCCAACCCCACCCGGGCTCGACTCGTGGATTTATAGGCTCTCCTGCTGCATCGAGTTCCTGTACAAGAAAATTACCGCCTTCGGTGGATGGTGTACCTGGTCCTACGTTACCAGAAAATTGAGAGAATACGTCTAAAATTCCTGATTCTTCTTGGTTGGATAATTGATCTAATAAAAGAGCTAGATTATTAAAAAACGCCGGGTTTATTACTTCCATTTCTCTTAAAGTAATAGTTGGAGTATTACTTACAGTAACAGAGTCTTTAGATGACTTTGTCCATCTAAAGTTTTTCACGATATCTAATGTTGCTGTTTTCCCAGGATGCGGTACCGGGTACTTAGCCATATTTTTTGAAAATCTTTGACTCTTAGATGCATGTTGTATCGCTTGAAGAAACCTACTGCCAGTTGTTAATGCTGTGTCGGAAAGATATGGCTTATCTCCTGATTCAAATTTAAAATATCTTGGTTCTGTTTTTTCCATAATTAATTTCTTCTATTGTCGATAATCGTCGGACACTGATCGCACTCCTCCATGTTCCATTGACCGGGTAGTCCTCGATCCTTCTTCAACTTCATCAACTGCCTCGCCCTGCGCTGCTGCAGCCGCTCGTTGTGCATCTGCTGCATCGCGCAACGCCGCGATCACATCATTCCGGGCTACATTCGCTTGGTTGTCTCGTATCTCTGTTCGCTTGAAGAATTCGTTTAGATTAGTATATTGTGCTGTCATCATTTGATTGATTGAATCTTGAGTCTTTTCATATCTTCCCATTATTATTCTTTGACCTCCTTCAGGATCGTGTCGTCTTATGTTTGCTTCTTCTTCCATCAGTTTGGCGCGGACCAGTTCCATCTCATCGTCGATGTCGATCCCGGCGGCTTTCCCTAGAAGGTTGCGGTTTCTCCTAGACATATATCTGAGATTACGTGAAGTAATAATACCTTGGTTCCACATTTTTGCTAATCTAGCGCCCTTTACAGCATCATCATTAAGTACTCGCTGCCCATCGACTTTGCCATAGGTCATGCTTTCTCGATCCTGCTTGATTTCAGCGGCGGTTGTTGTCTTCTCTCGGTGCTTTTCTCGCTCTTTCCAAGTCTGAGTCAGACCCGTAGCCCCGTCATAAAACTTCTTTGACGAAACTTCTTGTAGGCCTCTCTTAATTACTCTTAATTCTGTATTACTACAACCTATCAACTCGTCTACGGTCATTTTTCGACGTCTATTACTTCTATATGATAATGGAGCAAAACTTGAATTGAACCCATATGGATACCAAAGACCATCATCTAATTCCTGTATTCTGCCTATGTTGGTCATACGCTCTTTTTGGTATATTCTATACTGATCAGTCTTTTTGGTATCAGCGGTTGGATTCATATACCTTCTATCTCTTTCTGCTTCTTTCTGAACAACCTCGTGGGATGCATCCCGATTGTCACCAAATCCTAAGTTATAGCCGAAGAGGGAAGTCCCAGCTGCGCCACCCATAGTTCTTTCTCCCCAGCGCCACGCTTGCCATTTGTCTTGAGCAGCTAAAACAGATGCGGATGGATTTGACACTACAAGCAGCGCTCTTCCTACGTAGCCAGCCGTGGCAAATTCCTCTTTCCAAGCTGCCGCGATGTCATCTCCGCCTTCGCTCATAAGTTGATATGTATCACTCGCTGTAAGCCCAGCTTGGATAAACCATCCTACAATAGGAATCGCCTTTAATCCGACGGTGGCTCCACTTCTTGCCGCTATTCTTGCTCCACTCTTTCCCAGAGCTTTCATAAATACTTTTTTATTGGTTCTCCAAATCGTTTTTCCTGAAGCATCTATAAGTCCTGTGAGTCTACCATTCTTGAAAATTAATGTACCAGCGGAGGTGGTTCGGATTCCGGTCGCGCCTGTCTTCATCGCGACGTCCAGAGCGGGGGCAATATTGGTGGTACCACCGAGAGCCCTTGGCATGACTCGGCCCCATGCAGTCGCGCCAGTGCTGCCCATAGTACCGATCCCGGATGCTGCTCGCCCGAGATAAGTACCTTTAAAAGCGGATGCGGCCCCGGCCCGACCACCAGCACGAAAGCCTCCGAGCATTTTCCGCCCCACGTTCAAACCGTAAAGCGAACCGCCTACAGTTAATCCAGTACCAGCTGCGGTTCGGCCAAGCTCTCCTAACGCCCCACTACCTTGTCTACCATCGTAGATTCCTGGTATTCGAGGAATCCCGACTTGACCTAAACCTCCGGATGCATAGTGCTGGCCCATGCGAAGCAAAATATATGGTATAAGAGCACTACCAGCCGCCGCTACTGCTCTATATGCCATTTGAGGGAGACCCATCGCAGAAGCTGCTCCCCAGCCCAGGACATTTTTTGTGTTTAAAAGACCACCGGCGCCTTTACCACCTTTTTTTAATAGTTTTTCTAATTCAGCTTTTGTCAGACCGGAAGCAGGTGCACCACCACCTCTTCTAGGTTTATCTGCTCCTGATAGTCCTGCAGGTGTTAGCTTTTTTAATTCATCAAGCTGCTTCTGATTAATGTCGATTAGGGTTTGAAGACCGCCTAATTTTGTATGTATATTTTTAAGATGTGTCTCCGAATCTTTACTAAAACGGTGGTCCTTTACGAGAAGTTTTGAAAGGTGACCTTTTTTTCCAAAAAGAGTAGCAAAATTGTTGTTTAGCGTAGTTAATGCTTCTTTTGTATCTTTAGTATTAGTATCAACTGCGCCAAGCCCAAGCGCTGTGTTTTGTAGACCGTCAGCTATTTTCTTTATTAATTCTGCACCTATAGTAATGTCAGCCATCTCTATAGATATTTAATTTAAAGATTAATAAAACGCAGAGTAATTAGCTTCTAATAATCGTGTATCATTTATATTTTCAAGAGTATCACTTATTGCTTTTGAAATTTGTTGTAGAGATTCTACATTGAATAATAAAAATAATTCATATAATTCTTTTATAGATAGGTTGTCTATAAGATATTCATGATCATCAATGTTTATTGAGTGTAAGAATCTAAAAGTATCAAAAAATACTATATCCATATCAGTCTTATTTCTATCACTATCTTCCAATAAAAATGCTAATATTTTATTTTCATCTTCAAGAATAGGCTGTCTAAACTGAATTATAATATGCATAGATTTTAATTGAAGTTTTAATTTAATTTCAATTAACTTATCTATTGATTTTAAATCTTCTAAAAGATTAGACGGAGTGTCCGAGGATTCTACATCTTGTTTCCAGAAATCGAGAAGGAATAATTTATCTTTATGTGTAAACTTTCTTTCTAAATGAAGGTTGATTATATACTTGTTTATAAATTTAATATATTCAAGTATAAAAACATTATCAACATTTGCTATATCGTGAGGTATATCAATAAAATGTGAATGTAATTTAGTTTGAAAATCGACGTTTAATTTACTTAAAGTTATTTCCTCACTATCTGGAAGTATAACATTAGTTATACATAACTCTTTAAATTTATTTAGTAACTCCGTCATTTTTATTAAGTTTTACGTTAATTACTCTTGTATAATCATTTATTGAATTAATTGAAAGATTATTAAAATCTTGATATGTGAAATGATATTGTTGCATAAGAAGTAATTGTTGTTGTATTAGAGATTCATAATCGTGTACAAAACATAAATATATTATATTTATAATTATAGTCATATTGTAGGAAAATCTACTACAAAATTCATCGTTTACATGATATACATATGTATCGTTTAATTTATCAAGATATGTTTCTATATACGAAGTGCATTTCTTAATTAATGATAAAGGTATATGACTATAATTGTCCGGATTAACATTTAATATTATATCTTTATATTGAATTTGTTTAATACAAGAAGCAGCTAGCATAGAATTTATATTTGGATAGCCTATAGTAATCTTATAATTATCGATATGATAAATGCCTTCTGTATCGCGAGGTAAGTTTTTAAGAAAATTATCTTCATAAATTATTAATTCTTTTTTTGATACATCTAATTTTATACAATCATTAGTTTTTATAAATTTTTCAGCTTTACATTTTTTTAAAAAATCTATAATATTTTTACTTGGAATTCTTTCGGTAATATATGAAAATACTTTATCAAATTGTTTATCTTTATAAAGTTTCGAAACTTTTAGGACGTCGTTATAACTTATCATTTAATCTATTTGCCACCGTCGCCGTCACCTTCTTCTTCTTCCAGCGCAGGTGGCCTGTAGCCGTCATCCGGTTCGGGTGGACCAATAAATGGAGCACCTAAGTCTATGGACTTATCCTGCGGCTCAACTCCTTCAGACAGAGGTGTCGGGCCTTCACTCTTTTTCGGGCCTTGATGGAACTGGCCGCCCTTCTCGAACATATACGCAAAGGCTGGATCTTTCCGGAACATCTCCTTATTTTCTGGCTTGGCATTGGTGCGCTTAATCTCGGCTTCCAGTCGGCTCCCCGGTGTCGTGCCTTTTTCAAATTCACCTGGGTGGCGTTCCTCCGCGGCCTTCTTCCTATTGGCGTCGACTACATGAGCCGACGTGAGAGTACCTTGACCGTAGTCAATATCCGATCGCGGATTGAGAGGCACGCCTATCCGTTTTAGTTCCTCTTGTAAATATGCTTCTTCAGCTATTTGAGTTTTATCCATCTTATCTGGAGTCAATTGGTAGCGTGACTCAAAATCGGATACCTTTTTCTGAGGCGGAAGTTCACTCGGCTTGTCCTCCGGACCAGCATCAACCTTTTTCTGAGGTATGTCATATTCCGCGGTAAATTCTTCCCGCGGGCCGATGAAGTCTGATGGTTTTTTGCCGAGGTATGGAATTTCATGTAACGGCTGGCCTTCTTCAGGTAATTTAAACGATTCAAATGGATTGAACTTTGCGCCACGCACCGGTATACGAACATCATACTTAGAAAAACGCCACCCGACAGCTACAGAACTCATTTTCGTGTCACCGTCATATTCTGCTACATTAGCATCTTTTATTACATATGGAATACAATCTTTATATGTATAAATTTTTGTAACCGACGGTGTGTCATCAGATGTGTTACTCGTTTGTTTTGATATAAAATATATTGTGACATCTGTAACTAATTGTACATCTCCCATATTACCATATACACTATATAATTGAATCCATGATCTAAATATACTATCTATAATACTTACATTAGTTTCAGAGAATTGTATACTTAAATCATTATCGGGAAATTCTCTTGACTCCATAAATGGACCAACTGGTAATAATCCATTAATTAATGTACCTTTATTATTTACAGATGTAGTTTCTGTAGTAAGATCAACACCTGTTGCCAGAAACATCCAATTATTTCCTCCACCAAAGAATGGTTTAAATACTTGTTCTTTAACTACATTTAATCCAGTTGACCATCCAGTACCGGGTCGTAGCCCTAACTTATCTACATGTTCTTCATATACAGGGCTAGGTAGGTCGGCGATCGAAACTAGAAAGAAATTTTGTGCAGCTGGGAAAGTTGCAAACTCTAGTAATAGCTCATAGAATTTTTGTCTAAGATCTGTTACACCAGAGCTTTCTAATTGAAGGCTGGCTGCCATGTAAATATTTAAGGCAATTAACCTAATACTGCGCCTGCTAATTTACCTATAGCATTAACAGTACCACGTATGGCAGGATCTCTCCTGAAGAATTGATATGCCATAGCTACAGTAACTGTAGCGACTTCTCCGTCCCCAGACATCGAATAACCAATCTCGCCGCAGTCAACAGGAAAGACACCATGAAGTTTGTATGTACGCATTGGTTCAAACTTAGTATTTAATTGAACTAATGTAATAGTACTATTATTGTGAAGAATACCATCACCTGTAGTAGTTTCATCGTTATAGGTTTCAGTTATCCAATTCTCCATAGCTATACGAGCACTTGTTGTTGCATCACAATAAAAATCCATTGTATAAGAATCACTATTAGTATATGAAACAGTCCCTGGAACTCGAAATTCAAACCCATTATATGGTACAGGCTTAGTCGCGATTGTTTTGCCTGGCAAAGCAGCAGTTGTTGCATATACTAAATCGTCTTCAGTAAAAACAGGAAGACCTTTATTAGAGACGTCTAATACACGAAATTGAAAGTCGCGCGCGAAGTCTCTTGTTTGTGCTACCTTATAAAAATCTTGAATTGTTTGTTTGATATCAGCCATGATGTTATAATTATTTAGTGTTTACTTTAATTTATTGTCCAACTATTTCCTGAAAATTAACGTCTGTGTTAACGGCGTAGAAGTTAACTAATATAAACTCTGCTGCACGAACAGGTTTCAAATAAATATCTACTCTTAGTTCATTCTCATCAATAACACTAGCAGGGTTATTCCTGTCATCACAAACAATAAGGTAATCATATATACCTTCTGTCTGTTTACAATTTTCAAACATCGGTGTTAATGTATTAACAACCTTATTTCTTGTTAAGAACGTATTAGGTTCAAAGACGAAGAATTTTAAGGTCTGCCGCGTTCTTTTCTCTAAATCGAGGAACAATCTACGAACATTAATTCTATCAAATGCCGTAGGTTTCCGTTGTAAAGTCTTTTGACCAAATATAACTATTCCTTCAGCAGGGAATTGTGTAACAGGGTTAATTGCAATCCTATATAATTGATCTCTTTGTCGTTGTGTCGGACTAACAGCAATATCATTTACACCACTAACTATGCCGCGGTTGAAACCAGCTGGTGCATACCAAGGTGCATATGCAGCATCGTTCTGAGCAAAAATCTTTGCAGCGACTCCAGAGAATGGAATCCAAATTTGCTTACCGCTCGTACCGTCCCAGACTTTAGCCCAGTTACCATATGTTGTAGCAAAGTTACTATTTGCAGTTCCGAATTGATGTCTTAATGGCCAATATACATGCTTACTAAAGTGTTTAGTTTTATCATCAAGAACTTTACCGTTATCTCCTTGCACGACTAATGGACGTAAAGCATCAGCAATAAAAATATGATCTTTTCGTGTCTGTCGTGCGAATGTTTCAAATCTATTAAAAATAGTTCTATAATTGTCCCTAAAGGCAATTTGAGTAGATCCTTGCATGTTTTGATCTGGTGTAAAGAACCCAGTACTACCAGAACCAACATCAATATAATCTGTATCTCTAAATACACCAGTATTATCGTAAGTGGTGGATCCGGTAGCTTTTGCAAATGTATGTACTGTACCTAGACCCGCTTCAATAGATACATCGATCTGAAATACATCAACATTTTCAGCAATTTCAAATATTCTATCCAATTTATCAGGAATACTACCAACAGATTTAGTTATATTATCAGTTGAATGAAATACCCCTAATGGATATAATCCGTTTTTAGTGACGTCAAAATTTCTGTGGGTTTCTGACCCGCCTCCACCAACATTACCGAACCAGCCTCCTCCCAGTGGACCTTCCCACCATAATTTTTCAATAGCAGCAGCGTTGGCCGAGGCGTCGCCATTAGTAACTCGTACTGTCTTTGTTGGGGCATCACCTTTAGTTGATGTCCAAGATCCACTATGGTCACTAATATTCGGATTCACTAAAATTTTAACATTTGGTGAACCGTTTTCAACATTTTCAATAAATAAAGATTTTTTTGCGCCGCCTCGATCATCTTGAACTTTTCGTCTAGAATCTAAAGATCCAGTATATCCTTCAGCCAAGAAATTAGTTAATTCTAATTCTGTATTAGAAAATGGCGTATTACGAATCTTAAAAACACCTACATTGATAGTATCTTGAAATTCTGGTCCATCAATATCAATTTGAGAAAGTGTTTCTAATGTTCTACTTACATTAGATTTCGGGTCAACATATGAACCGCTTAATTCAAACCCTAATCGAGATGTTGGTATAGTAGCAAACCCAGTTGACACTGTAGCACCGCTTGTGGTAGTAGTGAACACTGATGTAACTGATGTAAAGTTAGTAGCCGGGTTAGTTTGGCGGCCATCAGTCATCCCGACGTAGTAACCTTCATATTCATTATTAGTTACAGTCCCGCCTGTATTAAGTACAATTATACCAGCTCCAGCGGCGGAGGTGAAATCACCTGTGAACACCGCGTTACTACCAGCAGAACCAGCGTCAGTCCAAGTTACATTACCTTCTTTTGCATTATTATATTGAGCTTCATTTAACTGAACTAATGTTGGTTGTCCGATTACATAATAATTTGAAGCGCTTAAGCTACTAGAGAATTGATCGACTCCTCCTATTGCACTGACAGTTTGAGACCATATTTGACCTGTAACTAAAGTTTTGTCAACTAAGCTTGCAGATAAAGTTTGTAGAGCACCAGTCGGTGTATAAGGTATCGTGTCGGTTATTTCTATTCTATGACCGGCGACGGTGCCCATCACCCCCGCTGATAAAGAATGTGATCCCGAATATCCGGAAACTGTAGTAGAAATAAATGATAAATTATCATTACTATCTTTTACTGTCAACTCAATTGCAAGATTATCACCTGACAGACAATCAGCCAAAGCGCTGACCGCGGTCGTCTCAATATCTAATGTCGTAGGTGTGAAAGCACTAATAGTTGCTGTATTAAGACCAACAACAGGATAAACTAGAGCAGAATATTTTCTAATACCTTTATTGGCGCCGTAAGGTAAACGAGAAACAAAAACATTTGCATCACTATTAAACACTTGCCGTGCAGAATGATAAAAATATCTCTCGGCTGCATTTGTAGGACTTCCGTAAATCTCTTCAAATTCTGCAAACGTTCCTACATTAAAGACTTCGTCTGTTGGTCCTTGATTAGAGAATCCAGCTATAAACACACTAGTCCCGACTGCGGCTGCAGGTCGTTGTGTTAGATCGATTTCTCTTATTTCTATTCCTGGTGATTGGATTGTTCGTCTACTCATAGTAAAAACCTTTACAATTATTTATTGTTTCTCGCAAACATATTTTAGTTGATTTAGCGAAATAAGCAGTATAATATAAATATATGAAGGGTATTATCTTAGCTGGTGGTACAGGTTCTAGAGTTTATCCTAGTACAAAAACTGTTTCCAAGCAACTTTTACCAATTTACGACAAGCCTACTATCTATTATCCCCTATCGACTTTAATAAAATTAGGGATAAAGGATATAATGATTATTACAAGCGCTCAAGTGTATGACCCTTTATTGCGTTTATTTAATCAAACAGATAAACCACGACCATATTTAGGGATTAATTTTACTTTAAAAGTACAAATGTCTCCTGCGGGTATAGCAGAAGCATTAATTATTGCTGAAGCGTGGCAAGGAGATGATGATGTATGTTTAATTTTAGGTGATAATGTATTTACTGGTATAAGAAAACCGGAACTCAACAGTAATAAGGCTTGTGTTGTAAGTTATAAAGTTTCAAATCCGTCCGATTATGGTGTTATAGAGTTGGAATGTAAGAATGATGAGTTAAAGGTAGTTTCAATTGAGGAAAAACCAGATCCACCTGCCAGTAATTTAGCAGTTACTGGCATTTATTTTTATGATAATACTGCTGGAAAAAGAGCAAGAAATTTAAAACCATCAAAAAGAAATGAATTAGAAATTACTGATTTGAATAAAAGTTACCTACAGGATAATGTATTAGGGCATAATAGTTTAGATAGTAGCTATGCATGGTTTGATACTGGTAGTCCTGATGAAATGTTCGCTGCGTCTATGTATGTTAAATCTATACAAGACAGAACAAATACTATGATTGGTTGTATTGAAGGAGAGTCATGGCTACAAGGAAATATTACAGAAAAAGAGTTTAAAAAAATTGTTGAAAAAATGCCTAGTTGCTCTTACAAGACTAATGTTGCGATGAGCTATTTTTGGGATTAAATTAATTTTGCCTCTATCTTTGTAAATTCAAAAGTAGCAGATGATGTAATTTCAGCTTCATTAGTATAGTCCCATTGAATTTCAGCTAATTTAGTTGGAAATGCTCCAATATAGTCCCATTGAATTTTTCTGTTTTCATATTCATCTAAACCGTATACTGTTAAATTAGATGAATATACGGGTAATTGCTGAGAAGGGCTCATTAACTCTTTAGGTGATTTATATTTTATAATATCATCTTCATTAAAGTTACCAGTTTTAATATCATTAATAATATCGAGCCATTTATATATTGCCCAATAATTATTAAATTGGTTGTCAATTTTAAAATTTATATTTAAAGATTCATATGCTGGTCGAGCATGAGAACTAACTTTTATAGTTTGTGCTCCATACGGAATAGTTTTTTCAGGAATACTGACAGTAGGAGTTACTGTACCTGCAATACTAATTTCTAAACTATTAGCGTCAATTCTGTTTGTATTTCTAACTATATTATCTACAATATTTTTTATACCTTCAGGTAAATTTAAAACTAGTATAAATTTATCTTGTCTATTTTTATTAAGTGGTGCTTGGTTCATACTCTAACATATCCTTGTGCTTGTAGTTCTTCCATATCTGTATTATAATTAGGTCCTTCGTCTGAACTTAAAATATTTATATCTTCAAAGTAAACTGGAGGTGGTTTCCAAGTATCATCAATATTTTGCATTTTATAATCTTGTAAAAAGTTGCTGAACTTTTGATCAATATATGGCCCTAGTTCTATTTTTGCGGGGCGTTGATTATTATCAATTTCTAGTACATTATAATATTTTTGTATAACGCTATTTTCTAAAATTAATAATGCCCAAACCATTGCCATTACTCTATCATCATAATCAAACCCAGGTTGAGCTGCCCAAGACCCGTTGGGGTATCGTACAAAATTTTTCAGTTCTACGACAGCAGGTTTTGATCTTATATCGACACACTTAATATCATTAATCCAATATCTCATATTAGTAACACCTTTATATTTGGTATTAGTGTGAGCGTATACTCCTAATCTGTCATACTTTACCTGACCTACTTTAGGAGACCAATTAACTATGCTTCTGTAATTATATTGGTGATATAAATTATCTACGACCTGACTACCACAATTATTTCTTTCTATTAATACAGGAGGTGCTCCCCAGTGATAACATATGTCCCGGACTTTAGTAGTAAATTCAAATGGGTTAATTTCATTAGATGCATATTCTGCAACTTGTTTTATATCCTGTAATTCAGTAATATCTAAAACTTGTATAACACTAAAATTTTGACCGACTCCTTCTGCTACATCAACTCCAATAGTATATAAATGATCTTTATCGGGCTCTTCCCATACTTTATAACATCCGTCATCAAATACATATGTCGGTTCTGTTACTTTTGCTAATAATTTTTCAAAGAAAATTTCATCAATAAATGAATCACCAGTATCAAGAAACATGCAATCAAACTCTTGCGCAAAGGCTTCTTCACTGCCTATCGATTTAATTGTGTCGTGCTTCCATTGTTCATCTCTTCCAGGAACCTCATGCCATAATATTTTCTCTGATTTCCAATTATTTGTTCCTTTTTCTGCTTCTGTATATAATGTATGAAATAAATTACCGCTACCATTAGGAGTAGATGCTACAAATATTTTAGATTTTGTTGATGCAGAAATAATAGGATATACTGAGCTCCAAAATTGTTCGACAAGATTATTTGGAATAAAAGCTAACTCATCTAAAATTAGTACATTAACAGATTCTCCTCGGCCAGCGTCTGAACTTGTAGTACTAATACCAATACTACTACCATTTGCTAATTTCATAGAAGTTTTACCGTATTCTACAACACCGGGTTTGAGATAATTTGGTAAATTTTCATATGCTAATCTCACTCTTGAGAAAATACTAATAGCAGTCTGTTCTTTATTAGCAACAATTAATATACGTTGATCGTCTTCAAAACAAGCAATCCATAGAGCATAAATTGTCATCATAGTAGTCTTTCCAGTCTGTCTACTAGCTAAACAAGCTACAAATCTATGATCTCTTAAACTACGTAATACTCTTTTTTGATAAGCATATAAGTTTATTAACATTCGACCTCGATCAAGATTAACAATGTGAAAAAAGTTTTCGGCAAAGTGAAGAATGTTTTTTCTGGCTTTCTTAAGAGACTTTACCATGTCAGGAGTCCATTCGTACTCCATATTAGGATTAGGTAAATTTGTATTACCTAAATAAAATTTATCGTCTTTTTTTAGCCTAGGCACTATAAATATTTACATGACCGGCAAAGATTTAAACTCTATTAACGTAGCCTATGTTCAGGCTACGACAAAGGTAGTTGCTGAAAAGACTGAAAAGACAGAGGAAGTTGTGACTGAGCAATTCAAAGATAAGGCCAGTAAGACACAATTTGGGCCGAATGATCCCGATGATCCGTTTAATAAAGCCAATAAAGGAAAAAAGAAGGGTGATAAGAAAAAGGAGGAGAAGGTGAAGGAAGACTTAGGACCAGATTTTGGTGATGAGGCAGAATTCGGTGATCCTTCTCGTCATAGTGGTGATTATTTAGATTCCGAGCCTTTAGAGGTTGGAGATATAGTGGAAGTTGAGGGCGAAGATGATGACTTTGTAATTCTTGATCTTGATGGGGAGTATGTGAATTTAGCAGCTGTTAGGGATGCAATTGAGGTTAAACGAGACGCAGTTGTAAAGCGAGAGGCGGCTATAAGTATTGGTACTACGGACTCACCTCGTAAAGTTGAGAGAAAGAAAGTTACATTAAAGGAGAAAAAGAAAGTTATGAAATTTACAAATATAATGTCTGAGTATGAAAGTCGATTATCTTCAAGTTCGCGAGGGTTTTCACTAAAATCTAAATTAAATGAAGAAGACGGTGAGTCGTTTAAACAACCAGATGAATCTGTTGGAGCGAAGGTAGATAAAAAGACACAACGACCGAAAGGTGAAGTTGATACAAAAGATGTTAAGTCGTCCACAGAGAATGTAGATGATGATTTACAGGAGCCTAAAGAAGAGGAAGAAAAAAATACTAAAAAAGAGAAGAAAGTTGTTGAGGATAGTATAAATAATTCTAACAAAGGTAATATTATGTCACAAGATAAATCAATATTTGATAAACTTTATGAGCAAGTTATGAGCGAAGACGACGACTTCGAACTCGGTCTTCCGGGTGCCGACGATCTCGGTGTTGGCGACGAATTCGGAGACGAACTTGGCGGTGAGGAAATCACTGTAACACTAACTCCAGATCAAGCCGATGCATTAAAGGCAGTGGTTGATCAATTACCAGCTCCTGAAGATGAGCTTGGGGGAGACGAGGATGAGATCGGTGGAGGCGATGAGGTACCTGATGAGGGATTTCGACGCGAGAGCACTGATACGGTTGAAGAAGGAGACGAACAGTCAACAGGTAAGCCGACCAGTGACGGAAAAACAGTTGGCAAGGATCCTTCTGATGGTGGAGGTAAGGCCACAGATCCTGCAGCTGATAGCTTAGGTGGAGTTGGACGTGGTTCAGCAGACGCAAAAGTTACAGATGATCCGGCGTCAACTGGTAAGCCAACTACAGATGGAAAAACAGTTGGTAAGGCTGGAGGAAAACATCCATCTGGAAAGCCTGGACCATTAAAGGCAAATTCTAAAACCTAAAATAATTAAAAATACATAATACCTTTGAGAGCCCTTTACATATGTAGGGGGCTTTTTTTATTAAATACTTAAAATGTTATTTACTCGAAAATTTCTTGAAGCTTTAGGGTGTAAGGATTTATATAAGTTAAGAGGAAGTACAGGCTCTAATAGAACACATCAAAATTTGTTACCTGCTAGTCATCGCACTGATGCTAGATATCCTCATAAATTAAAAGCATTAAAAGCATCACAAACAGGTGTGCGGCTTTTAAATGATCAAGAAGCTCAAGAGATAAAACAATTATTTAAAATTACAGATCTTGAGGAGACTGGATCTAGAAATTTAGGTAATACAGGAATAACAATGTATGTTGCAAATAATCAATATTATATTAAAAAATAATGCCCGGATGGAGTACAGATACAGTAACTGCAGTTAACTATCATAGTGACGCTAAAGATACTACTAGGTTTAATAATAAAGACCTTAATACAACTGAGCGGAATCAAACGTATAAAAGATGGTGGAAAGAGCAAATACGGCTATATGGTACTCAAGTAAATTATTATATACGTAAATTTAATTTAGCTAATACGGATAAAGTATATGGTGAAAACCCGTATGAAGGATATCAAACTCCGCAAACACTTACTATGTTAATAGATTTAACAGACGGAATGATAACATATTCACAATACGGGTTAGTATCAGATGATGAGTTAGCAGCTGTAATAGATATTGAGTCTTATCAACAAACTCTATCTTCTAATTATGCTAGTGCTTCTGTTACTATGCCTAACGCAGGAGATGTATTTCAATTAACTGAATATGGTGATGATCGACCGGGAGGAAAAGATGGTAAAATATTTGAAATTACAGAACGCATAGATCAAATGGTCGGAGAAATAAATCAACTTCAAGGACATTATGTATTTAGATTACGTGCAAGAAGAAATGATCATACATTCTTACCAGGATTAACAGCTGAATCAAAATCAACTCAAGTTACTGATACGTCTGGGGTCGGTTCATTAACAGCATTAGAAACCGATTATATTAATGATTTAGATACAGAGCAAACGTCTTATTTTGATTATGGAACTAATGATGACGTGTATGGAGATTATTACTAAATTCATATTCTACGTCTTTTAGTACAGAGTGATATCTTTCATTTATATATTTGTTAATAGGAATAGGCTTTAAACAGTCTCCTTTGTGTCCCATTTTTTCTGCTTTGTCTGAGATAATATTTACCGCCTCATATAAGCACAACCATCTCGCTAATTGTGAATATTGTTTTATCTCGCGGTCGGCTGATGAGTTATTTTTCATAAATCATTGTAGTTGGTAGTATAGTGTTAATATCAATTTTTATTTTATTAAGGGCATTACATTCTTCACAGTTAAATTCATTTTCATCAGTTAGAATTACGTATACATTATTCATCTTTTTACATCCTTGACATTCAGCTAATATTCGATTTTGTTCTGCTAATTGAGATAAATGTAATGCTTCTTTTTCAAGATTTAAATGAGCGATATATCTAAGAATATTATTATATAGAAAAAAGAATAATATCTGTAGTCCAGTTGTTCCAATTGCAACTTTTAAGAATGTTGTAAGAGAGGGATAAAATAATATTGCTATACTGCTTATTGAAATTGAAATTGAAAATACAATAAATAAACTTTTAACTATCTGTTTCGTCATGATCTAAATCTTCCGATACAGATTTTATAAGATCTTGAATTTTTTGCAACTTTAAAGTTGCGGATTTTACAATTTTTTCGTCTAAGTGTATGGAAGGATTTTCGAAAAGCTGAGTTATTAGCCCTGTGGCGTCTGATATACTTTTAAAAGCACTACCAAGTTGTTCGATTAAATGATCACCTGGGAATGGGACTAGCTCAGCTTTAACTTGATTATAGGTCTCAGGACTAGCTTTTGCAATATCAGCTAATGTTTTTGTAGTAGGTCGAACGTGTCTAGACTTTACGTCTTTCCAGTACTTGTTAGTGTACTTATATAAATCTTCAAAAAGTATGCCTTTCATCATAAGTATTTAATAAATAGTTACATGGGAAAGTTTGAAAATAAATTTTTATCTTTACTTAAGGAAGATGAATTTGGTGCTGCCACTCCTGATGTAGCTCCTGCAGTTGATGCAGAACCGGGTGATGATCAACAATCTTTTGCAAATGCTTTAGATGAGCCAGAGCATGCTAAAGATTTTGAAGATGTAATAGATCAAAACCCTAATGAACAACAAGAGCTTTCAGACTTACAGGAATGGATTGGTAATATTGATGAAGTATTACAATATCTTAACGGTGGTATTTCTAGTGTATTAGGTAAATTAAGAAATGATAATAAAGTAGGTACTATTTTTGCTGATGTTTCAGATGCTACGAAAAGTGAGATTCTTGATGTATGTGAAAGATTAGCTAGTTTAAATCAAATTTTCAAAAACCTTTATATAGAAAAACATAAATAATTAAAATATTATGGCAACTAAAGCAGAATTACAACAAGCGGTAGATGAAACGACAGCAGTGGCAACAACAGCACGAGCTGCTTGGAAAAGCGCTATACCAGGAGCAGATGCCCCGAAAATGACTGACGATGAGCAGGCTGAAGTTGATGCATTAGAGGAGACGTATGGTAAAGCAAAAGGAGCAAGAAAAGCAGCTGAACGAGCATTAGCGGCATGGACTCCGCCCGCAGTGCCTGCGCCTGCGCCTGCGCCTGCGGCTCCGACAGGTGAAAAGCGGCGTTTATCATCTGGAGTTATAGTAGGTCCAGGTCATCAGTGGTATGGTTTCGGGAGACCAATTTAATTATAATTGAGAGAGTAATAGTTTACCTTTTAACTCATTGTAACTATTTTTAATTATAAACCGTGATGAAATTTCATCACGGTTTATTTTTATGCACAAGTCGTTAAAATCTTTATATTGTGATAATTCTTCAGGCCATATAAAACATTTTTCTCCTTGACTAAGTAATGATTGAGTTTTTTCTTTTGCAGTTTGATCGCAACATTGATTATCCAGTACCCATATTCGCTTATGAAATGGTTTTTGTATTATTTGCTGTTCTTGTCGTTTAGTAAAACAAGATTTTCCCTTACTAATACCACCTACTGCAACACCATTTTTAACAAAAAAACTATCTATTGGACCTTCAAAAATAAATATATAATCTAAAGTATTATCTACATTATCAATATTAAATATTGTTTTATCAGCTCCTATTTTTGAAAGATATTTTGGTTTTGTATCTTTTTTATTTTGTTTTAATTTTCTTGATTGATAAAATACAATTTTATTATTATCGTAAAATGGTATTATTATTCTGTTTTTATGTACAAAATCATTTCTACTAAACCATAAGGATTTAGGTTTATTAATTGCTGTTAATAGTCTTCTTTCTTTACACGTAATTATAGCATGTGTTATCATCGGTTCATGACTGTAAAAACTACATTGAGCTTTATCATATAAATTAATACAATCCCCAGGAAGAGACTGTGGTGGTTTATCGGGAGTTAATTTATCTTCTGTTTTAACAGGAATGTTAAATACATCTATATCTTTACATTCATTAATTATATCAATATAATTCTTACCTGTTACTTCTTGAACCCATTTTACAGGAGACCCACTCCATCCACAATTGTGACAAAAAATATGATTTTCTTTTACTATATAATAAAGACGTCTCTTTTTATTCCAAGATCTCCCTTCTCTACAGATAGGGCAGCCACCTTCATATACATTAGTTAATTTTTTATACTTAGGATACCCAGCGTATTGATAAAATTTCTCAACAATATATTCTTGAGGTATTACTTCACTTAGCTTCATCTACTGGTCGAACATCAACTATATGTTTTGTAATAAATTGTCCTGTTCGAGGATCAGTATAATGCGCTTCAGTACGTATTTCATTACCTATTCTAATTTCTCTCATTATAGGAGTAATTGTATTACCAGCTGGTCCCATAATATTATTAGGATTTTTTTTAAATTCAACGTTTTGCATTTTTTATCGCCTTCTTAATAATATTTATTATATTTTCATTATTATTAAATGACTCTCGCCATGAAGAATAATTTCTTACAATAGACCACATATTTAATTTCTTTGCTTCTTCTATAAATTTATTATAATTACTTTTATTGTTTTTGCAATTATTTAATTGTTCTTCGTATACAGGTACTTCATCCGGATAATAATCATAACCAGTTGACAAGTCCATTAATTTTATATTTCTTTCATAAATAATTTGCTGTTCTTCTGTTAATTTCGTTAAGTCTAATTTTTTAAACCTTGCTAATCCATATCTAGGGATTCCTGGAATATTGTCAGATTTATCTCCTGTAATTGCTCTATAGTTCAAATATTGTTCTTTACATACACCTGTATATTCTTCAAAATTTTGCAGTGTAACTTCTTTCTTTTTAATAGGACTATAAATTCTTGTATCAGCAGATATTGTTTGTAATAGATCTTTATCAGTAGTTATTATAACGTTTTTTCCGGGTAAATGTGTTGATAGCCATGCCATGAGATCATCGGCTTCCATTCTGAGCGGGTACATATTATGTACTCCTAATAAAGCAATAATTTCTTGTATTTTTTCTGAGTACTCATGTACGTTTTTAAATTTGTCATCGTCCCTATTTGCTTTATATTCTACAGTAATAACTTCATTCCTGAAATTAGTAGAAGGCCATTCTAGTTTTTTATCCCACGTACAATAAATTTCTTTTGGCTGAAACTTATCTACATAAGATTTTAAGGATCGTAAAAATAGAAATACTTGTCCGGGACTGTTTGCTTCGTCTAATTTAAAATTATTAGTCCAGAAAATTCGATATAATAGATTGTTACCGTCTATTATAAGATTATTTGTCCCACCATTTTTCATTTTCAATATACCACATTATAGTGTATCTTAAATCATCGGCAAATGTTTTTTGAGTTTCAGAAAATTCTAATTGTTTACCAGCTTGAATCATCATACTTCTATACATTGAGTCTCTTAAACTATATCTAAGATCATGACCTTTTCTATCTTCAACGTAGCTAATTAGCCTTTTAGGTTTTTTCAAAATCGTCAAAATTATCTCCACAATTTCAATATTAGATATTTCTGAATGGTATTCTGAGTCAGGAGCAAGGTTATATATCTTTCCTGCATCTCCTTGCAGTAATACGTTATATATTTTTTCGCAATGGTCTTTGACATATATCCATTGACGTATGTTATTACCCTTTCCATATACCGGAATTTGCTCATTATTATTAGCTTTGTAAGCAATAACTGGAATAAATTTTTCGGAATATTGTCTAGGTCCGAAATTATTTGTACATCTTGTTATAATAATATCTTTTTTATATGTTTTGTGGAAAGATAGTGCTAGTAAATCTGCTCCAGCTTTTGTTGCGGAATATACAGATGATGGTTCTAATAAATCGTATTCTTCGCTTGGTGAGGAATTAAATTGTAGACTACCATAAACTTCATCTGTCCCTACTTGAAGAAATCTTGTGGTGTCTGGTAGTTGTTTGAGTAATTCATATACACCTACATAATTACTATCGATAAAAATATCACCGGCTTTAATACTATTATCTACGTGGGATTCCGCTGCAAAATTTACAATATAATCATATACTGCTCGAGGTTTTCCAAGCTTAAAATCTGAGATGCTCTGATAGATTATATCTAGTTTATTGCTATGACCAGCAGTATGTTTATATAAATCCCATAGGTAATCTTCAGTGTTTTGTGATACACAATAACTATAACTATCTACTATGGTTATTTTGCAATTTTTACATTTTTTATATAATAGTTCAACAAAATGACTTCCTATAAATCCTAAACCGCCTGTTACTAATATATTTTTATTTTTCATAAGTTTCCATGTAAATAATGGCATCCTTTATGGCGTCACGAGATCGATTTCGCCACCAAAAATGATGCGCAAAACTTTTTTTCTTGGTCAGTTCAGAAGACCTATTATTTGATACTATTTTTTCACTTAAATCTGGATCTATGTTTTTTCGAACATTTGGATATTCACAATATAAATGTTTTATTAGTTCTTGATCGCCCGGGCTCTGTTGAGATTTCGGTAATTCTGATATTGTAGTTGGTTTTAAGAATTCGCAAGTATTAAAAAATTGTTTACTAAATTTTGTATTTTTTACAATCATGAATCCTGCACATAATCCATTAAAATCTTTAGATATAGTTATATCTTTATGTAGTGAGTGATAGCGACGACCAGGTGTATTTTGTGATTCATTAAAAATATCATATGTTGTATCTTTAATAAAAATATCAATATCAGAATATATTATATATTGATAATCATATTGAAGTTGTTGATTAATTACATTTAATTTTTGTAGGCGACAGATTCCTGGGTCTGAGGTATCAATTACATCATGTTTATAATCATAATTATTAAAATGCGCATATTTTGTAAAACGAGGTCCAGTATGTATCATTAATTCATGATAATCTGACCCTGCAGACGTACTGTGATATGTAAGGAGTAATATATTATTCTTCATATGTTTCTTTTTCGCTTAATATTCTAAGTAATGATTCTTTTTCTGGTGGCATATCTAATCCGTGTACTTTTAATTTATCTGTTGATAAAATACAATTAGATCTATTTGCAACGATATGTTGTTTTAATTCATTATAATCAATAAACTTCCAATTTGGATTCCATAGTCCGTGTCTATCTAAGATTTCACAAACTTGTGCTGTTGAAAGAGGCTTAGGATTTACACAGTTATAAATACCACCTGGTAAATCTTCAATATTAATAATTTTATTAATTACAAGAAGTAAATCTTCAATAACAGTTTTAGAGTTTACTTCATTAAGAATATTATTATATTTTAAAATTTTACATAAGTAATTTTTTGATGCGTTAAAATCATTACAAACAGGCATTCTTATTCGAAGAGTATATACGTTATTGAAATTCTGTAAGCATAGTTCTGCTGCATGTTTCGTTTTACTGTACCAACTACTATCAGAGTTAAGTAATCCAAAATTTGGATCATCTTTTTCTGTATATAGTACATTCTCTGGACCGTTATATATACATCCAGAACTCACATTAATAATTTTTATACCGTATTGCTTACAGAATTGGGCTAAGACAGTAGGAAATGTTACGTTTAAGTCCCAACATATTTGTTTATTTTCTTCACAAGCATCTACATTTGGTTTTCCAGTATATCCGACACAATTAACTATCCATTTACCTTGTGAACCACGAAATTCAGATAATAAGTTATTGAATAATGTTTCTTTTAAGCCTTCTGGTGCATTATATTTGTAATTTGATAAATGAACTATGTCATGTATATTTCCGATAGTATCAAAGAGATACTTATATGCCTTACTTCCAATGTAACCGTTACCTAAAACAATTATCTTATTCATCTGTTTTTTGTTCTTGTACGTCTTTAAAAAATTCTATATTTCCTACTCGTCTTAATAATGTTTCTATAGCATCGTAATCTTGAGGTGTTTTACCAGAAACAATTACTACACTCTCTCCTTTAAGATCATATCCTAATAGTATAAATGATTTTAAATGTTCTGCTAAATAGTCATTAATAAATGACATATCTTGCTCTTCTATTTCAACAGACTCAGCGGCATTAATACTAGATTTTAATAAATTATCAAAATTCTTATGGTTAGGAATTACTTTTTTCATTAGGTGTAATATCTTTTTCAATTAATTTAGTCATAATAACTTCCATACTATCTGTTCTTAAATGAAAGTTTTTGAAGTGATTGCCGTCATTTAGCTCAAACTTAGAATCTCCACTCCAGTCATAATTAACATAACAAGTTATATATAAGGCATTTGTTATCGGGTTAATCATTATTGTCCACCGCCGCGGATCTTCAGAAGTATAATCAGAAAAAATTCTATTTACAGTATATCCGTTATCTCTTAATCGTTTGATAAAATACCCACACGTGGTAACTTTATTTTTCATTAGTTCTTATAACTTGTACTAACAAATGTTAAGTCACTATTATCAATGTTAATTTTCACCATGAGCATTTTATATTGGTTATTTATATTAACAATTGCGTTATTAAAATTCAATGTAGATATGAGTCTAAATAATTCTATATCTAAAATTAGCTCATAATCTAAATCCTCTCCATCATAAGAGTCTGCTAATAGAGTGGTATAGCTGTCTACATTTTGTAATTTTTTATCTGATAATTCAGCATATACATTTGTATTTTCAGTTTTAATATATATTTTGCTAGATTCTGTTACAAACGGTAATGCTTTTAATATCGTACTATTTTTTTCTTTTGTTAATTTAAATTTTGTATCAAATGTAATATTATTAATTTTGTTAAAATCGAAAGGATTACTATTAATTAGACTATCATCAAATAAATGATATGTAAATCTGTTATATTTACTATCGTATTTTATATGATTTTTTTCTATTTTAAGATGTATATTATCTTCATCTAAACACGATAAAATTTTAATTAATTTTACTGTATCTGGTAGACATATAGTACTTTCTTCTGGATGATCATCCCAGCTTATATCATATATTGCTTTAAGAAAAATATTAGAATTATTATGAACAATAGTTGATATATTATCGCATACATTCAGCGTTGCGGATGAGTTTAATCTTGATACGGGATTAAGAAAATTTTGAATAAAATTATCTTTATTCTTTATTGGTAGAATCATTGTCTAATTTGATTCGTATATTAATTTCTTTTGCATTTTTTGCAACTCGGCGTTCAATTAAGTTTATAAATTTAGTGATTTGTTTTTCAACAGAAGATACCCGCTCTATCAGGTTATTTAATAGAGCGGGATCTCCAGTCATTTGTGGCGGTACCACGGTCGGTTGTTGATATAGTTGCTGTGGTGGTTGATGTCGTGGCGGTTGATGCGCAGGTTCAGGAGCTTCATATATTTTATTGTCAACTGGAATGTTTTGCATTGTTGCACTTTTTTGAATAATATCTTTATTCAAAGATTTTGCGTGAGTGTTCATTTGATGAACAAACATTTTTACTGTATCATCCTCGTTGAGATCCATGTTTTATTCTAATGTATCAAGCAGTTCTTTAACTTTATCATCGTCAATAGCAGATGATTTAGAATCATTTTTTGGTGTTGATTCTAAGTCATCAAAATTTAAGTCATCCTCTTCCACTGATGTATTTGCGGGTGGTTGAGGATCACTGCTTTCAGTAGTATCTGTCGTTCCATGATAATGCTCATTGAGCATTGTTTGCAGTTCATCATAGCTTTTAACAGGAAAAACATTCTCTAAATCAAATGTTTGATCGTAAACATCTTTAATAGTACTATCTGTTACTCCTGAGATTTGAGAAGGACTAGCAAATCGAGAACTTACATATGTCGGATACCCGCCTTGCTCTTCAACTTTAACTCGAAAACTACAACCTTCTTTCGAAAGATCAAAGATCCTTTCACCGAATTCATCTGCATCTTCTCCTTCCATTGCCTCCATTACAATTTTATGCAATTGTCGACCGAATCTGAGAATTTTCACTTTACCTTCATTCTCGGGATTATCTGGATCTTTTACTACATAAACATTAACGAGCCAATTTTCCTTACGGTTTAAAGCTCTCGCCTTTTCTTTCTCCTCTTCAGAGCCAGTACGGGAAAGCCTATATCGAGCCTCTGCAATAGGATCCCTTTCTCCCCATGTTTGTGGACTAATTGCACTTTGAAATTGTCCTGTCATCTCACTAACCCATCCATGTGAGTAATAGTGAAAAAATGTCTTACTAGGATCTTTCACAAAAGGTACAAGTCGTAATACATATGTGTTACCAGGCTTCAATCGCATAATATTGCTAGTTGAATTCTGTTGCGAGGTCTTGGCCATCGCGCCTCTAATTGATTCAAACATATTCGTTGTCATTTTCTTTTTAATATTTTATTTATAGTATTAGTTAATTTTATTCCCAAAGGTTTGATTTTTTTCGAAAATGTATATCTCGATCTCAAACTACTTAGAGTATTATAAAAGCTATCACATACAAATTCAACTATATTTTTTTCTAGCTTAATATTTTTTTCTGATATATTAAGTGATAGTAAAGAATAATAAGTGATATCACCTTGTTTTAAATCTAAAATAAAATCAGGATATATTCCTGACTGAGTGTCGAGATATTGATTGCAACTTGTTAACTCACGCTCAATACATGTATCGTAAATAAATTTAAAGCTATTTCTTAGTCTATTAATATTAAACTGGTGGTCGGGGTTTGTTAATTCTATCTCTGTTGTGTATTTCTTATATGTAGAAATAGCATTGAATGTACTGTAAAAATTAAGAGGTATATATTTTTCTGAATATAATTTATATGGTGCATCAAAAAAAATAGTTGGTTCTATTTTTTTGTTTTTTAAAATATGTGATATTTTTTTGAGTAAAGTATATTTTGTATCATCTAATTTTTGAAAGTCTTTTCGAGGAGTGAACCCTTTATTATTTCTAGCAGCTTTAAGATACATATTATATATGTTCTTTTCAAACACTGATAATGTACTCATAAGTCTATAGAATTTTTTTTAAGAAATTTAGTTATATATTTACTTTTATATAAATATGGTTCATGATGTAAGAATATTTTGATTAAATCATAATTACTATCCAATTCTAATAATTTTTTAAATAACTCTCTATATCTATTTTCTTTGAGAACTAATAAAAACACATTTGCAAGATTAATTTTTTTATTTTCACAGATAGAAATAAAACTACATAAAGATAAAAATATATGTATATTATCTTTTTTTTCTAAAATTGTATATGGATCATCCATTTAACGGTTCAAATTGCTTACTTAAAGTTAGTACATTATCGTTTAATACACCACCGGCTGCATATTCATGACCTCCTCCGTCACATATTTTTTTTGCAAATTTACTTAAATTAAAGTCTATATTTCTATTTCTACGAAGATATACTCTATTGTTTTTTAAATTAATCATCATACATACATCACATTCATAAGTATCAACTATATGTTGACCTAGGTCATTAATATATTCATTGGCAAATGTACTAATAAAATTGTATTGTTTTCCTGCTATAGAAAGTTTCGCTTTAAACAAATCTATACTTTCTCTCATTTTTTTAAATTTATAAAAATGATAACTAATTATTTTATTTTGTTCATTTGTGAAACCAAAAAATCCATTTTCAAAATCATTAATAAAATTTTGTAATTTATCACCATTTTTATACCAAAGATAAAAATTTAATTTATTACTTTCAGGATATTTTAATTCATAACAATCATAATCATCAGCAAATGTAATTAGTTTTTTTTGTTCGTTAGTTAGATTTATGTTTGGATATATGTGATTGAGTATTTGATATAAATGTTTACTGCATGATGTTTGGTTTACATCAATATATGTTTTAGCAAATGAATAATCATCTTCATGGGATTTGTGGTGATCAAAAATAAGTACATTATTTTTATCTATTAAATCTTTAACTTCTGTAGTGTCCAAGTCAAAGAAATATACCCTTTTATAATCTTCAATTTTATTGTAATTAAGCCAGCCTAATAATTTCTCGCGTATGTTAGAAACTTTTAATGTTACAGCTTTTGGTTTAACTTGTTTAAACCATGTATAAATTAAATAACTACAACATCCGTCGAGGTCAAGATCAGTAAAAATTATTTCATTCTTCGCCATTGCCAATATTTACATTACTCTTCCGAATTGTACAGCGTCATTTTCCGCAGTGTTAACATCTTCATTAACATTGAGGCTTGTATTTTCTGTAAGAGTAAGAGTATTGTAATCTATAGAAACTCTAGTGCTACCTGTATTAGAGCCAAAACGGTTTTTAATAATACCCATATGAAGTGCATTATCTTCCTCGTCTTCTTCTGTTCTCCAAATACTTACAATAACATCTGCAGTAGCTCCTAATCCATAGCTCTCTCCAATAGCCTCTAACCCAGGACCGTTAGCATTGTTTCCGTATCCTGTTCTATTTACTTGTGTAGCGGATACAATAGGACATTCAAAAGTATATGACATTGCTCTTATTTGTTCAGAAATACTTTTAATACGTTCGTATGAATTATTACCATATGTACTTGCTAAAAGATTTAAATAATCAAGTACTATGATATCAGGTTTAAATTTTTTATTTATTAACTTTTTTATAAATCCTTCTAATTGTAGTGGTGTAATTGAACTCGGAGCAAATTCTTTAATTATTATATTTGCTCTAGGATGAGTCATTTTAAATTTACCTACTTTTTCTCTTAATTCCTCTAAATGATCATCTAAATGATTTATAGGTAATCCAGTAAGTTTAGATGTAATTCTTTTACAGTAAATCATTTCTGACATTTCAAGAGAAACAACTAAAACATTTTTATCTTCTGCGGCGGCATTACTTGCTATATTACTTAAAAATATAGATTTACCTACATTAGTAGGGCCTGCAAATATATACATACTACGACCCTGCTCTAAGAAACCTCCTCCTAATCTGGTATCAAGCCATTCCCATCCGGTTTTAATCTTTTCTTCACGCGTTGTTAGATCAGTGATATGTTGTTCTACATCTTTAAAATAATTATGACCTACGTTTGTAGTAATAGAAATATTACATGCTTTTGAAAATTTATCATGAATACTTTTTACATTCCTTTCTTTATTATCAACAATTTCTAAGAATGTATTAAATACAGCTTGTTCTTGTAAGAATTTTTCTGTATACGAAAATAGAATATCATTAGATAATTCTACTTTTAGACCGTCAGTAATTTTTTTACTTGATTGATAATGTTCTTTAAGTTGTGAAGTGTTTAGATATAATTCTAATTCTGTACGTGTAGGACGTCTGTTGTTTTTTTGATAAAGAGCTTGTATTATTTTAATTATTTGCTGAAAATCTTTATTTTTAAAGAATTTATAATTAAGATTATCAATAACAGAATTTAAATAAAGTTCATCTTCAAGACAATTCTTAAAAACTACTTTTTCTAAATATTCGAGATCTATGTCTAAATAATTACTTTCGTTTGTTAGCATATTCTAGCAGAGTATTATAGAAGTAATCTTCGGATTTGCTATACTCTTCTGTGTGGTTGAGTAGCCCAGGAGATTCGTGAATAATGTGAATAGGGGCAGTAGTTAAGCGCAACCCGGCTAAATGACAGTCTAAGCAAAATTTTAAATCATAATGATGAAATCCTTTTATATTAGTATCAAATTTTATTTTTTCCTTTGCGATAGATTTAGTCCGAATAGCTAAAAATACACCATCTAATAATATTACTTCTCTAGGTGTATTGCCAAATATAGTTGGACGATAATCTGTATTATTATCATAATGTGATACTATTCCGGATATAGTAGTCGGCTTACACATTATATGCCATAAGCAAGGCTTTTCGATTTGTAATTTACTACCTCCAGCTACTCCAACAACATCAAACCCTCGTTTAAATGAATTACGAATTTCTTTTAAAAAATTTATACTATCAATGAATACGTCATCATGAACAAATAAAATACAATCATATTTTTTAAGATTCTTTGGTGTAAGATAATTATTATAAACAGCACATAATCCGTTAATATTTTTATATGTGGGTTGTAGGGTAAACGTAGTTACAGTATTATTTTCATGTAACTCTAAGCTTTTAAATAATCTAGAAGTTTTGAATTTAACTGTTGTAGCTTGCGTAGCCACTGCTATTAAAGTTTTCATATAAAAAATGGAGAATTTAATTCAAACGTTTGTTTCTCTAAAAATTTATTTTTACTAAAATTAAACTCATATATTATTCCTTCTTCTACTAATTTCCATCCAGGTAGTTGAATTGAACTAAAAGATTTATCATCAGTAAATAATGTTGACCCAGATCTAAAAATTTGTAATCTACCCATGTTTGGCGAATACATCCAACATCCAAATGTACCTTCAAGATCTGATAATGCGTTTTTAATACCAGACATATATATCAACGGTAATATTACGCTACTATCAACCTTATTTGTTTTACCTTTAAGTTCATATTTTTCTTTTAATTCATTAAAATTTTGTAATACTCCATTGTGCGCTAAATATGTATTTTTATATGTAAACGGGTGAGAAGTATCAGCATCAAATGTTCTAATTTCTGATGTAGGAGATTGTACATGTCCTAGATAATATATACAAAAAGGGTTTTCTTCTATATGTTTATCAAAATCTTGTTCGTATTTTGTTGCTACTCGAATGTCGTTTTTCATTCCTCCCGGGAATATCATTGTTACACTACGTACAAAATTACCTCTTTCAGAGTTTTTTGTAGATAACTCTCTAAAGGTTTTAATATCAGTTGAGCCAAAAATTCCACACATATCACTTTAATTGTATGAACTTTGTATCACTTAGGCAACTTAAATCTTTACATCCTGCATATGAAATAGAGCTTTTAAGAGCCTTTTCGATTTCTGTTAATCTAATATTATATTCTGGTGCTAAGTCTATTTCTATTTGTTTACCTTCAACAAAATTTAATTTATTTCTTTTTTGAGTATACGACGTACTACCATAATATTGCTTACGTCCGTTAATATGTTTTGCGGGTGAGTCAATACACCCTGCAAAAAAAGATCCAACCATTACGCAATCCGCTCCAGCAACTAAAGCTTTTGCAATATCTCCAAATTCTTTACATCCACCGTCTGCCATTATTTTAGCCTTTGGTTTATGTGAGCTAATTTTTAATAATGTTGAAAACATAGGAGTACCAAACCCGGTCTTATACCGCGTAGTACAAATAACTCCAGATCCAATTCCTACTTTAATAACATCTGCTCCTGCATCTTCTAAAAATTGAAACCCATCGTATGTTCCAACGTTACCGGCAATAACTATTGAATTAGGAAAATATTTTTTAACAAACTCAATCATATTACCGACTTTTTGGTGATGACCGTGAGCTACATCAATTGTAATAATATCAATTTTATATTTATTAAGTATAATAGCTTCTAATTGCTCATATGAATCTCGGTTTACTCCTATACTAACGCTTACACAATTACAATTAAGGTCATTAAGTTTCTGTACTGCTTCAAATACATTATCAAACCGATGCATAATATAAAAATAATTATTATCATCTAATTGCTTACAGAGTTCGATGTCTATTACGGTTTTCATATTAGACGGAACTACTGGTAGGTTAAATGAAAACTTTCCTAACTTAAAAGATGTGTCAGCAGCGTTTCGAGTATCTAATTGACTGTATTTTGGTACTAATAAAATATCAGAATATTCTAATTCTTTACCACGGTATATCTGTTCGTTCATATTCAATTGGGTCTTTCATTTTATTGTCTAAAAATCCTTGTATACGAGAACTGCACGCAGTACAATAACCACATGCTAATTCTTTTCCTTCGTAACACGTCCAAGTGTCTTCGAATCTTACACCGTTATCTAGTCCGAGACTGATAATTTCTTTTTTGGATAGATTAATTAATGGCGCTTCTATTTTAATTCTATTTTTACGGTTTAAAGCAGTTAAATGATTAATTTGTTCTAAAAACTCTGCACTACCGTCCCAATATCCTGCTTGACTGTCTACAAGAGCGGATCCATGATACACCGTTTCTGCTCCAACAGATTCTGCATATGAACAAGCAATCGATAACATCATCATATTTCTAAATGGTACATAATTAACAGTTTGGGCATCCCCTAGAACATCTTTCGTATGAGCGACTTTAATTTTATTGTTTGTTAAAGAAGAGGTATTAGCAATTTTTTTGAAAAATTGTATATCTAATATTTTGTGTTGTTCAATAGTGTCATAATTAATTAATTGAAAGCCAGCGAATTGGATTTCTTTACGATGCTTTTGACCGTAATCAAAAGTTATTGCATATACTTCTGACGCGGCTCGTGCTACTATGCTTAATATAACTGAACTATCTAAACCACCTGAAATCGGTACTACGGCTTTACTCATCGTCTTGTTCTAATATAGCGCTATCTTGTAAGGCTTTACCATACCGATATTGCTCATTTATAGAAGATTCTATCTTAGGTAATATATTATTCCACACTTCCTCGTCTTTGCGCCAATTTTTATAGTATCCTAATTTTTTATCTCCCATGCTATATGTAGAACCATTTTGTTGAATAACTC
>Ga0080013_1001314_pt1 | contig 33386 bp, 51 predicted proteins | sample ETNvirenome_6_85_FD_69236 | JGI IMG/M metagenome (GOLD analysis project Ga0080013, IMG submission 69236) | Marine viral communities from the Pacific Ocean - ETNP_6_85 (SPADES assembly) (version 2) | ecosystem: Environmental > Aquatic > Marine > Oceanic | place: Pacific Ocean | collected 2013-06-19
TGGTGCGGCCGACTTGCGTGGCTGGCTGGCTGGAAGAACCTAATGCCCCCCCCCCTTTTTCTTGCCCCTCCCGATTTTTTCGCGGACGATTTCGGCCAGGTCAGGACGGCGTAGGGCGATCACCTCCAGGTCGGACTCCAGCCGCTGGTGAACGGCCTGCTTGGTGCAGCCACGGTTAGCCGCCAGCTTGCTGTAGCTGGTTGACCGCCAAACAGACAGAGGCCGGAGGGCGTCCCACAGCAGCCAAAAGGCTGAGTCGGAGTCTCTAAGGATATGGTAGACCGCCCGCCACAAATGCGTCACCACCGTAGGATGGCGCTGCCCCATCTCATGGAACCGCTCGGCTATCTCCACCAGCAGGGCGTGCATGTCGGGCTGGGCCTCCTGCTCCGGCTGCTCATACTTCAGCTGGTCATTATATTTAACCGTTTTCATTCGATGCTGGGCATCTGTATCAACTGCATCAATTCAGGCGCCAGCATCATCTCGGCGTCGAATAGGTCTTGCTGGCCGCCGGTGATCTCCTCCTCTATCCGCTTATGCACCTTGTGCAATTTGGCGCACCGATCCCTGCAAAGGCGGCTGCGTTCCTTTAGTTGCCCCTGCATATCCAGCGTTGCCATCCTGATCTGCCGCAGCAGGCTTTCCTGCTCCACCCTGGCCCTCAGCCTTTCTATGTCTGTTTCTCCCTCCATGATCCCCCCGTTTTCTTTTTGTTTGTTTTTTCTTGTTCTGCCTTTCGTGCCTCTCGTGATTATTCACTTAGTCATTGGTCACCCCTCCCTTTAGGGGGAGGGTGACAATGACAATCTAAGGGAGGGCACTAGCGGCATTTAAAAATCCGTGGTTAAATAGTTGTAAATTGACCTGGTAATCCACATTCACGGATCGTCCTTTCCTTGATTCCATAGGTGATGTAACGGCGCGCGGTTTTGTCCGGCAGGCCCAGCGACTCTTTCATGTGAGCCACCAGCTTGGTTCGGTTGTTGTGACCGGCCTTGACCAGTTGATGCACAATCATGGCTTTTTCCTTGCGGGCGTCTGCGGCGCCCCCCCCCTTGCTTTTTCCCCCCTCCCCCACTTTTAATTTCCATTCATCATAATCGAATTCATCCCACTTTTCATAATATCTAGTTTCTTCATCCAATGCAACGCCTTGAGGATAGAAAGGCTTGGCATCATTTGACTTGCCAACTGATACAATCAATTTGCCGAAGTCTTCTGCATCACCCGGGGCAATGTTAATCTGTAGCCTGACCATGCTGGTGAAAGTCTTGCTTCCCTTGGCGAAGTTGTCCTTGTCGAATCCGGTGGCCTGGCTGATGTTGGCCTGTCCGGTGCGGGCATGATGGATGAAGATAACCGTGGCCTCAGGCTTGACCTCATGGGCCATGGCGGCCAATCGCTGGATCGTGTCACGCACTGCGGCGGCATCGTTCACGTCGTAGTTCTCAAGGGCCGCTTCAAATGGATCGATCACCACCACGTCCGGCCCGATCCGGCTCAATGTGTTACGCCACCTGGTCATATTGTCGCCCTTTACTGCGATCACCATATCATCATCAGTTTCGGGCACTTGGGTGAATAAATTGTCCCTAAGAAGTTGCAGTTTTTCGGGCGCTAATGATTTACACATTCCCTGCAAGTCTCGCGCTATCCTTCTGCGGCTGTTTTCGTTGCCAATCATTAACCATTTGCGTGCCGGCCCAATGGTCTTGAGGTCGCACCAAGTGCGTCCTGTTATCTGTGAAATGGCGAGCTGTAGGGCCAGCCTTGACTTGCCAACGCCTGGCGGGCCCACGATGCCGGCCACGCTGCCAAACTCAAACAGCGCTTCGTTGTTTTCGTTCCGCAGCAGGCCATGGTCGGGCGGTATCTTGTAATCCAGTATGTCCTGCAGGCCACGGATGGTAAAACGTTGGTTCACGCCCACGCCGTCAGCCACCTTGGCCATCTCCTTCAAACTCTCGCGCCAGCTCTCCAGGTCGCCCTTTTCCAGTAGGTCGGTAGCCTTTAGTTGCCGGTCTTTCAGTTGGCGCAGCTTGCCCCACTCCCGCAGCCTGTCCAGGTGCATGTGGAGCATGGCCGCCGTATCCACTGAATTATAATAAGAAGTAACGGCCTTGAATCCCTTGCCGCCCTCATAAAGCGGATTAATCTTGGCCAAGCGCGTGCCCACGCTGAACTCATCCAAGGTTTCGCCGGCTGCGTTGGCCTGTTTCATGGCCGTGTAAATATCACGCCGCCCTGGGTTACTGAACGCTTCAACCGGCAAGGTGCAGGCATCACGCAAGTCGGCATCATCCTGGCAATGCAGCAGGCACGCCAAGAAGGTGGCTTCGTGGAAATCCAAAACTGCCGGCTCGGCGCTCATTTCGTGAACTTCGCCCACAGCCCGAAGATGGCCGACAGGATCAGGGCCACGATGAACGGCGCCCAAATCGGCGCCAAGATGCCCCACAATGGTATGGTGAAATAGCCTAGCCAGTCCAGTATGGCCAGCAGGCAGGAAAGCGCCACAAGGGCCACGGCCATACGGCCAGTGCGCAGTTCCACGTCGCTAACCTCTACCCCCCATAGGTTTTTGCCCCCCTCCCCCTCTTTTTTTTCTTCAGTCATGCTGTTCCTTCTTCTTCGCGATATTCCAAGGGCTTCATCACCACCGTGCCGGTGTCACTGATGGCCAACCCCCATTCCTCGATGATAACGCCCAGGTCATCGCCTATTTTTGTTACTAGGTTGGTAAATTCGGAGGCGGCTAATTCCACGGTGCCGTTGATGGCGGCCAAGTATTCGGTTTCACCATCAGGGTCTAAGTCGGTGCCGTGGATCAGGTGCAGCGTGTTCTGTTTAATTGTGGCATTCATATTATGGATGTGGGTTTTGATTATTTTCTTTTTGCGGCTCCTTATTCCGGCATGGCCACATTGGCCCGCCAGGATGTCCAGCGCCTCAAGTACCTTTCTCATGCCGGCTCCTTTAGGTTAATGAATTTGCAATGCTCTATGGGGCACAAGTATGCCTGCTGTGTTTGGCCATCTCTGCCGTCCGTTATCGGGCCAACCACCCAGTGCCGGCTGGTTTCCTTCCTTGTGATCACGGCGCATTTTAAATCCTTGTCTACTCTAGCCACGAAAAGCGGTTTGGGCTTCTTGTTGTCCCAGGCATGTTTCGACATGACGATGACGGCAGGAAATGGGTAATCATCAGGGCCGGAAAAGGCATTTTTGCAGTCTTGTTTGACTTCAACCGGCATACCTAAGAGCAGGTCGCCATTGTCCACGAATTTCATGCGGTCTTTGTAGTCTTCTCTTTCTTCGTTGGGCATCAGCGTGACCTGGTACGCTTTCTTGCGCAGGTATTCAGCCACTACGGCAACGGCGCCGTGCGAATCCCGCAGGGCTTTGATAAATTCCTCGCGCGTTCTGACTCTAGCGGTCATGCCGGCGCCTTGCGTGCAGGAATGACGCGGATAATTTCAACGCATCCTCCATCATAATCACTGGTTAACGAAGTGACCTGCCCTGTGTGCAACTCCCCAGCGGGTTTCCACCACGGCGCCGGAAGGATTACTGTGTCGCCAATTTCCACCTTCTCGCTGCAAATGTAGGTGAAACGGCCATCAACTTCTATTTTTAAGGTTTTTTGTTTTGTTTCGGTGGTTGGATAATTTCTAAATCCTGCACACTTATACCACTGCCTTTGTTTCTTTCGCCCGCTTCGGTTTCTGCGGTCGGCCTGCTTTTGGCTTTCAATTAAATCGGTAAGCGGTATGCGTATAAACCATACGCCATCGGCGCACTTTTTTATGATGCTCATGCCGGCGCCTTTGATTGCTCCCATGGCTCCACCCAGCTGGGCCGCTCCAAGGTAATGATTTCATCCCAGCCCGGGAAAAGGTCGGCTTCATGGCACATGGCGTAATTATTCAGCGCCTTGTGATATAACCGCCGGCCTGCCGCAAGGTAGTCATCAGACAACTGCACAACGGAAACGCTCCAGGGCGCCGTCTTTTCCACGAAAACAAATATGAATTGCACGTCATCGAATCCATTGGCCATAAGGCCGTCCGTATAGAAGGCAGCCTGCAGGTGATAATTGAACTGCGAAACACTCCGGCCCACGGCCCTGGGCGAAGCATCTTGGCAGGTTTTCAGGTCGATTATGGCGCCCTGCCTGGTGGCCAGTTTGTCGATGCGTCCCTTGCACGCCAAGCCGGTGCGCTCATCGTCCCAAAAAACTGAAACTTCGGCCTTTCCACGGCATCGCAAGTAGGCGCCGCCCTTCGGGTGTTCCATGACTGCCTCGCGCATTGATTCGAATTGCACCCAATCCTCTTCGCGTACCGGATCCCGGCCAGGGTTGGCGGTTATGGCCGCTTCGTACAGCTCGCGGCCCGCAATGGTGTTCCGCTTGCAAGCCGGCGCCATAAAATGCTCTTTCTTGAATCGCCTAGGCTCCAAAACGAATTGGTGCAGTAGTCGGCCTGTTATCATGGCCGGCGTGGCCACCATGGGCGTGTCTGCCTTGGCCTTGGCTCGCTGCGGGTTGGTGGCCCAGTCCTTCAGGCTGGTGGCGTGGCAAGCCGGCTCGGCGCGGTAAACGCTTTCCTTAAGGTCGTATTGAATGGCCATCAGAAAGGCACCTTGCCTTCTTCTTCTTCTTCGTCCTCGCCCTTAAGCTCAAGGTCAGCCGGCCCTTGCAGGCACCGCGTGAACTCATCGGCCTGCGTGATTTTGTCCTTTATCCAAGCCGGCACTTCGTCCGGTATCGCCGGTGTTTCGCCCTGCGCCTGCTCGCTGTAGTCAAACCACAGCTTGTTTCCGCGTATCTTGGGCTGCTTTTGCTTGGCCGCGAGTGGCATACAAGCGTGCAGATCGGCGTAGACGCGGCCAGTGTTTTGGCTCTTGCTGTGCATCACTTGAACCTGGCAACCGGCTTCCAGCAGGTTCTTTAGTTCGAAGCCCTGCAGTTCGGTGGCCGTGAACTTCTGCCCGCGCCAAGTTTCAAGGAATGGCCGCAGGGCGGCCTTGGCGTGCAGGCTCGCCGTAAAAGTGCGTGAGATGACGCGTGGCAAATCCTCGCCATCAATTTCAATGTCAAAGTCCGCGAATTCAAACCATAGCAGAACCTGCTGGCGGCTATGGTTGAACTTTTGACTGTACTGCGTGCCCAGGTCGATTACTCCGGCGCAAACTGCCAGGTGTAGCCCCTCCGGCACCGGTTCTCTTTCTTCCTTTTTTGTTCCCTCGCTTATCATCATCTTTTTTGCCTTCCATTAGGTTTTCGAAATAAAGGGCTTGCAGCCGGTTGGCCGCATGGTCGGTGACTTCGTTAAGCTCTTTGCTTATCCGCGTCACAGCGTCTTTGTAGTCGGCCATTATGCCGGCCATTTCTCGCGTGGTCTTGTTCATGTCATCAGTTCATTATAAAGCGTTACCCAGGCCGTGGCCGCGCAGGCCGGAATCACTCCATTGCCGGCTGCCCTAAGTTCGTCCGTTCTTGAATGGCAACTACTTCGCAGGGACTGATAGGCCGCAAGCAAGTCGGATTCAGCCAACCCACCGGCAAGCCCATTAGTACCTCCACCCAGCGGCTGGATAATTTCATGCCTGTGTTGTGCTGTACCACTTCGCCCAAATTGCTTTTGCCCCTGTCGTGGCCGGCGTCCCTGCTCGCTGTCTCTCGCGGGGTCGGCCAGGCCGACCCCTGCTCCTGCGTCGCCAAGTCCCTGCCGAGGCACTTCTGATTGCTCTCCGGCGCCGTCCTCGCGCCCTCCACGTGGTCGCTCGCTTGGGGCGTTGCCCAAGACTCTGGCGGGTTCCCACCAGTATTGCTCTGATCCGGGTCCGGAGGGGGCGAGGTCGATTCCAATTGGGTCACCGTCGCGCAAAGATAATGCTTCGCCAGCATGTGGTCGTGCGACTTGCTCCCCACCGGCCCGACGTCTTTGTATTCGCTGCTTCTCGGAGTCGGCCAAGATTTCTCCTTCCCGCTCTTGACTCCCTTCGGGCGATTCGGTTCCCCCACTATGGTCGGATGATTGCTTAATCCCGTCTGCCCGTAGTTCGGTGAGCTGGGAATCTTCGACCCCTCCGCCGCAGTCGGAGTCGGCCTGGCCGACTCCGTGGCCCTCGCCATCCGCTTCACAAGGTTGTCGCCGTAGTCGTCGCTCGTCCAGCCCGGCTCCCGCGCTCTTATCGTGGGCCAAGATGAAGAGGCGTTGCCTCTTGTGCGGCAAGCCCTCCGCTCGCGCCGTGAACAATCCGCACGTAACTTCGAAGTCCAGTTCAGAAAGGTCGTGCAAGACGTCTTTAAGCCCAAGGGTAAGATGTCCTGAGACATTCTCAAAGAAGCAGAATTTTGGTCGAATAATTGCAATTGCCCTTTGAACGTGGGGCCACAAGTGGCGGCCTTTTTCGTCTTCGGAGCCTTGCCTTTGGCCGGCATGGCTGAACGGCTGGCAAGGGTAGCCCGCAACCAAGCAGTCAACCAGCCCTTTGAATTGTTCGCAGGGGAAGGTTTTAATATTACTCCATATCGGGGCAGTGTCGATTTGCCCGCCAGCCATACGCGCCGCCAAGATTTCGCAGCAATAAAGTTCGATCTCCGCATAAGCGACTGTGCGCATATTTCCGATAACTCGCTTGAGTCCCATTCCAATGCCACCATATCCGGCGCACCATTCAAGGACTGAAAAAGGCTGTCCGGAACTATCCACATTGTTCATCCTGCAATGCCACGCCCGCACTTTTCCTCAACTGCCTGGCGCACCAGTTGGGAAATGCTGATTTGACGCTTTTGGGATTCCTCGCGCACCATGGCTTTCCAGCTCGCCGTGCCGCAAATGCTTACCTGCACGTTGCGCTCCATCTTCTCGCCGTCCTGGCTGTAGTTCCTCGCTCTATATCTTATGGCCATGGTAAGAATTTATTTTACGTTCGGTTCATCTTCCGCGCTGTTATTGTCCTTGCGGCGCTTGTATTCGCGTTGGATATTTCGGCGGGTGAACCATTTGGCCCGCCCTGGCTTCTTCCTTGTTCCGTGGTTACTCTTCGGCATCTTCTTTCCTTTCGCATTGGCAGCTGGGCGCATCTTCCATGGCCCACTCTTCGCCACACTTGGCGCAGCGCTGCCACCCTGGCGGCGCCTTGTCGGCCCATATTTCAGCCACCATTTCAGGGTCAGGCTCGCGCATGATTTCGTCAGCCGTCATGCCGCCAATGTCGTGCCATGGCTCCGGAGGGTCGGCCCAGTTGGCCGGCTGGCATTCGTATCTGTCGGGCATCAAACCACCTTTGTGGATTTTAAAAAGGCGGCCCAATGGCCAAGGTGTCCACTAGGCGCAGACGCAACGGCTACCCCTAACCGCTTCTTGACCAATTTAGGGCCGCCAAAATAATATTCAGATGGCCGCCGGAGGTGCGGCCTGTTATTCCAAAACCTATCGCAAGCTTTTTCAATCTGCTTGGCATCGCGCCGCGATATATCCGGCCCAGGTGACCACGTGTGCTTCATTGGTCGGCCAGCCATGTCAGTAAATCCATGAATTTACAGGTAAACAGGACATCACCATGGTTGCGCTTGCTCACCACAGCCGGCATCTTCTGCCCGCCGGCGTCACCGGTTGCCTGCGTCATGGCTTCGTAAAGGTTCAAGCGCTCCACGCGCTTGCACTCAACGTGCCAGGGAAAGCTGCTTGCTTCCACGTCCGGCGAGCCAGGGCCACCACGATGCTGGCAGCCGCGCGTTGCCGGCCAGCCGTTATCGCTCAGCAGGTGGGCCACTTCCCTTTCGAAGCGGGCGCCCTTGTTGCGCTGCATCTTGCCCACTTCAGGCAGCGGTCAGGCGGGGCGTTGCGGGTAGTGCGGTTTTTAGTTCTCCGGTGGCAAGCCCTTCCCTGACTCGCCAGGCCAGCAGGCCATTGTCCAGCTCAGGATGCACCCAAGCTATTTCGCTGCGTTCGAATATCATGCCAGGCGTGGCCCCGATGGCCGGAATGGGTTTGGCTACCATGATCCGCGCCGGCAAACCCTCGCCCAGGCTTTCGGTGATCAGGCCGCTGATATGTCTTACCATCCTGCCAGTCTCCCAATTATCGCCACGGTGGCCGTCAGGCACAAAACCATGGCCATGGCTGCGAATAAGCACGCCACACCCTGCACAATCATCATTTCAGTTGTTTGCTTCATCTTCCCCCCTATTGTTTCCCAACGTCGCCGCCGCAGCCTCCACGTCTGCTTCGGGCACCAGTTGGCCATATTTTCTTATTCCCAATTCATCGCGATGCCGCGACAACCACCACCTGGTCACGCCAAGCCGGCGGGCGGCCTCATGTATGTTAATCAGTAACCGATTAGGCTGCTTCGGCATCTTCGGTTGCCTCCAAAAGAGCAGCGACTTCAATGCCCAGCTCTTCGATTTTGCCAGTCCAAGGCGCTCCGTTAGTGTCGATTTCAACCTCGCCGGTTTCGCGGTTCAGCCGAATGGTCAGATTGCCAATTGTCACGATTTCCATAATTATACTTTCATGTCATTTTGATGGCCGATTAGGTCGGCGTAATATTTTTCGGTTGTTGTGACGCTGCCATGCCGCAGCGTCTTTGCCGCAGCATAGATGCCGTGTTCAGTCGCCACCCTGGAGCCTAAGATTTTGCGCAGTCGGTGAACCGGCTTGCGGTCTTGCACGCCCGCTTCATCGCGCAACCAAGTGACAAATTCACGCTGCACCAGCTTGGGCCGGTTCGTTCCCTGAACAATGAACTTGCGCGGGTCATCTTCATAAGCCTTGAGGGCCGCGAAAACTGCCGCCGGAATGCCAGTCTGTTGTGGCTTGCCGGCCTTTGTGTTGTACGGAAAACACAGAAAGTGACCGCCATTAAGTTCATAAAGGTGCTTAAACTTTGCCTTTAGGATTTCGCTGGAACGCAGACCGCAACCCATGGCCAGTAAATATATCTTATGAAACTCAGGGTTTTCATCCGGTAGACTGCGGCAGCGCTCTATGATGGCCGCCACTTCGACGTCGGAAGTTTGAAATGGAGCGATTTCCGCTTGCTTGGGCCGGTAGCTTATAAAGTAGGTGAAGCAGTTAACGTCGATGCCCACTGATTCGTAAAGCCGGATTGCCTTTTTACTGAATACCGCCCGCGCCTGACGCAACACGTGTGGGCAGCCGCCCTGATCTTCGAAGCGTTGCAGATAGTTTCGCTTGCGAATGTCCAGCGCCCGCAGTTGGTCGATTTTTGAGGCTTCCCAGTCAAGGCCGCAGGATTCCAGCACCTTGCGCAAACAGTTGCAGTATGTGCGGGCCGTGTGTTCCTGCATCCCGAAACCCACGTCAGCGGTGGCGTCTATAAGGATGGCCGCCAGCTTGGCGATGGTCGGCAACTGCTCGGCATGTTCGCATTGAATCATCCATTGCGCGATTTCCTCGGCTTGGAAGCGGGCCGACTCAGCCGACTGCTCCAGGTGCCGGCGGTAACTGTTGCCCAGTGTATCCTGAAAAGACACCACGCTCGCGGTTGGGCCTTTCGGCTCAATCCGAATATTCAGCGGCTGGGGTTCGGCTGTCATGGGGCGCAGCCTGAGAGGATCAGGTTGAATGCAGCTTGCTGGTTAGATTGTATGCAAGGAAATGCAAAAGGTTTCCTGCGCTGGTTCCTGATTAGAAGTTCGCTTTGCCCATGACATAAGGGCTTGCCGCAAGTGGGTTGCACGAAACTCGCGGCGAAAACTAAACTTTGCTTGTCTTCCATCTCGGTAAATTTGAGATGGTACCGGGCCTGGGAATCGAACCCAGAACCAATTGATTAAGAGTCAACTGGTCGGCACCATCGGTTTGCAATGTATTTGCATGGCTTAAGGCTGGTCAAGTCCTTTTTGCACAATTTGCTTTTTTTTAATTTAAAGTTTTTTCGGTGAGGTCATCAACCACCTGCCCCACGCTCCTTTTTGCGCGCTTGGCCTCGGCCCGCAGCTTCTCCAAGGTCAACGGATCAACCATGCAATTCAGATAGATGCGTTTCGTTCCCGCCCTATGCGGTGGCCTGCCGGTTTGATTCGGTCGCTTGCCCCCCCAGTTCGATTTTGGTTTGTCGGTCATCGTTTCGGGTTTAAAATTGGAAGGGTTCAAGATTTGATCAGTTGTCCTTTGGCGTTGATTTGCCATTCGGAAAGATCAAGCGCGTCGGGATGATTTTTAAGGGCGTTGAACATGAGGATTTTTGCTTCGGCATGGGTTGCCACGTTCCCAAGAAATTTCCTCGAACAATGAAAGACGTTATAACCCTCGCCGAATGGATTTCCCGGTTGCGGCATTCCGCTATGGAGAAACCCGATTTTCTGAAAGCCTCCGCCGCCGATAAGAGAGATTTCCTTTTCTCGTCCTGTGCGACCGATTGAAATTCTAAATTTTCCGTACATGGTTTGGCTTTCGTGGATAGGTTCGTGTTGTTGGGTTCGGTTTAGTGGTCGCCGGCTGGGCCCATCCGGTAACCAAGGGCTTTCACCAGTACGCGGCCACCTTCAAGGGTTTTGAATGTCGGCTCCGTGGCCGTGAAATGGATGATGGACTCGCGCATCAATTCCTTGCTGCAATCCTCTAGGGAAAAACTGCTAAGAATCGGAGCTTTCCAGTCGCCGAGGCCGAGCCTCGTGGCTTGCACCAGTTCAAATGCGCTTTTTAAAACTTCTTGGCTGTGGGTTTTTCCGCTCATCTGATTTCTTTCTTTCGGGTTCGTGTTGTTAAAACTAAACACAACATATGCTTCCCTGTATAGAAAAGCAAGCGGAAAAGTAAAGAAAGTTAAAGAAAGTTTTAAGAACCGCATAGAATAGGGGTTGGCGGGCTAAAGTTTTTTAGCTCAGTGGTACACCACCACCTGCCCCACGATCTAAAAACTATGAAAGTAGTAGTGAAAAATGTTAGTGGTAAACGTTCCAGGCGTTCTTCCAAACTTCGTACTGGTTTTTGCTGTCGCGGGTCGGGGCCAAGTAGATGCTGCGGGCCTTTAAGTTTTCAGTCGGGATATGGTACCAGGTGGCAGCCGGAGCCACCCAAACGGCCAGCACGTCCACTTCATCGACAGAGATGATGGTCTTGGTTTTGAATCCCCTTGCGCCCAGCACCTTGAAAGTCGGGTTCGGTTTGCCTTTCACAATGTAAGCCGTGCCCTTCACTTGCACCCTCTTGAATCGCTTGCCGTTGCTAGTGCAAAGCAGATCATACGGTAAATAATCGCCTTCGGGTTGCGCTATGTCCAGTCCTCGCTGCAGGGCATCCGCGATAAACTGGGCTTCGTAGGCGTGGCCGTCCCGCTTGCTCACCGCCCCATGAACCTATCCAGCTTGCTGCCCAGGTCATGGATACTGTCTTTAAGTTCGTCAAGGCGCTTGAAAAGGGCGCGGCTTTCGGTGGCCGTCTTGGTTTGGGCAAGTTCAATTCGGCGCAGCCGGCCTTCGGTTGCATTCATGCGGCCAGCAAATCCTCGGAAAGTCCAGGCGCCCAAGGCAACGAAGGCCGCCCAAAGCCAATTGGCGAAACCTGTCAGGTCATCGCTCATTTTTTGTCGAAAAGTTTTATGCAGTCCAGTCTGCGGTCTTCCAACAGTTTGTTGGCCTGCCGCCATCGCTCGCAGTCTCGCACTTCGTTTTTAGCCATCAGGATTTCCAGTGTGCCTAAACGCTCTGACATGCTCTCGGCCTTCCGCGCCTCTTTCTTCAGGAAGAATCCCAGCACGCTGATCGCCACGCCCACGCCCAGGAAAATGTAGCCCTGGAACTCCATGGCTATTTCAGGGCTTCCAGTATGACGAAGGCAATGCCTGCGGCTATGATTATCACAACCGCCTTGGTGCGGCGCGGCAGGGTATTAAATCTTTTTAGTAATTCCATTTTCCTCTAAATGTTTTCGCGTTTTCTTGTTCGATACGTGAGTGAAAATCAAAGGCACGGCCTGCCAAACGACCACCCCGATCAGGCAAAGTTTTAGGAAGGCCCAAACCTGATCTAGGATGCCATCGAAAAAGCCGCTGCTCCTGGCCTCCTCCAGCTTCAACTGCACCAGCGCGGTCACGTCGCCTTCGCTCATGGCCTGCACTGCGGCCACCAGCTCCTTGTGGTCGCCACCCACTTGGGCCGCCTTGCCGATACCATAGCCACCAAGGGCTGCCGCTCCACCGGTCAGTGGGCCACCAAGGCTGCCCACGGCCCCGCCGGCCATGCTGCCCAGGGCAGGATAGGCGCTGCGGATACTGCAACTGCTGGCTAATAAAGTCATGGCGATCAGAAGATACTTCATTCAGCCGGCGCTGGGCCGGACGTCCATTCGGCCCCCTCCAGCTCAGTAAGAATCTGAGCATGATTCAGCGCGGTCTTTCCGCTCAAGAAGGATGGCTGGCTTCCTTCGTACTTGACGAAAGTTTTCGTGTTGTCGTTGTTCCAGCGGAGGGTGGCGGCGCTGCTCTCCAGCACCTTCGTGAAGTCAATTGACTCCGCTTCGGATGAAGTAAGGATGACCCATTTTCGATTTGAAAAACTCACGCCCAGTCCCCATCTCCACTATTATAAATATCGCCCACCTCCGTATTGGATAAAGCCACGTCGTATATGCGGACGTCGTCGATTTTGCCTTTCCAATAGAAGGAAGACCTGTCCCGGCCAATCCAAAATCCATTATCTGCCCAGTCGTCTATTGTCGCGGAACCTACGTCCACGGTGCCAACGCTGGAGCCGTCGTAATATAACACCACCTCTTCAGCGGATGCCGTGTAAACCGCCGCAATATGATACCATGTATCCACGGTGTTTGTGACGCTAAAGTCGTAAGGGGCCGTGGTCGTGTTATTAAGGTAAAAAGTGAGTTTGTTGCCTGTTGTAATTCTGAAAATAAAAGACCCGGTTGCGGTGTAACTTTGAGATTCAATCACTGGAGGGAATGAGGAACTTCCAGAAGCCCTGTTAATCCAGCATGAAATTGAAAAGTCCGACGATGGATACGCGGCATTCGCTGGAACTGCAACGTGGTCGTTGGTGCCGTCGAACTCCAAGCAGTTTCCGTTTTTACCCGCAACCCAATCATCATCGGACATATTGGCTGAGGTTCCTGCATTGTTGGTCGCGCTTGAATCGGCGGCGCTGGTTCCCGATGACTCGTTGAGTTTCCACCATCCAACTATGTCGGATTCGCGGGTGACTCCCGATGCACCGGCTCCCACGCCGGCTCCCACGCCGGCGCCTCTCCCGACGTCGCCAATGCCACCGACTCTGCCTTGCTCAAGGATGGTGACGCTGGCGGCCACCGCTGGGCTGTTTGCCGTGGCCGCCATGTTGGTGGCGCTGGCGCTGTTGGCCGTATTGGCCATAGCTAGTTGCCGGCCAAGTATTCGACGCCGAAGGTTCCGGTTGCGTATGTTGGCACCACTGCGGCCACCTGCTCCAGTTGGCCGGTCAGCAGCACGTTCTTGGTCGTTGCCGTGGTCACCGTTTCCACGTGGAGGGGCGCAGTGTCGCCGGATGGCATCTTGTGCAAGATGGTCACGGTTCCACTGGGCGTGCCACTGGTGGTAATATAGAAATTGTGGTAAATTTGGTTGCGGGCTTCCACGTAACTGGCCGAAGCGGTCGGGACCGTGGCTGTCGTGGCCGATAAAAGCGTGGCTGTGTTTATAGGTCTTGGCATTGCACTAAAGGGTTAATCGTCAAGAGGGGAAAGCATCGTTGGCGATGTTGAACGTGATGGAAAAGGAAAGTTCAGTTGCCTGCAGGTTGCCTTCGGTCACGTAGGCGCTGCCGGTCGGCCTGATAAACCGAAACTCATGGTACGGCAGCGAGGCCGTGGCCCAGTTTGATCCATTGCGTCTAAATACATCACGCACCTGCGCGCGCAAAGTGCGGTGCGTGGCCTGCGTATCCAGTTCGTTGTCGGTCACTATGGCTGCCACTAGGGTGGCGTCATATGCCACGTGTTCCTCGCCATCGCCGGCCACGTTGGGAAAAACCAGCGTTTCAGGCTGGGCCTCGCCCACTTCAAAACGCAAATCAACCCTGGGCGTGTCCAGGTTGTCCTGGCTAAACGTCGTGTTTACCGTAACGGTCGGCGTCAGCGCAGCCTCAAGAAAGGTCTTGGCCAACGTTTCGAAGGAGCCTTCGAAATCGTAAATGGTTGGTATGTCAGGCGCTGCCATTTGCTTATGGGTTGGTTGTCAATAGGGCACCAGCTTGTTTAGCTTGGCCCGCCGTTTCTTGCAGCCGGCGCACTCCTTTACGCCCAGCGCGCCGGTGATCTTGGCCACCGTGTCACCCAAGCCGGCTGAAAGTCCAAATGCCTGCCGGCAGGCCGCATAGTCTTCGCGTGAAATCCGCAGGCCATTGCTGCTTGCTTGGCCCTTTCTCTCGCAGGCCGACAGAAAGCCAGGCCGCTTCCGGTTCCAGTCGTGCAATGTGTCCCAGTTTATTGTCATGGAACGCTGCTTGTTAGGTAGTTCGGGAACTCATCACCAGCCCCTAGGCCGTCCAGGTAAAACTCGGCGGCGTCCAGGGTGGTGCCGCATAGCACTTCGTCACCGAAGAGGTCGCCAAAGAACTCTTCACCTGAATCCAGCACGCCCACCCAACCATCGCCAACGCCAAAGCCGGTGTTGACGTTCACGCCGAAGGTCAGTTCTACGGTGGCCGAATCATCCAGCTTCGTGAAGGAACAGCTCGCCGCGTCAAAGGTCACCGTTGTCCAGTCATATCTTTCGTCGGCTTCGTCGCCAAGCCACACGGTGAAGTCCAGGGTGGCTGTCGCCGGCGTGCAGTCGCAGTCTTCTTCTTCGTCACATGGGCCGCCGTCTTCGGCGCAGTCGGCATCGCAGTTCTTTATGTATACCCCCATCCAGTTAAGCTTTCACTAAAATCGTGTAGGTTTTTTCTTCGCCACCTTCGCAAACAGTGATGTCTTTTTCTTCGTAGCCCAAGCTCAAGATCACGCCATTGTTGGCCACGATCAAATCGCTTTTGCCAGGCGCCACTCTGAAGGTGAATCGGTCAAAGGCGTTGATGAAGTTGCGCACCTTCTTGGCCTGCGTGGCCTCTAGGAACGTCGGGGCCGTGCCCTTGTTGAAGCTTTCGGCGGCCCCGAATTTTAAGTTGCCGGCTATCATTGAATTGTCACCTCGAGGCGCTTGCGTTCCCATATATCGCCCATCCACCTGGTAAGCGAATCATCTTGGGCCAGCACCGTGTTGCCCGAATAGGCATCATCCAGGGTGGGCGTCTGCGCCGTGATGGTGGTTGCCACCGCCAGCGTTATATTCGGCACGTCATCGGGCGCCGTCAGGAAATAATCATAGGTGACCTTGGCAACCGGCATGGCCATGTATCCTGCCTTTGTTTGGATAGTTGCCGTTGAATAAATGCCAGGCTGCTGAAAACTGATTTGCTCATATTCCACGCGCTGCGGTGGCACCTCGGAAAATACCCTGGTGAACTCCACCAGCCCGCAATCAATCCCCATGGTTTTACCCTCTTCCACTATTACTGCGTCAGGATTCGTGTCGGAACGCAACCAGGCCAAGGTTGCCACCGGTTGCCCGATGGTCAGGGTGGCCACCGTGTAACCACTCCCGCCAATCAGCACCACTATGCTGTTCAATTTGTCGCCCTCGATCACGGCTGACGCCGTGGCGCTGCTGCCGTCACCATTCACAGTGACCGCCGGCGCGGTGCTGTAACCACTGCCACGCACCGTGATATTCACGCCGGTCAAACCGCCCCCGGCCAAGATGGCATCGGCGGCGCCGTTGGCGCTCGCTGAAAGTCTAGTGATATGCGTGAAGGCGCTGGCCTTCTGCACGTAATCCTCTTCAACAATTTGGCAATCGTTGTGAGACTGGAACGGTAGCCTTGTGCGAACCTCGCCAGTTCGAATTGCGGTTTCTTCTATGTTGTTATATAAAACAGCCATTTTATATCCTCGTTATATCGCCCTTCTTTTAGCAGACCCAGACCACTGGGTTTCGCCGGTGAACGATACCAGTTTGCCCGATATTGCCATCAGTCTGCCGCCGTCCTTGATGAAGTCCACGGCCAAAGTCTGCTTGCCGGTAGTCACGACAAGTGGTTGGTGGCGAAGCGGCCCGCTAGGCGTGCCGGTTTTGTTTTTCAGGTTGCCGGCTATTTTGTGGCAACCATTGAAAACCTTTGCCAGTTCGTTGGCGGTCACAGGTATAGGTTCCCAGTCGTCGGGCCGCCTTATCTGATGAAAATTCGCACGCTTTTGTGGTTGCGGTGGCGGTTTTGGTTTGGCCATCCGGTTGCCTGCGCCCTTGCGCTTCAAATTTAAAATCTCATTTTCCAGCGCTTGCAGTTGAGCGCGAAGCACTTTGCTGGAATGGCCGCCTTTGGCGGCCTGACCAATGGCGTGCGCCAGCCGGTTGCGGCGCCTGGCCAGCTCGGCTATTTTTTTCTGTCGCGCGGTCAGGTTCGGGTCAGTGGGGTTGGGCATCTTGCCAGCCGCCACGGGCTTGCCGCCCGATTGCATCCCCGCACCTCCGTCTTGGCCAGCAAAAGCGTGAGCCGCCGGCACCTGTGAAAGCTTGTGGCTCAACAAAATAATTTCTCTTTCCACGTCAGCCAGTTGGGCGCGAAGCACTTTGCTGGAATGGCCGCCCAGTGCGGCCTGACCGATGGCGTGCGCTAGTTCGTTGCGCAGGCTGACCAAACTGGATATCCTGCTTCTGAATTTGACGCGGCGCTCGGCGTTGGCCGTGTTTGTTTTTGCGGTGTTTGCTCTAGCCCTCTCCACCGCCCTAGCCCTTGCCGCTGCCCTTATGGCCCTCGCCTGCCCTGACGATTTTGCCGAAGGCGAAACCGGGGCGGGGCCACCGGCACCACCACCGCCACCACCACTGGCAAACCCCTCGCGCAAAGCTTGGCGGTAGTTGCGGATCAGCATGTTGACCTGCTTTAGTTTCGGGTCTTCGCCACTAAGACCACCGACACGCCTCGCACCTGATGACGTGGACATTAATTTCTTGCGCGACTTCAACGCAAAGTCTAGCAGCCGCCTTATTTGCGCCATCGCGGCATCGCCCTTTTTTCCTTTATTGCCCAGTCCCTTGTTGCCGGAAGTGTCGCCCGATGCCCTTCTTTTAAGCTCCAGCCTGTAGTTGCGGATCAACATATTGACCTGCTTCAACGTTGGGTCTTCGCCGCTAAGACCACCGACACGCCTCGCACCTGATGACGTGGACATTAATTTCTTGCGCGACTTCAACGCAAAGGCCAGCAACCGCTTTATTTCTTCAGTGGACATGGCCTATTGATTTATGAACTTGCCTCGCAAGGTGTTATCGATCTGCCGCAGCTTATTGTTCGCTGCCTGCAATTCGTCACAGGCGCAGTCGTCTTCTTCACCATCCAAGTTCGGTAGATTTATAACCACGGCGCCAGGTTGGGCGGCATCGCCACCATCGCCGCCACGGCCACCGGCCCCGCCATCACCGCCACGCCCTCCTGGGCCACCTGGAGCGCCTGGGACTGCCGGCGGGCGCGGCGCGGGTGGTCGCGGTGATGGGTCGCCCTCTCTTTTTGGGATTGGCCCATGTTCGTGCTTTACCTTAAGGCCAATGCCCTTTTGGAATTGGGCCAAAAGCTTTTCCAGTTGCAAGCGTGCCTTGGTCAGTTCTTTCAGCGTCTTAAGTTCCTTGTCGTTTAACTTCTTTCGGAGATCAAGCACCTGCTTCTCGGCGTCGATTATCTTCTGCTTTATCTTGCCAAGTTCCGTCTCGTGTTCCTTTTCCTGCTTGCGTAGTTCCTCGGCCTCGCGCTTGGCCTTTTTGCCCTTTTCCTTTAGTTCGTCGCGCTTGCGTTTCGCCTCGGCAGCCGCTGCCCTTATCTCTTCCTGAAACTCTCGCCAGGTGCCGCCGTAGCCGGCGGCCTTCCTCTTCCGAAACTCGCGCCACATTTCGGCGGTGTTGAATCGCGTGCGGCCCTTTTCATCTACTTTGAAAAACCGTTCGAAGTTCTTAAGCTCCACCTCAGCCAGCTTGAGCTTTTCGCGCAGCGTCTTAACCTCTGCTTCCTTGGCCTCTGCCTTTTCCTTGGCGGCATCGCGGGAGCGCTCTTCAGCGGCTGCCTCTTCCTTCAGCAGGTCAATGATCTGCCCCAGTTTGTCCAGTTCGTCTTGCCGCGCCTGGTTGACCTTGTCACGCAGAACCCTGGCGCGATCCTCGGCGGCTTGCTTTAAGTCACCCTCTATGCGCAGAATTTCCTTTGCCACGTCCCTTAAGTCCTGGCTTTCCTCCACCGTCAGCTCGAATCCAAGCTTTAACTTGTTTTGCAGTTTGGCTTGCCGATCATACAAGCCCACCAAGGCATTGGCATCGGCCTTTAGTTTGGCCGTTTCATTGGTCGTCAGTTTGTACTCACGCCGGATGTCTTCTAATATGCCTTCCGCTTCTTCGTGCGTCTTGATCCTTTGGGCGTCATGTTTCGTGATGTTCTCCTGCAGTGTCAGGCTTACCGCCTCGGCATCGCGTATCCTAATTATTTTATCTTCAATTTCCCCCAGAGCCTTGAGTCGGTCTTTTTCGGTTTGCTTGATTTCATCCAAGATTTTTTTGGCCGCTTCGATTTCCACGCGGTGTTTTTTGACGTGGCCTAGGATTTCTTCCTCGGTGGCACCCTCTTCCTTCATGGTGTCCGTAATGTCTTTGTGCCATTTCAAGACCTGTTCGGCATCACGTTTGCGTTTGGCGCTGAATGAAAGCATTGAATCCGCAAGGCTCTCCTGTTTCTTGGCCAGCTTCAGTTGCGCGTTCAATTTGGCGATCAGTTTGTCATTTATCGCCAGCTTTTGCTCATCAGTCAGGTTGGCTCCTTGGGCCGCCTTCGCAAGTTTGTCGATACGCGCCCGCACGGCATCGGTCTGTTTACCTATCGAAGTGAACTCCTTGCCTAGATTGCCAAGTGCTTCGTGCAAGTCGCGCAGTTTGTTGTTTAGTTTTTCCGTGGCCTTGCCGGCGCCTTTTGATTTACCTCCAAACTCCACCCAGGCCACGGCTGCTGCAGTGATCAGGCCCAGCACAAGGCCGACTGGGTTGGCTTTTATGGCCCTGTTCAGCAAAGTCATGGCGGCTGCCGCTTTCTTGGCCGATCCGCTGAACACCAAGGCTGCGGCTCCAAGCGCTCGCATCCCAGCCGCGCCGGCCATCATGGAAACCTTGAACGATGCCAAGACCACGATCACCTTGCCGATGGTAAGCAGGATGGCCTTGTTCTCTTTGACGAAATCGCCAATGGATCGGATGGTTGTCTTGATGGCCGGCAGCATATCCACTAGAAATGCTCCGGCGCTTATTATAATCTGATCCTTTAGGCGCTGCAGTTGGTCTTCCAGTTTATCTAATGACTGCGCCGTTTTATTGTCCATTATTGCGCCGGTCTTCAGCAGGGCGTTAGTCATATTGCCCAGCCCCTCCCTTGCTATTTTCCGCAGCACCTCGGTGAGTTGCGGGCCGGCTCGCTCGCCCATGATTTTCGCCACGTCCGCGAATGCTTCGGACTGGTTGGCTGCGCCGGCTGCCGCCCGGGACACTGCTTCGAACTTGCTTGCCGTGTCCAGGCGAAGAAAGGTTCGCATGTCCAGGCCCAGCCGTTCGATGGCTTCCTGATATTCCTTGTTGCCGTCAGCGGCTTCCTGGGCGCGCAGGGCAACGTTTCGCAACCCACGTTCCAGCACGCTTTGCTCCACGCCGGCATCGCGACTGACGTCGCGCAAAGCGCCGAATTGCTCCACGGTCGTGCCGGTTCGGGTGGCCAAGTCGCTTACCGTGCTGCCGAAACTTATTGCTGCGCGAATAACTGCGCCGAATCCACCAACGCCGGCCAAGGCCAATAACTTGGCGCCCGCCGATTTGGCGAAGTTAGCCACGGTGCCCTTGGCTTTAAGCAGGCCGCTCTTCAGTGAGGTGGAGTCAACCCCCAGTTTCGCCAGTATGCTAAGATTTGCCATGGCTTTTCTCTGCCTGTTTTTCCCGCAGCCACTCGGCTTTCATGCGGTCTTCGTATGCACTATGTGGCTCGCGGCCACCGGTGCCGTTTTCACGGCCAACGATTTCGTTCTTGTACTGGCCCAGGCGGCCCAGTGGCAGGTTCATAATATGTTCATCTGTCCAACCATATTGATGCGCCACCAGGTCGACGTACTGGGCCAGCCACAAGCGGCCCGAAATCCTGCCCGATGGTTTGGCCGGCGGCACGTCCAGCAGTTGTAATTCAAGCCAGCGACGTATGCTGGCCACGGCGGTTTCATATTTCAGCCCGCCCACCTTTTTCGCGAATACCTTGGCCTTTTCGGAGTCAGGCGAATAATTAGGCGAAATCACCCACAGAAATTGCACCACGTCTTCGGGCATTACCTCGCCACCGCCCACGAATGCGTTGGCCGCATATTCCAGCAGCAGCATTTTGCGCGGTGTAAGGTGATCGGCTGGCAGTCCGGCGCAGTCTTCGCAGACGCCTAGCATGGCGCACACACGCGCCTCTTTGTCTTCAATTCGTTTCGCCGCTATTTCAGCCGCGACATCTTCCCAGTCGCGTGCCATGGCCTTGACCTAGCTCAAGCTGGCGAAGAATGACAGGCTGACCTTGGCGAACTCCCCTTGGGAATCAGCGGTTTCGCTGTTCGTTATGACGTACGTGCCGTCATTGCGAGTGCCGCTTAGGGCGAACGTGGCGCCCACCGTTGGGATGGGCGTGGTTTCGGTCGCGAGTTGTACCGTGCAAGAGCCTTCGGTGATTGCTGAAACAACGGCCACGCCTGTGACGGTGCCTGTATCATCCGCTATATCAACCCGGTTTCCTACGCGGCTGAAGGTCATATTTTCCGCTATGAAAGTAGAGGCTCCAATGGTCAATGGACTGGCCTCAATCCCGAAAGCGGCTGTGGTGCTGTGTTTAACTACTGCCATTTGATAATGGCAGCATCGTCAAGTTACCTCTTTCGCTTTCCCTATCAGAAACTTTCGGGCCATCAGTGTGCGCCGGCCAGTGGCGAAGTCGCCGGAGGTCTGAACGTAGAACCTAGAATGCAAATCGTCATCCGTATCAATACGCCAAAAGACACGCGGGCCACGCTGTTCAAGTGGAGGGTCGGCTAATTCGTAACCGCAACCCAAGGCCACGGCGGCCAGGTCTGTGTCGCTGGTCACTATCATGCCGCGAAGTTGTTTGCCCGCCTTTGCTCAAGCACGGCGGCGCCTTGGTCATAGCGTTCCTGGGCATTGGTCTGCCGATAGGTTTCGTCCATGTCTGCTTCTTTGCCGGTTATGACTGGGTGGGCATGTTCGAACAGCAGGGCGAATCGGGCATCAATCACCGTGGTTTCGTCTTCCGTGGTCGCGTGTTCGGTATAGTCGTTGTCCGAAAACATAGACTTGTAGCCTGGGTGCAGTATGTAACCCCAGCGCTGGAAGACCGAAACGCTGCCGATTTGTATGGTTTGGAGCTGCGGGTTGCAGCAATCCACGAAAACCAAGCTTTCACCCTTGGCCTTTATCAGTCCCTCTAGCCACCTGTCCCACCGATCCGGCGGGCTGAAGTCATCGTAAAGCGTGACCAGCAGGCCGTCACCGCAAAGCGGCAGCAACCGGTTGATGGCCTGCACCATGCCATCGTTCTTGTTCACCAGCACCTTGTCGGCTTTCGGGTAAAGCTTTCTGCTTGGGTCATCGTCGTCCAGGCTGAGAAACCAGCGCAGTCGGTCAGGCTGCTGGGCCTTCGCTTTCCAGTTCTTTATGCAGTCGGCGGCCATGTCCGGCCTGCCTCTGCTTGGGTGGCACAAAAAGATGTTCATTGTTTTAATATATTGTGGGTTCTGATCACCAGGGCATCGGTGTAAACGCAGGGCAACCGCTCCTTTAAACTGAATGGCGGCAGGGCGCTCTGCATCCTGCACCAACCATCCAGCAGTCCAGGCATGTGGGCATAAAAGGCCGCCTTCATTTCCATCTGATCCAGCGTGCAATAGCTGGCGTGGTCGAACACGCAGCCCAGGCGGGCCATGGCGTCCTGCGTCACGTACTTAGTTTTGCCGCGCAGCAACGGAGGTTCATGCGTTTCGAACAGGTCGCCAGGTTCGAACTTCCACGCGCGGCGCCATTCGTAGGCCGGATTGTTCGCGTAGCCTGGCACGGTAGCCAGCACCAAGTCGGGGCCAACGAAATAGCGGCACCAAAAGGTGGCTGCGTTGCAGGTCGGGTGGTCTTGCAGTATATTGTAAATGGTGGACAACTGGGCCGCCGTCCATAGTTCGTCGCTGTCTATCTGCATCAGCACGCCGGCGCTGTCGAAGGTGGCCAGGGCGGCGTTGCACTGGGCCGTCTTGCCTTCCCACATTGGCTGACGCATCACCTTTACGCGGTGATCTGAGTGGGCCAAATAATCTAAATATGCCGCCGTGCCATCCACGCTGCTGCCGTCCGAATCATACCAGTCGGCTGTCAGTGTGCTGCAGTGCGAAGTGTCATTGATGGCCTTGCTTGGCCCCTCGCAGATCGTCCACCGCCAAGGGAAGCCAAGGGTATCCAGTTGCTTGTGGTGGCGCTCTATGAATGGCGCCCCGTTCAGCACGATGGTGAACACGTTCAGCATGACTGGAAATAGACTTCGGCCATCTTGAACTGCCAGGGCCAATCAACATCAATTAGCTGCTCATCGTCACGCATCGGCCAAAGCACCGGTGGCTGGCCGAATAACTTGCCCTGCCTGATGTCCTCGCGGCGGGTGGCATAGATGGCGTGCGCCGCGCGGTATAGCACCGGCGCAGTCTTTGTGTTCAATGACTCACTGCCTGCGGCCACCGGTGAACCATCCTTTTCGAAGAAATAATTTTTTGTTTCCACGGCGGCCAGCATGGCATCCGTGGCGGCCTCGCGAAAATTGGTGATGAAATTATTTATGGTTTCCACCTTCAGCAGCGGCAGGCATGGGTTGAACCATACCACCCATTCTGTCTTCAAGTATTCGTCAGCCCATTCGAACATCACGGCCACGTCCTCCTCTTCCAAGGCGCTGGCCTCGGTGCGTTCGAAAACCTCAAGGTCATACCTGGCCGCCTTGGCAAGTAGTTCAGGCCCACGGCAGGACACGAATTTACGGCTTGCGTCCACTAGCTCCAGCCGTGCCAGGGCCAAGTCAAAAAGCGTAGTACCGGCAAAAGGCTCCAGCATCTTCCGTGGCACTCGCTCGCTTTCCAGTCTGCTCTGAAAGCAGACGGTTATTTCGTGTTCGTATTTCATTTTTGAACTGGTATCTCCCAAAACTTCGAACTGGTCAGGGCGGCCATGAATCCCTTGGCCGCCTTGCCTTCGCCAAAGTGGTGATCAGGCGCGGCCTTCGGCGGGTCGGCCAAGGCGGCCATGATGGCGTCCCTGTCTTCCGGTACGTCGATGATGCCTGGGCATGAATAGCGGCCACGTTGGCGGGTGCCCACGTTGATGCTGGGAATGCCGAAAGCCGGCGCCTCGCGCACTCCGGCGCTGCTGTTACCCAACATGAACTTGGCGTTTCGAAGCACAGCCAAGAATGCTTCGAATCGGAGATGGGGCTGGATGTAAAACCTTGGGCCAACCAACCGGCGAATGGCCACCTCGATCCTGTAGTGGCCTGGGTCGTTGTTGGGTGTGATCACCACCCAGTTCTCTTTGCTCAAGTCGGCTGCCGCCGTCACCTCCAGTGCCCGCTTGTTCAGTTCGTCGCTGGCTAAAGTGGTCACCGGATGGTAACACAGTACGCCGTAATCTTGTGGGGCAAATGGGATGAGGCCGCGCAGGTCAAGCGTTTGGCCGTTCAGCATAACGTCCAGGTCGGGGCTGCCTATTGCCTTTATTCGGTTGCGGTCTTCACCCAGTCCGGCCACCAGCTCGGCGGCCTCGGCGTTGGCCACGAAATGATGCGTGGCCAGTTTGGTGATGGCGTGCCGCGTGGCCTCATCCATGGAGCCGGAACGCTCGCCGCCTTCGACGTGGGCCACCGGCAAGGTGCGAGCCAGTCCATAGATGGCGCCGGCAAGGGCTTCCATGCGGTCGCCATGCACCACGATTAAATCGGGCTGGTCGATGCTTGCCAACGCTTCCAGTGTCTTGGCAAGGATCAGGTCGGGGCTGGTCGCCCAGTTTGATTTCCTGACCTGCTCGAATAGCGCGCTGATGTCATTGGCCGTGTGGCCGTATGCAATTTGCAGGTGCGTGCCGGTTACGAATGTCCTGGCGTGAAAGTCGGGCGAGTCGTGCACGGCCTGCACAAGCGTGACCAGTTTGCCCCAGTCGGCCCTGCTTCCAGTGATGAAAAGGATTTGCCTCATGCAACGTCATTCTCCATTAGGTGGTGCCCAGCCGGCAGAGCCTCGGTGGCGCATAAACCCAGCGCGTCATCGTAGGCGCTGGCTGGGTAATCACCTACGCCTGGACGCTTAACCCAAGTGTTTTCGCGGGTCAGTTCCTCGCCCTTGGCCACGCTTTGCGTGGTTACCACGGTGGCGAAAGCGAAGCGGGCCGTGATTTCCTCGCAGGTCGCCATGCCCTTGCCGCCACCACGCGCCTGCTTCACCGCCCTGCTCGCCTTGATCAGTTCGAATACCTGGGCCGGCGTCAGGCTAAATGAAACGTCCGGCCCCGGGCGGCTGGTTAAGTCCGTGACGTGCTTTTCCAGTATGCAGGCGCCAAGGGCCACGGCGGCCACCGCCGTCCATATGGTGGGCGTGTGGTCACTAAGGCCCACAGGCACCCCTGGAAAGGCTTCCATTAACTCGCTGATGCAGTCCAGCCTCGTGGCCGCATAGGGCGTGGGGTAAGCGTTTATGCAGTGCAGTAGGGCAAACTCCACGCCGGCGGCCTGTAAGATGGCCACCGTTTCGGCCACCGCTTCCATGTCATTCATGCCGGTGCTGACAATCATGGGCTTGCCGAAGTCAGCCACGTGTTGCACCAGTGGCAGGTTGTTGCACTCGCCGCTGCCAATCTTGTAGGCCGTCACGGCCATGCGCTCCAGCCGATCCGCTGCCGCTCGGCTGAAAGGCGTGGAAATAAAGGTGGCTTTTGATTCTTCAACGTGCGCCTTTAGTTCCCGCTCGGCCTGCTCGTCCAAGGCGCAACCCTCCATGATTTCATAAATGCTTTGTTCGGCGTTACCTGGCTTCACCATCTTGGCGGCGTCCGTCATTTCATCACCCACCACGTGCGTCTGATGTTTTATCACTCGCGCCCCTGCCGTCACGGCCACCGTGGCCAACCACTTGGCTGCCTCCAAGTCACCGCCATGGTTGATGCCGATTTCAGCAATGAACAGCGGGTCGGCGTCCGGCCCTATTTCTCTGCCGTCCAGCTTCATAATTCGACTAGCTCGCCTTCTCTTACCATCTTGGAAAGCCAAGCCCGCTCGCGGATCATGTCGTGCCAAACGCTGCCTGGGTAGTTGGTCTTGTCATAGTAATGGTCGCCCACCGTGCCACCCAAGCCGGTGAAGGTTATTTCGGCGCCCTCTTTCCAAAAGTAATAAAGCACGGCAAGGCCGCTGCTTAGATGCTGCCGGTTCGGATTGATGCCCACCGCAAGCTCGCCCTCGCGGGCGATCTCAATGGGCACCATGACGTCGCCCTCTATTCGCACCAGTTGGTCGTACCACTGCGGCCTGTTGGTTCGCCATAGTCGGGCCTTTACTTCGGGCCTGTGGTACTGGTTCGCATTGTTAGCCAGGCACCAGTCGGTTGTCTTGTTCCCCACGTCGGCCTCGTAACCATCCAGTTTGAAGTTATTGAAACGCAGCACGCGCTGAAAAGCATCGATGGTCGGGCCCAAGCCACTGCCAATCAGGTCGGGCGCGTTGCCCACTATGCATACTTTTTCATCTTTCATTTACTATCCTTTTTACCTCGCGCATCAGTTCCAGTTTGTCGGGTAAGCCCATGGTGAAATTGCCGTGATGGGCCACTATGCCCTGCGGCGGCTCCACGGCCTGCCCTGATTCCCATACCCTGGAGCCGGTCATGTGGCCGATGCTCCACCAAGTGGTCGGCAAGCTATCCCACCTCACGCTTTCAAGGTTGGCGTTTAAAGCCATTTGATCATGGGCGAAGCCTTCGAAGCGTTGCCACACGCGGAGGAACAGGCGGCGCGTGGCAGGCGTTGGCTTCACCGCCATCAGGCCGCAGCAGATCGGCGTGAAGATGTCGTGCTGGCCAACCAGTTCAAGCGACTGCAACAGCTCGCCAATATGCTGGCGCGGGTCTTGGAAAAATTGCACGTCCGCATCCAAGAAAAAGAAAGGATCCTGCTCGCCGTTTACTATCTCGCACCACCACTTGCAGCGGGCCTTCATGCTGTCGCGCCACCCATCCTTCATGAACTCGGCGCTTTGGCACTCCTGCTTGCCAACCTCCAGCACCAGCTCCATGTCTTCCGGCAGGCTGGGCCGCAGGAACTCTTCCACCAGGTCGGCGTGGCTCGGTGTATGCCAGCAGAAAGCCTTCATGCCAAAGCTAGTATATCCAAGATTTCACGTTCGTTTTGCACGCTTTCGTCTATCTCGCCAAGGTGCGGCGCCAGGTGGTTGCAAACCTTGGCCGCCTCTTCGAACTCGTGGCACCTGGCCAGCACTCGCCAATGCAACCGCAAAGAAAAGTTATCATAAACGATTTCTTCGATCAGCGGAATGGCCGGCTTGGGTTGGGAGTTGCAAGCCCTGATCCAGCCCAGCGCCTCTTTCCACTTCTTTTGAACGCAAGCCATTTCGGCTAAATAGAAATAGGCTTCGCGCCGCTGCGGGTCGGCGGCCAATGCTTCAAGGAACTTGGCCCTTGCTTCCAGTAGGTCACCACGGCTGTGGGCCAGTTTGGCCAAGTCGGCCAGCGCGTTGTAAAGTTCTATTTGGTTAACGAAGTCAACCACCTCGGCCCGCATGGCCGCCACCGCCATTTCGAATAACTCCTTGGCCTCCGCAAGCTTGCCGCAATTCTTATGCTCCTTGGCCAAGTAAATCAGATTCGGCCCGAAGTTGGGCAGTTCTTCCCATAATATTTTGATATGGGCGGCATGGTTGCTTTTGTCGTTCTTCGGCATGTGCAGTACGTCCACGTCATTGTCGGGCTTCAGCCTGCTGCCGCCATCAAAGTGCATCAGTTCATGGATTCGCCGGTGCCACGTGCCGTGCCCGCGCCGCGTCATGCGTTCACGCATAAATCTGCCGGTGCCCTTTACGTCGTAAATCCATCCCCAGGCGTCTACGTCCTTGGCTTCTGCCTGCATCCTGATCCGCTCCACGGCGCCAGGTTTCAACACGTCATCCAAGTCTAACCAAAAGACCCATTCAGCTCCGGTGGCCTCGGCCTTTTCCTTGGCGAATTGGCGGGCCTTCCCAAAGTGGAAACCATCGGGCCAGTCATCTAGGTCATAGGCGCGTAGCTTGGCCTCATGTTGGGCGGCCCATGACTCCACGGCCTGCTTGGCGGCCTTGTCCTTCGACGTGTCGACGTAGATTAGGTAATCAAACGCGCCGTCCACGCTCGCAAGTAACTGCGGAACATATAGGGCATCAGCCGCGTGCCCGATCAAATACAGCGCAATCTCAGGCGCTGAGGTCGGGCGGTTCGTCTTCTTCGACGGCGCCAAGGTCGAAGTCGTCGAACTCCTTGGCCTTGGCTTTTCTTTTCTTCTTCGGCTCATTTATTTTGATTTCTTTGGGTGGCCCAATGTGTTGCACTTTGCTGCAGTCCTTCAGTGGAATAGGCTGGCCGCCATCACTAGGTAAGAACTTGCCGCCATGGACGCCGCCGGAAATCCAGCCACGCCCATCAATCCGCGCCTGGGCCGGTATGATTGTTATTGATTTACTCATCTCTGATATTTACTTGCGCAGTCCAGCGTCAGCAGCACGCCGGCTGCATCGCTTTCCCGCTCTATAACTTTGAAATTTGTTTCGCCGTCCGTCAGCACCCAGCCACGGTTCGGCATGATTGCGGTGGCCGTGGCGTTCAGGTGAAATCGCGTGTCCAGGGTGATTTCCCTGCCATTGTCCACCACGTCGAAACCATCCCTGATGCTCTGCTTGCTCGCCGCCCAGGTAGCCGTGGCCATGGTTGTCGGCACCACGCCGGTCAGGGTGACCGAATAGTGGCCCAGCATGAAGTCCAGGTCGCTGCTTAACTGGGTCGTGCCCACGCTCATTGTTTAAATGGCGAAGCCCTCCGGCACGCAAACCGGAGAGCTTCAAACCTTGAACCCGATGGAAGATAATTAGCAATTAGCTGCTGACCATTACGCCTATTGCGTTGGCGTCACCGACTGCGTAGCCATAGCTCGCCTCGATGACGGCGCGCAGTTGGCCGGCGTCATTGTCGTACCATTCCCGATAACCCAGCACCATGCCGCTGTCATTGCTGACGCTGTTGGCGGTCAGGTAGTCACCACCGCCAACCGGCGAAAGGTAACGCATAGCCGCCACGATGGCGTTAGGGTTGGCAATGAAGCCGACTAGGTTGATGCTGTTGGCAGGAATCAGATTTGACTCGTAGAGGCCGCCAAGACCGAAAAGCCTTGGAATCGTGCCATCTTGAATAATTCCGGTGTTGCCGTAGATGTTGGCGCCGCGCAGGTTGGCATCCTTTAGAAGGGCCGTGTGATAGGCGTTGTCAATGACCAGGCTGGCCGTTTCGGCGGCAATGTCGTTGTCGATTGCCGCATTGCGGATGTCAGCCACGTCATCGCCGTCGAAGGTTGATGCGGCTCCGGTGAAGACCGGCGCCCCATAGTTGGCAATGGTGACCAGGCTAAGGATGTCCTGCAGAACCTTCTTGCCAAGCTGGAAGCCCTTTTGTGCGCCGAAACGCGACAAGGCAACCGCTGAAGAATTAGCCGATTCGGTGTCAGTCACGTACCAGCTGCAATAGCTGTGCGAAGTCAGAGCGATCTGCTTGGTGTTCAGCGTGGAATCCTTCATGCTGTATGAAGAACTGAACGCGACTGCCTCGGTGGCGGTAGCCACGAAAGGCACGTCAATGGTGCTGCCCTTTTGGGCGGCATCCGAATTGAAAGAGGTGCTGAAAGCGTTAAGCGGCGTCAGCGCTGCGGTGAAGGCGTCCAGCGCCGATTCCGCAACTATGGAATTATTTAAACCCGAAGCGATTGTATTGGCCATGTTGTTATTTTCCTAGAAGTATTTCTTGCTTGTGGGCCTGCCAAAAAGCGTTTCGGTCGGCGCCGGTTAATGAAAGGTATTTTTCGCGGGTCGTTTTGGCCTCGGCCTCATCGGTCTGGGCCGATAGGGCGGGCTGGCCGTCCAGTAGTTCGTCCAGGTTGGCCACACGGCTTTCCGCCGCAGCCACTCGCTCTTCGGCGTCAGTGACCTGGGCCTCTAAGATTCCGATGCGGTCGATGACCTCGGCCAGTGTCGTGCCTTCGTCGGCCACGTCTTCTTCGGCCTCGGTGGCTTCGACTTCTTCAGCCTCTTCGGTTTCAGTTTCCAGGGCTACCTCTTCGGTGACTTCATCAGCCAGCGCGTCTTCGGTTTTCTCTGTGTCTTCGATTTTTTCTGCTGCCATATCAGTTAAAGGTGTTTCGTCAAGTTGCTCGGCTTCGCCTTCATTGAACAGCGATGGCGTGGCCGCCGGCTGGGCAACGAAATCGGCGCTTTCTATGCTCGCAATTCGTATGCTTGGTATGTCTCGCACGGCCCCTTCGGGCGCCGCGTCAAATTCAAATGGCTGATCCTCGCCACTGCGAAGCGGCCAAGCCAGCTCGCCGGTGAACACGATGCTGATGCCAAATTCCTCCGGCGCCATCTGCGCCAGTTCAAATAGCCGGTTAAAGCGGTCAGGCTCATCGGCCTTGAAACTGTCGAATGCCTTGAAGGTTGATGCTTTAATCTTGCCGTCCTGCAGATAGAAGCCGCCGAAAAGGCCAACCTCGCCCAGGGTGCGGTCGCCATATGCGCCGTCATGGGTTACGTATGCTTTCAGGCTCTTGCCGATCAGCAGGGCCATCGCGCCGTTAAGCGTGGCATCATCCACAAAAGCCTCGTGGCCCTTGGCCTCTCCGAAAGCTATAATGGTGACGTCGCGCATGGTGCCGGCTTCGGCGTCCACGGCTCCAGGCTGGGCGTTCAGATAAAGTTTTTCGCGTTTCATGCCTTTACTTTATGCGGCATCGTCAAGCGCCATCCTCTGATTATCGCCGGCAAGTTCACTATCACCAGCAGGCACAGCCACCACATGGGCAGGATCAGCACCGGCGCTATTAGCACGGCCTTCACCGTGGCCCATAAAAGGTTTAGCCATTTAAGTATTATCATTGGGCGTCAGAGTCTCGCAGGGCCATCATGTCCACCCCTGCAGTTGTTTGCACGTCGTTGAAAAGTTCCCGCCAGTCTTCCAGGTCGTATTTGGCCGCGATTTCCTTGGCCGCCGAAATGTTCTTCGCTTTGCGCTCCATCACCTCGCTGGCCTCGTGACCAAACTGGGCCGTGACGTCGTCCAGGCTCATGGCTCCCAGTTGCACGTAAAAGCGATCTGCTTGCACCTGGGCCGCCTTGTTCACCCAGCGAAATGCCGGCGCCCGCCAACGCACGCGGAACGGTCGCGATCCGGTTGGCGCTTCGGCGGCTCCGCTCTTCAGCCATTCCACCACTTTCCACTTCCACCACTTGTTTAGCACAGGCTCCAGCGCCCGCTGCTCTTCTTCCACTGTCTGCTGGTACTGAAGCACAACGCCTTGACTGGCGCTGAATGAACTGCCACCGATGTTCTGAATTAGAAATTCCAAGGGGATGCCGATGGCGCTGCCGATTTCACGCAAGCAGTGGTCGATGTACATTATGGCCTGCGAGTTGGGCCGGCCACCTGTGCTGATCACCTTGATGTCTTCACCTGGATTCAGGTAATTAAAGCTGCCAGGCTCGAAAGTCTGCAGGCGTTCGTCGCCGTCAGTCGTGCTGCGGTTGGCCAGTTCGAAGTCGTGGGCGTCTTCGCGGGTCACGGCGATGGCCATGGATGCCGCTATCTTGGCCGCCAGCATCTCCACGCTTTTGTATTCGTCCAAATCCTGAAGCAAATTGATCACGCTGGCCAGTTCACTGACGCCACGCAGTTGGCCTGGTCGCATCAGTTTTTGATGGAAAGCGAAGTTGCGAACCGGTACGCGCTGCAGTTCTTTCAGCGTGCCATCCTCTCGCGTTCCGATATGATAAGCCACCGGCCTGCCGGCCTTGGCGAACTCAACGCCCTGCACGCGGCTTGGGTCGGGTGGCGTGCTTATTCCGTAAGCGTTGCCAGGCTCTCCGATCCGCAGGCCTTCGATGACTTGCACCTGACCACCGCGAGCCAGCATCAGGCCGCCGTCACCATACCAAAGCGGCATCTCCGCAACCTGCTTCTGTACCTCGGCCACCGTCATGGTGCCGGTCACTTCGGGCTGCTGGGCGTATTCCTCCCATAATTCTTCAAGGCGTTTGTCCAGGTCTTCGTCGCCTGTGGCGGCCTGCGGCCTGATGCCCGGGCCAACCACGTCGGCCCGCCGAAGTCGCGAAATAGCTTTGACGGTCGGGTTGTTCCGGCGCAAGTCCAGCATCACGGCTGACATCTTCTCGCGGTCGCCGGTGTCGAACTCTCTATGTTCCGGCCCCAAGTTGCGGGTGTATCGGTGCGCCCGCCGCGTTGTGTTCCTGATGCCGGCGTAGGCATTCCCGAAAAGGAAACGGCTGGCCGCTTTTGCTCTTTGGAAAAAGGTCATTGTTCGTTTGCCCTGAACAGGCTGAAGTCGGCCAAGTTGTAACCGCGCACCGTGGCCGTGGTCGTGTCGCGGCGGGCAATCAGTTTGTCCAGCCGCATAATTTCATCCAGCAAGGCGCCACGGTCTTGGTAAGTGAAACTGCGGTCACCGATGCTGTAGCTGGATACGTTGTTAGTGCTTAAGGTCGTGTAAGCCGTCAGCAGGTTGTCGCGGATAGTCTCCAGCGTTGCTTGTGGAATGGCTGCCATCGACTAACAGCCATTCGTCAAGTCACCCCGTCAAGTCACCTTGGCCTGGCCCTTCGCCGCTTTCTTCGCCCGCTCCTTGAATCCGTGCTGCACTTGTTTCTTGAAATGCGCAACGCGGCCATTAATTGCCCGCTTGAAAGCGCGGAACCCTCCGGCGTTATAGGTCATGGCCACGATTGATGCGTTTTTCATTGTGATGGCATATCGGTTTGTGCCCTCCTCCTTTCCCGATAACGCTGAAGCCAACTTGCCGCGCGAACCGGCTACTGCAGTCAGCACGTATTTCGGCGCATCTATCTTTAGCCCCAGGTGCTCGCCAATTAGATAAAAAGTGCCCTTCGCAAGTCCACGCATCGAAAGCCTTTTGGCGATTTGGGCACGGCGCTTTTCCAGCATCCTTTTCCTGACCACTGGGGAAATCCACTTTTTCTTGTCGGCCTGCTTTTGGAACCACTCCTGCAGCTTTTTTTCCTGCGATTTAATCTTGGCCACACGCGCCGCCTTCGTGGTGCGAAGCGATTTTGACAAAATGGCGGTGGCTTCCTCGCGAATGACCGTCCTTAAGTCCTTGCCCTTTATAAAGGCCAAATCCTTCACCATCCGGTTAAAGTTCCGCGTGTCTATTTCTACCTGCTTCGCCATCACCTATGGCCGCATGGTCAAGTCCAAAAGGATGATGGCGGTGGCTTCACCGGCGGTGGCTCCGGTTGCTTTTCCTCCACCACTTCCTTGACCTGGCCGAAACCCATGATCTTTGAAAGGCACAGGGCGTAAGTGCAGCAGTCCCAAAAGTGATCGTCACGGTGGCGGCGCACTTTCCAAATCACTTTCTTGCGGCCTCGCTTGTCGGTTTCCTCAACCTGATACTTGGCGAAGAACTGGCGTACGAACTCGGCATCAACGTCCTTGTAGACTTCAAAGCCCTCTATCTTGCCGGCTCGCCGCTGGGCCAGTTCGCCTTGCCACACGGTCACGTCGATGTTCAGTAGCCTGATCTTGAACCGGCCCGCCTTGTTGGTTCCGGTGAACGGATCAAGCTGGTTGATTCGCTGCGGTTGCGTCAGCTTGTCCCAACCCTTGGCCGCCCACCACGTTCGGCGCCGATGAAAGATTGCTTCATAGGTTTCCTGTGTCCGCTCACCGAATCCACTATCCACGATAACGGCGGCCACTTCGTAAGTGTCCACCACCGTGTCGATGTCGGCCCAGGCCGGCAAGTTGCCATGGTCGATCACTTGCATTAAACCGTCAGGCGAAAAGCCCAGTACCACGTAGACCAAGTGTGCCCGCTGCACGTCCACGCCCATGATCCGGTGCGTGCCAACCATTTCGCCTCGAGCATATTCGCCTTGCAGTTGTTCGATCAGTTTTGGGT
>Ga0080013_1001316_pt1 | contig 33360 bp, 43 predicted proteins | sample ETNvirenome_6_85_FD_69236 | JGI IMG/M metagenome (GOLD analysis project Ga0080013, IMG submission 69236) | Marine viral communities from the Pacific Ocean - ETNP_6_85 (SPADES assembly) (version 2) | ecosystem: Environmental > Aquatic > Marine > Oceanic | place: Pacific Ocean | collected 2013-06-19
ATCCATGAGACACAAATCCCTTATTAGCGAAGCCTGTTCCTTCAGGATTAACGTCCTTCATAGCGTGCGGGCCATGAAGACCGTATCCAGATCCTTTCTTCTTCGGAGCGCTTAGCCCCATCCACAAGGGTCCGTATCCGCCCTCCACATCCCCATAAGGCACTTCGTTAATGATCTGCCAAGTCCCCACCGGAGAGAAGTACTTCTTCCCGTACTGCGTCCCAGTGGTATCCCCAGTACCGATAGCGAAGCGCCGCATCTCTTTTCCATCCTCTACAATCCATGCTTCGTTGCTATTAGGATCGATAAAGAGTTCCCTAGGAGATGTTGGATTCGCCTGAGCTTCTAGCGAGTCGACCGTGACAATAGCTTCGTCATCAGGAGGGGTAAACTCCCCAATAGCCTGAGTAGTCGAATCAATCATCGCCTTGAGAGAGCCCTTCTCTTTTTCCAGCCTCGGCATCTTATCGGGCTGCATTTCCTCTGGACGCTCCAGCCTTTTTGCTCTCCTTGACTCATCGTCTGAAGGCAATTTAATCTGTGGCGACTGAGGAAGCGTCTCTGGCAATGTCGGTAGTTCTGTAAGCTGCGTTGCTTGACGCGTCGTCTCCGCTACTGTAGGACGTTGCGTCATCTGACTATCTATAGTCTTAGGCTTCGGAGCCTCGAAGCGTCGACTCTCTAAAACTGCTCCGGTCGGCTCAGACGCTGGAGGCCTAGACTCCTCCGGCTTGGGACGTGTTGGTGCCGCCTTCTGCACCGGAGCCGTCGAAGTCGGGGCTGGCGTCGTCGTAGGCGTAGCTACCACAGGCGGAGTAGGCGTCTGTGGAGGCTTCTCGCCCCCACTAATTGTCTTCCTAGCCACAACCCCACGCTGGTTGTCAATGAGAATCATCTCATTTCCACGCCTGATCCAGTGCCTACCAGGACCAGGGTCACCTACGTTTTTGAACGGATCGCCGGAAGTACTCCCCCCTGAGCGATTGACCGCGTTCTTGGTCGCGGATGCTACTGCAGGCCACGGACTGTTAGTAGGCATTATCTGCTCTCTCTCGACCAGTCCAGGTTTAAGGACTCAGCTTTCTAATTAATTTATCTTGCCACGTAACAAGACTATGCTTGCCTGCAAGATCCTCAAAATAGACCATTTTGGAACCGCCCTTGTCTTGAATTTGCTGGGCCAGCTTGCGCACACCTTTGGTCCCGATGGACTTAGAATCAAACATGACATTTATCTCGTCACGGGTGTTGTTCACTCGAGCGAAGCCTTTTTTGAAGGCATCCCATGCATCATCTGCCTTATCAGACATTTTCATAAAGGTGTCGTGGGTCAACCCCGTATGAATCCTCTGCGCCTTACCGATTTTCGGCACCACGGACACCCAAAATTTTCCTGGGCCAATCGGCATCTCTGCCGAGACGACCTCATCGGGCTGAATCGTGGCACCAAAGTCCGCCGCCGGCAAGTCAGTTCGGCTCATCAACTTCGCCTGGGGACGCTGGGGAAGACTACCCACTCGCGCAGCAGCTGCCTTAGTCGCATCTGCGACAACTGTTTCCATAGGTATTCTACTAGTAGGCATTATCTGCTCTCAGTGCCTTCTTGGTCTTACTAGCCACCGTCGGCAACTTCCCACCCTCATCACCAGCTAAGAACTCCTTAATCACCTTCAATGAGAGACCAAGCTGCTTCCGTAGCTTCGGATCATTCTTCGCTGCATGGAACAGCGCTCTTTGCTTTGAGCTCTTGAAGGGCATTGACTTCTCCACCATCTGGTCTCTGGTCAGGCTCATCCTGGTCCCAAAGACGTTAGAAGGCTGACCAAGGGGACTACCGCTCATACCACTACCCTACCCACGAAGGACCTCTCCGCTCTGCCTGCCTTCGTTCGGAACATCTCTATTCATCGAGTCAGGCTTAATACCGCCCTCTCCTCGGCCGGTCGTCCTAGACTCCTGTACCAACTCCTGCAGTCTCGGATCACGGACTATCGGATTGCCCTGCTCATCGAACTCTAGCAGTCTCTTCTCCTCCAACATAGCCGTCGCCGCTTTAATCATAGGCAGGATCTCCTCAACTAGCTGCTCATCGAATCCGCGAACCAGCAGTCTACGAGCAAGCTCCGGCAAGTTCGGTGGCAAGCCCCAGATCTCTACGAACATCGGAGTCATGCCCGAGAACAGATTGAGCAAGTCCATCCACTGACTCCGCTCCACCGCTAGCGAGGTCGCATGAGACGTGATGTCCATCGTCATGAGATACTCACCTTTAGCCATGTCAGCGGATATACTCAGGAACTTGTCCGCATTCTTGTCCACATTGAACAGTTTTTTCGGTCGGAACTGAGCGTCCATCTGCCACATCTTCCGAGCCTTGCGAACCTGGAACTCACTGATCAAAGAGCTCTTTCGATTCTCCCGACTCGTGTTCCGCTTCTCGATAATGTTCGCTTCTGTCGCCGAGTCTGGATTAGGAGTCCGTCCTGGCTGAGGAGTCCCGAGCGCCCTGTCGAACATCGCCATCAGAGTGTTGAGCATCTCACCCTTCTCTGGCGGCACTTCATGGAACGGCAGCGGCATGATCGCCTTGCCGATCGATGAGTCCATCAGCCCAGGCACCTCAATAACCGATCCATCCGGTGCATTGATAAGCTGCTGAATCTTCTCCGTGTTCAGGCCGGAGGCCGGATCGACAACCCAGATGTTCTTTTGCTTCCTAATGACTGAAAGGTTAGCGTCGAGGACTTCATTGACGAGAGCCTGAACTGTATCACCACCGCCTAGAAGTATCGTTGGCTTATGAAACCATCTTCGCAAGCCGGGAGTAAAACTAAGCGTCTCCACCGGATAATCGTCGATGCGATCATAAGGCCACTCTTCCTCGTAATTCAGAAACTTCTCGCTGCCTTCCGCAATGTTCAGCACAATGTCTCGATACTTCCCCTGCCCAACTGGGAAGTTCTTTGCCCACAGCTCCCACCCTCTCACCATGTCGAATCCGTCGTAGTCTGCCCCGTCCTCCTTGGATGGAGAATCGAGCCACCGACTAGGCCTCAGATCCTTCGTATTCTCAAAGTTCGGATCTCCCTGCACTTCCTCCAGCGGAAGCTCCCAACCAAAGGCGCACCATCGTGCGTCCTGTGGCCCTTCCATGCTCATCAGATCTGTAATAAACTGATCCGACGGCCACCATATACCAAAGGGACTCTCATGCTGTACGTTCGTGTTAGGATCAGGGCTCTTCCTATCTAGGAACGCCTTATGCAGATCAACATGAGATTGAACTACTCCCTCCACGGCGGAGGCGATATCCTCACTCATGCCGAGGAGCCCACCTTGGAGAATTTGTGTGTGCACGTCTATGTGGTGACGATGGTCTTGATCTTCCTCGACCCTGGTCACTTCACCTACGGCCAGAAAAAGGTTTTCCTCCAGGGGGTCCTCGAACACGAGTTCTGCGCCCACCCCCGGCTGGAGCAGCTCATGCCTTGCACGCTCCATATCCTGAGTGTAGCCCAGCTTCGCCACCCCATAGGGGAAGAGAAAGGCGCTCAAAGCGACCCGCTCATCCACACGGAGTTGATTCGTCTCTCGATATCGATAGTTCACAATCTTACTCTGACCTTGAGCCATATTCAAGCTTTGTGGGTCACTCGGATCAACAGGCAGCGAGGCTCGCCGATCCTCAGCAAAGCTCTGGAAAACAGGCTCTCTGTCGAGCATGTTCGAGAGACTCTGGTCAATATAACCATAGACAATCCCGGACTTGGTTCGAGCAGTTACCTCGTCCTGACTCATCGGACCGCCTGCAGACGCTTCCCTAGCCGTCGCCGGTTCGTTGTAGTACTGGTCTGCTAGCGTCTCGCTCGCTGCAAAGAGCGGCTTCAGCTGCCCGACCGTATAGTCAATACGAGTTGACCAGAACTTAACTCTCTGATCCTCGCGTCGTGGATAGCTCATTTAGTCTCTAACTCATTCGTTAGTCTACGTAAGACTCTGGCCACTCTATATCACCTACGGGCGCTAGCATCGGCGCTTCCTTCACTGGAGCAATCCCCGCTCTTCTAAGCGCGCTCCTATGCATCAGATCATCGAAGGTGTGGGAAGCCTGCGTCAAGACCGGAACACCAATCTCAGGCACCGGCTCCGCCTTCTGTCCTCTCAGCTTATTCAGCTGCATACCGATCAGAGTCAGCGCGTCAACTTGGTCGTCGTATCGACCACGAGGAAAGCGGCTTAACTCATGCTCAAGCGGACCTAGCCACGGAGCGCTCATAGGCACATGCACATATCCCATCTGCATTGCACCAGCGATCGATCCAGCTCGATCAGGAGAGTCCTTGCTGCCAAAACCTGCGACTGATACGTCTTGGAGAATGGTCCAAAGCTTCTCATCCTTCATACGCTTCCTCAGTACTGGACCAATCGCCTTACTCAGAACCACCCGCTCATTAAACCACTTAAGCGGCTTTCGCTTCTCGTTCTTCATCAGCTGCAGACAAGCCTCGACTCCGTCGATTATATCTGTCTGCTCTCGAAACAAGTCCGTGAGGTAGATATGACCACGCTCACACACGCCGAACACCAAGTGGACAGTGTAATCTCCACTACCCTTTGTCAGTGCCCAGTCACTCGTTCCGTAGAAGGTCAGCCCTCTCGGCAACTTGTTCGGCTCGTATGGCATCAGCCAATCGGGCTTGAACAAATCTCCCTCGTCCGAGATGGGCTTCTGTTGGTGGAGCGCCTGGAATAGTTGAGGGCTCCTGGCTCGAATAGCGTAAAGCTCCTCCAACGGACGCCGGTTAGGTCCATCTGGGAGTAAGGGCTCTCCCTCTTCCCTTCCCAAGGGATCGCCTGCTTCGGCAATAGATGGAATCGAGAGGATTTCCCAGTCCTCTTCTCCGGCGTCGTTCAATTTCTCAACTCGACCACCTATGTCATCGTCATGCCATCTCTGCATGATTAGAACAACAGACCCGCTTCCATCCTTGTAGCTTCGCAAACGGTTAATAAGGACTGACGCATACCAATCCCATACGTTCTGTCGATGCTGTAGGCTACGAGCTTCATCTGCATTCTTGAACGGATCGTCGATAATAGCGATATGAGCGTGGAATCCAATGATACCGCCTGCGACACCGCTCGCCTTGTAACTACCACCTTCTGTCGTCTTCCATGCATCTGCTGCAGCTGCGCTCTGACTAATCTCAGTCCCAGGAAAGACTAGCGCATATCGTGGGTCTTGAATTATATCCCGAGCAACAGCACCAAACTCCGACGCCTTCTCTTTATTATAGCTGCCCTCGATGAGTTCAAAGTTTATATTCCTACCCATGACCCAGGCTGGGAATAACTCACTAGCGAGACGACTCTTCCCTGTCGCTGGGGGGATGAAGACCGCCAGCCGTCTACAGCGTCCGGCCTCCACATCCTCTAGCTTCGATCCAATCAGCTCATGAACCTCATACGGATCGTAAGTCGGATCGATGAACTTGGCGAAGTCTATCAGACCCTTTCGGGCCTTATTCAGTTTGATAAGTTCACGAGCTACCTCGAGAGGTCTAGCGACTCCAGCCGGAGGCTCGTGCTCACTCGGATCGAAGCGCTCGGCAGCTTTGTCCAGAGCAGCTTTCTCCATCTCCGCAGCTTCCTCGCGGCCCTCTCTCCTCGCGTTCAGGAGCTTCCTGACTTCCTCGTTCTTCACCCTGCTGGCTCCGTCTGCTCAACTTCAAGAGCTTCAGACAGCTCTAGTCTCTCTTCATCAGAGAGCTCAGAGAAATCTGCCTCAACAGCTTCGGGATGCGTGTTAGCCATTCTGTCAAGCAACCCCACCAGCGCGCCAGACGTGGCCTCACTAAGAGAGTGAGTGACGGTCTGGTCAACTTCTTTCCGCTCTGTGTATCCGCGATTCTTCCCGAGTGTTTGTAAGACCTTCCAGCTGTAGGTCAGGTCTCCGTTCTGTACTGCTCCAAAGATATTGTCTTCTGCACTATCGACAATGCCCTCTCGGAAGCTATCCATAATCTCAGTCAGAACTGCCGATCGACCGATATGATAGACCACAGCCTGCCGACTGCTATAGCCAAGATCCAAGGCAACTTTCGATACATTCCCACGATTAGTGATGATCGAAGTGGCTATAGCCGCTACTCGATCTTCCTCTTGCTTCTTAATAGCGGCTCGCACATCTGGGTCGATATCAGCTCGAGCACTGAGCAGTGGAGCGGAGCATCCAACTTTCTTAGCAGCGTCAGCCATATCATGCGACTCCGCTAGAGCCTCAATCATTAGCTCAGAGCTGAACTCCTGTCTCCGGCCGACTCTACCGCGACTCATCTTCAACCTCAAGCTGTAAGTGCGAGCAGTTAGTTGTGGGGGGTACGAGCGACCAGTAAACGCAAACTCGCGGCTGGCGGACGAACCTTTGATCACTAGTCATCTGCCCGGCCCCCCACAGTCTTCTCTAGTACTCCCCTAGTCGTCTGGACGGAGACTAGCTCGACGCCGGTCAGAGCAGAGATTTCCTCATCCGATCTGCCCTCTTCAATGAGAGACACAACCGTGAGATGATTCGACCACAGTCTTTCGACTGGGAGCACAGGTCTGATAGCTGTTTCCATAATCCAAATATACGAAAAGCATCGACAGTTGTCAAGCCCAAAGGCCGAAGCGCCGACCGACGCGTCGAAAATATGCAACGACCACGCAATAGCTTCCCAAACTGTGGGGATATTATCCCCAAAGTCGGTTCCGATAGACCACTTAGTGTATGATTTTTTGCTCAGAAATTTTTCATGTCTAAGATTAATAAAAAGCGCTACCGGGGGAGGGTTCCGCCGGGTTGGTCCTATATGGTATCGAGCTGCATCGAGTACTTTTACATTATTCTATATCGCGCTACGTGATACCCTATGGTATTTTATCGAGAAGACTTCGTACTACTTTGTATTATTTGGAATTTTCTAGTTCGATATCGTGCTACTTAGTTCTAACCACCCCGATTTCGTTGGCATGGTATTTGCTAACACTGTAATAATATGGTTGACACACCTAGGGGGGGCCGTCTAGGTGATGTGGTGTAAGTAGTTGTTTTCGTTGACGTTAGGTGAGGTGGTCATTTTTTTTTCAAAAATGTCAATTTAGTACTTGACAACCGATTGCCCATAGACGATATTCAACATATCGAAAAAATGCACCACACCACAAACCGATAGGATCGCCAATTCGATAACACCACTAGCCACGCGACATGCATACGCCTAGGGGAACGCCACTAGTTGGTGGACGTAGCCAACTACCCTAGCCACCGTCTAGCGATTCGGATATGACCACTAGACGACGTACGGCAAACCACTAGCGCCATGACCTAGGGTAGATCCCTACTAGCGCGAATATGGTGGCATAGGACCGACTGGTAACTAGTACACCTACTGCATGGACCGAGTACGCGGGGGGGCGGTACTGGCACGATCTAGGCGGGCGACTATGCTACGGTGTGGGGGTGCCCGTACGGATATATAATGGACTAGGGACTAGGAACTAGTCAACATTCCTTGTTCGTGTTGTTGTTGTTTGACTACTCAATCAAGGAATGCAACTAATGTCCAATCTCAAGAATATGGTGACCAGTACCTATATCCTGGATACGTGCCGAGCCGGGAAGGATAACGAAAATGGTATCCAGGTCACAATAGTGCCCAAGAATCTGTCCGAGACCGAACTCCGCGACAAGATTCGCGCCGAGTACAACCGGAACGCTCAGCAGTACTTCCGGTTGATCTCGGGGGGCACCTTCGACCAGAAGACCGCAAACCGTGACAAGAATGCGGGTAGCTATCGCCCGACCTCCGAACAGACTCGCCAGTGGCAGTTGATCCTCAAGGAGGGTCGCGCTAGCGTGGATATCGCGGCGATCAGCAAGACCAGCAGCAATGGCCGTGGGGAGACTCGAGAAGAGTACTTCGATCGTAGATTGCTGGCGGGAGACTCGATCGAGGACATCATGGCCGAGTTGAAGGCAGCCGCCGAGGACCGCGCGGAAGCTATGCGCGCGGAAGCTAGCGATACCGTCCAGACCGCCGATGAGCCTCTGGCGGAAGCAGCCGGATAATTGAATCGTCCGAACTATCCAAGGAATGTTGACTAGTTTCTATGATCTAGCGGGGACCAGCTATTGCGCGACTAGTCCTCAGCGGCGCTCGCAGATACCAGCGCGGGGTGAGACCTGGAAGGCTGGGGGCTAGTCGCTTCTAGTGTATCTATTCTCTACTCCCTACTCTGGGGGGCCTCCCCCCCCCATTAAAAAAAAAAAAGAAAAGAATAACCTTATCCACCTGTTCAATGAGCAGTAGGGATAAGTGCGCTCCACTGTGGGGATGGGATTTGACAATCCATCGGGGATAGGGGGTAGAGTAGAGAGTAGATACAGTAGATCTATCCAACACACCCATCTAGTACCCTAACGGAGAAAAGATGACCCTTATCATATCTAAGGATGGTATGCACGCTATCCTTATAGACGGGCGTAGCATCAAGATTAGGCAACGCCGTAGTTTTGATGACTCGCACACAGCCCTGGAAGGCTGGGAGCCGGAGTACGTCACCGAGTTCGACCTTGACTCCTATGATGCGAACTCAATCATCGGGCAGCTAAGCTACAGGCCCGATAGGGACAATCCGGCGTGACTAAACAATGGATAGGACAAGCCCCTAGCCAGTGCCAGCTATGCGAGTCGAAACTGACCACATCCTTTGTCGACGGTCGTGTGCAGAACGGACCTTGGTCGTCGACTATGACGTGGGCTATCGTGTGTGAGGAATGTCACCTATCACACGGTGTAGGCTTTGGCACTGGTAAGGCCCAGAAGTTCGTCCTTGACGATAGTGGCGACTGGAACTTGACCATAGGCGGGACAGTCGACATTGACGGAGATAGCCCGTGGCAGTATTTCGGGAACCAGCTAATCCGCGAGGTCTTCGGTCAACTCGACGCAGGCCTCATCACGCAGGAGGAAGCCTGGGACAAGGTGACTGCCTGCGTCATTCAGATTCACACTAACAGAGGGCTGACTGACAAGTTAGTCCACCAGGCGTTGGAGGAATCAATCCAGCGCACGCTCGAGAAGAACGTGAGTAAGTAACGGAACTAGCGCCAGTAGGTCGGTAGTTGTCCAAGCCTACTGGCGCTAGCCTACATTTGTATTCCACTGTGGGGATTAAATCCCCAAACTGGAGGGTATAGACAGCGAGGAGCTAATGCACCGAGTCCAGATCCACGGAGTTCTCGAGATGTCTCTCGGGCCTACCACGATGGAGGCCTACGTCAAGGACGAGGCAGCCGCACTACGCTTCGCACAAGCCTTGCGTGGTAGACTAGCGGTGAACTTCTCCGCTACCTATGATGTTCACGACGGCGTGCAGTGGGTGACATACTGGACCCACGACTACGCGGGAAGGAACTAGGAGGCATAGCAGTAAATGGCTACTGAGAATCAGAGATTCATCTCCGCGCTTCTTGGCACGTTAGTCACCGAGGAACCAACTATGATGCAGGAGAAATTCGGGACTCACGGTATGAATGAGATCGCGGACTTTATCAACCAGCACCTGGCAGGGACCATCATGTATTACTCTAACGGTCGCTGGCACGTAGACAGTACACCACCCTCGTAACAAGTGAGATTCTATGCACTCGAACAAGCAGCACCCCGCGAGGTCTGGGTCTGATAGTAAGAAGGCCCAGGCGTATCGCGCTCGTCGACGGAGACTGCTCAAACTCAGTCGCGCAAGCAAGCAGCGTAACCGCAGGAAGTAGCACTATCATTCGGGACCTTGTCACTAGGGACTTAATCACCCCTAGTGTTGTAGGTGGCTACGATTAGTTACAAGGACGGCTAGGCTGATTACCTTTGGCCGCGAGGTTCAACTCCTCTCCCGAACACCTTTTCACACCTGGAGAAGTAGATGACCCCAGCAAAGATTAGAGAGCGCGCACTCGCAGTTGCTCTCGATCCTGCGTTCGTCAAGTCCGCCGAGTACGGGACGGCTAAGCACGTCTCACTATTCTACGACGACGGCGAGCATCAGAGTACCAAGGCGGGTGAACTCTACGGGCAGCGGACGTTTCACTGCCTGCAGGAGCCTACCCACCCGCAAGGGATGTTCGGTCCCTTGCCCGTAGTTCACAAGAACACTGCAAACAACTCCGGTGACTTTCACTTCGTCTTTGTATCCGATGAGGACGGAGATAAGCTGGAGGAAATGGCACGGCAGTGCCAGGAAGGTATGCTCGAGACGTGCCCATTCCACAGTTCGGACCGTTAGTTCCTGGGATGCGGAAGGATAAGCCTAGCAACGAATCTGCCCGCATCTCACTCGACGCTCAAGGCCACCTTATCATCTCACTCGTCAAGCCTAGCGGCGAGATCATGGCCGAGTATCGGCATGGTTTAGTTGAGACGTCGCTAGTGACGGAGATGCTTGAGAGTGCGAAAGTATGAAGCCTAGCACACACGATAGCTGGGTAGTACGCGTGGTGACTCGCGCAGATCCTAACGAGTTGCCGCCTTCCATTCAGTTGAACGGAGCGTTCCTGGAACTGCTCGACCGTTGTAACAGCATCCAGTTACGGCGCGACGGGCTAGACCCTGGCGCGATCTGCTTCGACGTTCCTTGCCCAACTTTCGACTTCAACTCTAAGGCCTGGGCGGAGGCAATGGCTGAACGCTTCGAGGCGCTCGGCTTCCACGCAGTACCATCACCGGCTATGCCGGAGAAAGGCGCTTGATTGAACTTTCGTATGACTAGAAATAACACTCGCCTAGATTTGTTCCTTCGGGCAAAAGTTATCTACATCTCAACACACGACGCTATACCCACCTACGTCGGTAGGGCTGCTGATGGAGTGCTTGTCGACATAGGGAACGTCGGAGATGAGGATCAGATCAACGCCTGGTTGCGGGACTATCCCACGCCAGCGCATTGGTAGGAAACCGATTTAGCTATATGAAATTTCTTTCTTGACACGTCGACAATTCCGATATATATTGTGTCAATCGTTCGATCTACGAACGGCGCAGTTCACACATTTCTAGGACGGTTGTTATCAAAGTATACGAACTAATCCGGGAGTTGGAGAAACTTCCCCCGGAAGATACGGCAGCACTAGGCGTATGGTGTCTAGAATCCGGTGCCTTTGATATGTATCGTATCAGTGGCGCACATCAGTACGACGATGGGATCTCGACCATCGACAGTACTGAGGATGCACAGGTGGAAACTGGACCCACACTAGCAAAGTTCCTAGCGTCCAATGCCTAGTCAGTACCAATTCGCCAAGCGTGGGCAACCTATCGTCATGAGTCTCGACGAACTACGTCGCGCACGAACTGACGCACTAGTCATGCGTCAAGCGATCAAACACGTCGCGTATGCGAGTGATGACTACAGCGAGAACCATCCCGAACTGCAAGCGGAGTTGCTATCGGGTATGTCGGCGTCGCTAGCTCACGGAGGCCTAAATTTCGACGGTCTTCGGGCATATCTAGGTTCGTTCAACGAACTAATTGATGACCTAGAATTAGCCATCGAGAAGTACGAACAGTAAACTCAAATAGTGGGGCGCGCATACTATACCACGCGCAGTATACATATGAAAGTATCCGACCTACGACGTGCACTAGCGGACCTCGACGCAGATGCGGCGGTCTTACTAACGCATGAGGAATCATTTCTTGACCTCGAGGTTCGTGGCTATTCCAATCCAGCTACTGGTGCCGATGTAGCAGACCTCGATCACATTGTACTAGCTATTACTCACCCACAGGATCTATAACTAGATGCCCGTCTATCACGTAACTAAGTCCGTCATGGTCGAGGCAACCTCGCCCGAGGATGCGGCGCTAAAGGGAAATACAGAACTCGGCAACCCAGAACTATTCATCGAAGTTGTCAAAGATGGTGAACGCCCGATGACACTTTACTCCCCAACCCTAATCGTTGGTCTGCCCATCGAAGGAGATCACGACTCCACGACCATCACCTAGGCCAGATCGCCTGGCCATGCTAGCGGTTCGCTAGGTCTAGAACTCGCGGTCTTCGCCTAGTGGCCGCTAGCACATTTTAACTACTCACAAGGAGTACGTCAAGTGCCTTATGATCTCGATCCAGATAAGCCATGCGACGCGATTGAGATGCTGATTATAGTCACTCGACAACGACTGGATGTCAGAAAGGCAACCTACCGCTTTGTAGATGGTCGCCATCGACGCTTCGACAATATAAGTGGGTTCAGTATTGCCGACTTGGCAGCAGCTACAAACACCGCCGAAGACTTCGCCACCAACCATATGGGAGACCATTGATAACTATAGGAGATCCTATGCTCAAACTTAAAGTCATCCCTCCTGGCGACATTATGCCTACCTTCGAGAAAGAGTTGCACTTCAGGAAGATCGACTTCCATGATCACTTCGCCTTGCTCGAGGCGATAGTTGCTGCGGGGGATGGAGCTGGGGAAGTTACCATGCTCGAGTTCATTCGACTCAAGATCGGAACGCTGGCTGTTAGTGAGAATGGAATAGTAGAAGGTCGACCGCTGAATCCAAGAGCGAGTGAGATCTACAATGCTGACTACGTAGGCGGTAAGATCTTCGGCACCGCTATCCTCTTCGACGGTCAACTCATGGAGATTATGGACTGATGTTCTCTAACGAACCAAGGTCTAAGACCGACCAGCTGGTGAAAGATCGCGGATCGCTTTACGGCAAGCCGCTCGAGAATCATAGCCTAACTAAGCATCTGTTCCGTCCCTTCGAGCAGAGATTCTCTAGGGTGAAGTGGGATGTATTCAAGTCCTCGGCGACCGCTGACGCTATTAGCGTATGTGTCTTCAACATCATGCAGAAACTATCTCGCGCTGCACATAGTCCAACTCATCGAGATCACTGGGAAGATATCAAGGGCTATGCAGAGAATATCCTGATGATCCTCGACGAACAAGAAAGCGCGGAGCGAGATGGCAAAGGGAGCTAGTGGCACCTTCCCAGTATACATCTCCCCGCAGCTGCTCGCGCAGCTAGCTAGCGATGCAAGCAAGAGGGGGATATATCTAGGAAACAGGCCTGCCTTCTCGACCTTCCTGCGTCAGCTCCTTGAGCAGCTCGCGGGACCGGAGAGTGAGTGGCGTTTTCAGGACTCGGATGCTGCAGTCTTATATCTAGAAGGTCTCGGATTTTCCACCGCTCAGTTCACTAAGCCGCGCTTCGCTCGAGCGCAGGCAAGGGAGCATCTAGCTGAGGAGCTTGAAGATGCTACTGAGAGGGTAGTAGAGCAGAAGATTCCTGGTATGCACAGTCGCATCGAGGAGCTGACCACCAAGCTGCTCGACAACTCAATCACTTCAGAAGAGGAGGATGAACTGGAACGGCTGACTGGGAGTAATGATCCTGAGTAAAAAGCATCGACGAATTTCTTCCTTGACATCTCGGTTCGATTGTTGTATATTCCGATACCGTTTGTATCAGGGCGTAGCTCAACCGCCCACTTCTCTTGCCGGAGAGAACATCATGGCTAATCAAGTACCGCCTCCTCCAGGGCCGAATCATCCCTTCCGATTTGGATCTTTACAAGACAGGCTCGATAGACGAAGATCCTTTCTACGGGATAATGCTATACATCTCAGGTCCCACGGCCTGGAAGATCCAGAAGAGCGCGACGAACCGGAGCACTTAATCGACACAGTCGATGATGAGTGCGACGAAGATCCTTTCCGCTACATGCTCGATCCATATGAGGAAGAGGACGACGAATGACAGTGGAGCAAGCTACTAGTGTCCATAGAACTAAGTCACCAGCCACCAATGCTCTCGGGGCTTATGTCACGATCTATGAGAAGAAACAATTCCTCTACATCAACGATCTAGTCCAGCTCAGAATGCAGATCGACGAGGCAGTTTCAATGATCGAGGACGAGGACCTTAGACAGATGCATACTCTCGACGAGCTACAACAATGACTGCTCGTAGGAGTAAGCTCGGTCGGTATTTGAGCTGTGATAACAAGCTATGCGATAAGCCTGCTAGAATCTTCCCGATACCTGGAGACGGCACTGCCGAAGTTCCCGAGGCTCGAGCAGCTGCATTCGAGAAAGGCTGGAGAACAGCCATTGGAAGTAAGGGAGTGATCCTCGATGTATGCCCCAGCTGTGTAGAGCAGATGGCAGAGCTAGCTGATAGATTGAAGGAGCTAGAGAACGAAACTGATGCTTCTTAAACGAGAGCGTCGAGACACCCCTAGGACAGGTCGATTTAGCCTCGCTGAATCAGCCCTGAGTCGTCCGCCGAGCACGGAGACTGTCAAGTGAGACCTGATCTCAGCCTAGGGGCTCTGCCGCTCCGCTTGAAAGATACCAGCAATGAGCAAGAAGAACAGACCACCTGCGTACTACATAAAGCGCAGACCGTTCCAGTCCAGCGCGCCGTGGGAGATGGTAACTATAATCTACAACCACGCTGACGCTGTGCAGAGTTTCAACAGTATGAAGAAAGAAGGCGGTTATAACTACATGCTATCTCACAGCGGTATGACTATAGCATATCACCCATAGACACAAGAGAGCAGCGCAACATGGCCGAGAGCCTGACCCATCACTATACAGAAGAGAACTGGCCCGCTTCCCGCTGGCCGAACTTTAGTTTCAACGAGATGAAGTGCAAGGAGACTGGAGAATGCTCTCTACATCCTGCCTTCATGGATCGCTTGCAGATGGTCCGATCAGAGATCGGCCGCTCGCTCTCTGTAACGAGCGGATTCCGGTCTCAGCTTCACTCAGTCGAGAAGAAGAAAATCGACCTCGGCAAACCTCATGGCAGTCACCCACGCGGGGTAGCTGCTGACATCGCAGTAGCTCACGGAGGAGAAGCCTATGAAATCCTAAACGCGGCCCTTTCGAATCAGCGCTTCGCGGGGGTAGGTATCCGGCTCAAGAAAGACGGCTCTGATTTCATCCATCTGGACTGTGCCGGATACCTTTGCGAGTTCCACGTATCCAGGCCTGCGGTCTGGGTCTACTCATGAACAAGTATGGAGTGATTATTAATTTAACTTTGGGGAAATAATCCCCACACTTAACAAGGAAAAGAAAGATGGCTGGTAAGTACGAGGGATCGAGGTGAATTGGTCCCAGTATCAGGAAGATATCTTCTCCTATGTAGAGGATCCTACTAAGGGGAACTTAGTGGTTGAGGCCGTGGCTGGCTCTGGTAAGAGCGTCACGCTGAAGGAAGCCGTCAGGCGAATCCCAGCGGACAAGGCAGTTCTTGTCCTAGCATTCAATCGACACATCAGAGATCCGCTCGAGGTGGACCTAGCGGACTGTTACAACGTGAAGGTCCAGACGCTCAACGGCTTTGGCTTCGGCGCAGTTCGCCGAGCGCTTGGCCGCCCTCGAGTCAAGGGTGATAAGACTGGGAACATCTACCAGTATAATGTCCTGAACGGAGCGGACAGCGATGAGGACCGAGCGGTCTTCTATAGCTCAGTCTCCGCAGTCAAGAAGATCACCGCTCTACGTAAGCATCTCATGATATTCGAGCCCCTGAATACGGAGCTGCTAGCAGAGCTGTGCGACGCTTATGATGTAGACATTCCAAACAGCATGAGCGAGTCGCAGTTCATCTACCTGCTCGAACAAGTATGGCAGATCGGTCTCGAAGACGATACGACAATCGACTTCGACGATCAGTTGCTATACCCTATCCACCACAACTATGACCTCGAGACATACGACTTTATCCTAGTCGACGAGGCTCAGGACCTGAGTCCAATTCAGATCGAGCTGACTAAGCGAGCGCTCAGGCCTGGAGGAAGGGCTATCTATTGTGGCGACAGAAAGCAAGCCATCTATCAATTCCGAGGAGCTGATTCAGCTGCTATCCAGAGAATCGAACGAGAGCTCGACTGTGACCTACTCCCGCTCTCGATCTGCTATCGCTGCTGTAAGAGCGTGGTGGAACGGGCTAAGGAACTGGTGCCTCAGATCGAGGCCTTCGAAGACGCACCTGAAGGAACAGTCAACGATATCTTCTCCGACGAGTTCGAACCAAAAAGTGGAGACTTCGTTATATGCAGAACCACAGCCCCGCTTATCGAGGGATGCCTCAAGCAGCTCCGACTCGGCAACAAAGCAACAGTTAAGGGTCGAGACATCGGGGCGTCTCTCGAAGCCTTTATAAAGAAGATCAAGGGCACTGGGCTTGGCACAGACATCGACGAGTTTGTCCACGCTATGCATGAGTACTATGATCTAGAGTTAGATCGTCTCAGCGGAAAGCGTCGGACACACGCCATTCAGTTGCTGATGGATAAGTACCAGGCGATCCTCGCCATCCAACAGCACTCCGACGCAACTCACGTCGGCGGACTGATCGACACTATCCGAAAGATCTTCTCCGATAACATCGCTGGTGTCACCTTCATGACCGTACACAAAGCGAAGGGGCTGGAAGCTCCGACCGTCTACATTATCCGTCCTGATTTAATGCCTCACCCGAAGTCATCAGACCTCGACGCCGAGATGAACATCAAGTACGTCGCTATGACTAGGGCACAGCTTGAATTAATCTGGGTGGATCCTGAGAACAGACCGATTGAAGAGGAAGAGGAAGAGGACGTTGCTCTTGAGGAACGCCCGTAAATGCCGTCTAACGCCCGTTGATCTGACCCTTGGTAGGTGCCCCAACATCGGAGATAGGGCCACCATACCCCATATACGGCCCCCAGAATGGACTGTGGCATGAGCGAACGACCACCGAAACAATCTACTCCAGAGGAGCGGCTCGAAGCTCCATTGAAGTGGTGTCCCAAAGACCCTAGCAAAGAAAGCCTCGAGCAGCTCAAAGCAGTCCTCGAGGTAGCAGTATCGAATGAGATGATCTCATCGACCGATGCTAATCGAATGCTCAGGATTCTAGAGGTAAACCCTTCGGCTCAGCTTGCTCGGCTGGGACAACGACTTACGATAATTGAGAAGACAGCTCAAGATCTAAGCGGCTTGGAGCAACGAATCCAATTCGCAGCAAAGAGCAGTCGGAAAGAGCTAGAGCGACTCGACACCCTTATAACAGGATTCTTTCAGGAGACCGAGAACAGTGACGAATAGACAGCATAATGCTCTAATCCTGATCCTCTCTCTATACTGTGGGCTTACCGTCTACTTCCTCTACAGGCTATTCACAAGTTAGAAGAAAGCAAAGAAGATGAGAGGTGATATAGATCGACTACAGATGGCGGCTGACTGGGCTCAGCTATCCTTAGATCCATCCACCCAGAATGGAGCAGTGCTATACAGCGAGTCCGGAGTACTGATCGGCAAAGGATGGAACCGCTTCCCTTTGGGAGTGGAGACGAATGAGAAGCGATGGGCTCGACCAGCGAAGTATAACTACATTATCCACGCCGAGGCTGTCGCTATCCTCGACAGTCTAGATAGCTTCACGTCTCACCATCGTAGTACACTCTACTGCACTTGGTCCGCTTGTCCGCAGTGCGCTGGAGCCATCATCGAGTCCGGCATTATTCGAGTAGTAACTCTCAAGAGTCTACGCGATAAGAGCTCCGATGAATGGGCTGACTTAATCGACATAGCGGATGAGATGATGCATGAAGCTGGGGTCGCTGTCCATCGGCTGGATGTATCACTAAGTCGGAGCCTTCGATTTGAAGAGAAGATGACAGAAATATGAGAGAGAATGGATCATTAGCTCTGGTGAATTTCTTTCTTGACATCTGGCCTCGACCGGTATATATTATGATTTGAAATTTGAAGTCCGGCGCTGTCCGTAGGGCGCGCTAGCTCCAAGCTGGGGTGAAAATATCACCGCAGTTCAGCAGTAAACAGCCTATCAGGAGAACGTAGAAATGGCTGATGAAGAGCAGAATGGCGACGAGGGCAAAGACAGTGGCTTGCTGTCCGTAACCTCTCGCAAGGCTGGAGTGTCTGTCGAGTTCGAGAAGGACTTTGGGGCGAACCTGGAAGATGCCGAGGAACGCTACGGCCACGAGGTGGTCTTCTCCCTTTACAATCGACAGGCAGTAATCGCCTGCCAGGCTCGAGTCCGTGGTGTCCTGGACAAGGGCGGAAGCAAAGAAGATGCGGTCAAGGCTGGGACCGACTTCGTGCCTGGCGTAGTTACTCGCACTCGCACTGCTAAGGATCCTGTCGCCGAGCTCGCGAAAGCGATGCACGAGGGCAAGATCGACGCTTCCGATCTGGAAGAGCAGCTCAAGCAGCGTCTCGCAGAGCTGCAAGGCGGCTAATAGGACCTGAGGACCATCGCCGTTAGGCATCCAGCCTTAGTAGGCGAAAGCGTCTCAGGGTCCGGGCTACCCCCGGCTACCTGGATTCAGCTGGGGGTAGCTTTCTTTTTCCCACCGCCGTAGAGAAGCGAGAGTATCATATGCCAGCAGTTAAGAAGAAGAAAAAGAAGAAGGCAAAAGCGAAGCGGAGTATCTATCCAACGAGGCACGCTGCAAAGTGGCGTCTTGCTGGACTCCGAGCTAATAGTAAGAGTATCCGAGATACCTTCGATCATCATCTGACGGATCTCGAACGGACATCGCTGCTCAACGTGGAAGCCAGACTCGACAGACTACTCGACAGTTGGCAGGTCTAATGGCTTGCTGGTATAACATGCCTAGCAGAATGCGGAGCAACGACGACAATGCCTAAGGTGTTCCTCGTCAACTCCGCAGGCCATGACTACTCCGACGCAGAGCGTTTCGGTGAGCTGGTAGTTCTAAGCTCCGGCATCATCGACAAGTTCTCTGTGACTCACATCCATCGCACGTTTCAAAAGTATCTAAACAAATCCAGTCCCGACGACTTTCTCCTGCAAGCTGGTCCCACTGTGATGATGTCAATCGCCTCGGCGATCCTAGCTCATAAGCACGGACAGATCAACTTGCTGCTATGGAAGTTTGGTAGTACTCCACGCCGTAATGGCTACGTTCACAGCCGTCTAGTTCTAGACGCAAATAACAAGGTGGAAGAAGATGAAGGTAACGAGAGTAACAGTGGAGTCCCTGAAGAATACGGGGAACTACGAGAATGAGAAGATCGGTCTCAGTGCCACTGTGGAGGATGACGAGGATGTAAAAGCAGTCGTGAATAGTCTGCGAGGGAAGATTGCCGACGCGCAAAAGGATCTTGTAACAAATAGGAGCGCTAGATGAGCCGCTTCGATCAGCTGGACCTGCCCGAGCAGGACACATGGACCATCTATGACTCGACGAAGATCATGGAGATGGAGAGCTGCCCAAGGAAGTTCTTTTTCAAATACATCCTTGGGTGGTCACCAGTCGAAGGATCGAACCTGCATCTGGAGTTCGGCTCCGCTGTCCATCTAGCGATGGAGATCCTTGCCACTGATGGATACACTCCCGAGGCAATGGCAAAAGCCTTCGAGGTATTCCACGACCACTACCGCATTCACTTCTCCCCTGAGATGGACATGCACAATGGGGCGAAGACTCCGGACAACTTTCTCCGAGGACTGCCTCAGTACTGTGCTCAGTACGGACGAGCGGATGAGGAGCAGGAAGTCTTGAAGGTTGAGATCGCTGGAGTGGTCCACGTCTCTGAGACTCAGCTCCTGCATTTCAAGATGGATACCCTACGCAAGGGACCTGAGGGATACAACAGTCTCGAGCATAAGACCGGCAGCTATTTCAACGACCGCTGGACGCAGCAGTGGAGACAGCGTCTCCAGGTTGGGACATACTCCCACGTTCTATACAGTCTCTTCCCTCGAGATGAGATCTTCGGAGTTGTCATCAACGGGATGTTCTTTCACAACCCACCTCGGTTGAAGAAGGACGGTGTGACTCCCTACGCTGGGGACAAGGATAATGAGTTCCATCGTGTGCCTGTGCGAATGAGTCCGGAGCAGATGGAAGGCTGGCGAGTTGATGCCTTACGCTTGGTCGAGAGCATCCAACAGAACATGGAGATGCTGATGGAGACCGACGACAGTGATCTAGTAATGCACGCCTTTCCTAGAAGCCGTGACGCCTGCACAGACTACGGTGTATGTCCTTACCTGAACATCTGCTCGACGAACATGAACCCAGTTCGCGGGGCAACGCTCCCCCCTCCCAGCATGGATATCAGCTTCTGGGATCCTCGACACATTCCTACTGTGAAGGAAAGACTAGAACTATGAGTGAGTCCGATAAACTGGAGCCAACTGCCGAGGGAGCCGCCGATGCTATTGAAGGCTACCAAGGCGCGCACTCCCGACTGACCTTAGTCATAGCCGCTAGTGGCAAGGGCAAGTCTACTAGCCTAAGGAACATGGATCCTTCTACCACCTTCCTTATAAATGTCCTGGGAAAGGAGCTTCCGTTTCCGAAAGCCCGTCACTATATCGAAGGCACCAATATGGAGACGACTCGGAACGCAGCACAGATTAGGGAGAAGCTGAAGAGCGTCTCGAAGGATCATCCTGAGTTCACGGACATAGTCGTCGACGATCTGCACTATGTCATGGCTGGCGAGTTCATGGACAAGGCGATGCAGAAGGGCTACGATAAGTTCACTATGATGGCCCGAAACATCTACGACATCCTAGTCACCGCGAACGAACTCCGCCCAGGCCTCAATGTATTCATGCTTACGCATGAGGAGGAGACCTCCGGCGGGGCCAGACGGATGAAGACTCTTGGCAAGCTGCTCGAGGAGAAGATCACACCCGAGGGCTTGGCTACGATCGTCCTCTGGGGTGAGAGCGTCAGGGAAGATGGTGGGAGGAATCGTTACTTCTTCTCCACCCAGACCGACGGTTCGACGGGGGCCAAGAGTCCTATGGAAATGTTCCCGCCTGAGATCGACAACGATCTCGCTAAGGTCTCCGAGCGTATCCGTGAGTACTATGATGATGTATCACTAGCGAAGTCGAAGGTGAAGTTCTGACTCCAACCGCCATGAAAGCGCGTAGCAGCATATAGCCTCACTCCGGGGAAAATATCCCCACAGTGAGCACACAACACAATCTCAACTATAGAGACGAGACGATGACCGAAACTACCGAATCACCTAGCATGATCGACGTAGACCTTGGCGATGCTAAGCCCCTGAAGACTCTCCCAGATAATCAGGAGGTTAAGCTGACTATCGTCAAGGCATCCCTCGACGAGAGTAAGAGCCGCGAGGGTGTGTACAACTTGCATCTCTGGCTGGACTGTGGTCAGGACGATGTGGACGACATTCAGCAGTGGATTCCTGTCCCGAATGAGCACTGGAAGTCCTCCGACTTCAAGGAGTGGCAGAAGGCTGTCAATCGGTTCAAGGACTTCGCTACCGCCTGCGGCTTCACGCCTCCACTGGAGACGGATCGACTGATTGGTCTCGAGGGATGGGCCATCATCGGCCAGGAAGAGGACAACCGCAACGCTGGCCAGTACCGCAACAACGTCCGAGGCTGGGTCACCAAGGCCTAGTTGAGGAGTCTAGAATGGGGGGCCTCTGCTACCGTAGAGAGGCTCCCCTTCCTTATATCTGAGAGTCTGAGAAAAACTAATGAGCAGCACTAGAGACATGCCGGACATGCGCCTCTCGTTCGACGTTTCCCACGAGGCTTGGGATACTCTCTCTTCCATGCTCAAGCACGGTAGTCGCAAGTATATCTACAAAGCTATCATGGAAGGCTTTGCGAAGCGGCTAAGAGAAGATCCTAATAGGACCCTCGCGTTAGTCGTCACTAATCAGTGGGACCTAGGGGAACTGCTACAGGTGCCGGAGAAGGAAGATGATCCAGAAGCCAAGCAAGAATAGAAAGAGGGAAGATGTCTGATTTAGACTCTCACAAACAATCTATCCGAGATAAAGATCCTGAGAAACTAATCGAGTTCATCGTCGAGCTTCGAGCTAAGAGACGAAACTCTGTCGTGGCGGCGGCTAAGAGGAAAGCCGCTCCTAAAGCGACGCCCAAAAAGGTGGCTGGCAAAGTGGGGAAGATGTCCGAAGCACAGCTTCTGGATCTCCTCGAACAAGTGCAAAGCAAAAGCGAAGGAGCGGCATCGTGACAGATGTGTCTTGGACAGAACTACCTGAACGACAGCTCGTCCACCTAGAGCCTAGTCAGATTATCTTTGAGGACCGAGCGAGGGAGACGTATGATAATCTATCTGAGCTGGCCGAGTCCATCAAGGAGAAAGGAGTTATTCAAACGCTCGCCGTTCAGGCGACTGAAGACCCATCTCGTTACAGACTGCTGGGAGGAGGCCGTCGGTACTCAGCCGCCGTGCTAGCCCGTCTTCGTCCTCTTCCGTGCCTGGTATTCCCTGTTGATATGTCCGACCTCGACAGGAAAGAAGTTGAGCTCTACGAGAACATCCATCGAGAGAGTCTGACGTGGATTGAGGAGTCTCGACTCCACCGAGATATCCATCGCATGATGGAAGAGCGGCACGGAATTGCTGCAAGTGGCGGGACTGGAGGATCGATAGGTCACAGTCAAGCGGACACTGCTGAGCTGATGGGCAAGGATCGTTCGACGATTAGCAAGAGCATCGCCCGAGCTGACGCGGTGGAGCAGCATCCAGAGCTAGCCAAGGCTAAGACTGCCTCCGATGCGGATAAGATCCTACGTCAGATCAACCGTCGATCTGAAGCAAAGAAAGCCGCCGCTCAGTACGAAGATGAACGCAAGAGCTACGGGGACGAGGATCAGCAGAAGCGAGCTCTAGCTAACGGCTATATGGTAGGGGACTTCTTTGAGCGTGCTAAGGATCTGCCAGATGGCATGGCTAATATCGTCGAGATCGACCCTCCATACGGAATCGCTCTTGAGGACATCAAGCGTGCCCATCCTACCAAGACAGAAGGCTATACCGAGGTCGAAGACACTGCTTACCCTGAATTCCTCGACCGTGTGATAGAGGAGAGTGTCCGTCTGCTACTGGGCGGAGGATGGATTATATGCTGGCATGCTTTCCAGTGGCAGCGAGAGGTCCGAGACTCTATGGAGAAGCACGGCCTGAATGTCTGTCCTATTCCTGCCTTCTGGGTCAAGACTTCCCAAGGCCAGACGAACGCTCCACAGACCAGACTCGGCAGCGTGGTCGAGCCATTCCTTTACGGATGCAAGCCTGGTGGATTCATCGTTAAACAAGGTCGGAACAATCGCTTCGAGTACGCGCCTGCACCAAGCGAGGACAAGATCCACCCAACGGAGCGTCCGGTTGAGATGATTCAAGAGGTCCTATCCACCTTCGCTCAGCCGAACACCACCTGCATAGTCCCGTTCCTTGGTAGCGGAAGTACTCTCTTAGCTATGAGCAACGTGGGTATAAAGGGATTTGGCTTCGACCTAGACGATGGTGGTATCTATCGGGACGCTTTCGTGCAGAGAGTGCAGAAAGGCCGCATCGGTCAGTACCGAAGCTACCCGATCAAGTAATGAACGGAGATACAGCAAGCGACGTGGTAATTAACTGCGGGGATTTTTTCACAGGAGTGGAATACAACGAATGGCTATCATTCATGCGCCTTATACCTCAGGACCTTACGACGCTTCGATTACTATAGTTGGACAGGCGGCGGGGGCAGATGAGGAGAAACATGGCGGGGCTTTCATCGGGAACGCGGGGAAGGCGCTCAGTCGCTTCTGCGCTTCGGCAGGCATTAATAAAGAACTCTGTCGGCTGGAGAACGTCTGTCAGTTCTTTCCGAAGAAAGACAACCTCGACCCTTATATCAAACTTGGCAGTAAGCTAGCAACGGAGACCCCGCTCTTCCAGGAGCATAGAGATGCTTTGAGGCAGCGGCTGCTAAAGACTGAATCAAATATCATAGTCGCTATGGGAGCTGTGTCCAACTACGCTCTGACTGGAGTGGTAGGGGGCATAGGAAAGTGGCGAGGATCAGTGCTTGAGAGTACGCTGGTCCCAGGACGGAAGGTCATTCCTAGTTTCCATCCCAGCTCGACACTCAAGGGCGATTACATCAACGGTTACTATATCACATATGATCTGATCAGGGCCAGGCAGCAGAGTAAGTTCCCTGAGATCCGTCGCCTAGCTCGAGACCTACAGACGAATCCTAGCTTCGCGGAATCTGTAGAGTTCCTTAAAGAGTGCCGCCGACATCCGTTGGTTGCCTATGATATCGAGACTCGAGGCTATCATCTAAGCCACATCTCCTTCGCCACTAGTCCGACTAGGGCGATCTGCATTCCCTTTGTTAACGGGGCTAAGGATTGCTGGATGCCGGAGGAAGAAGCAGAGTTGATGGTATTGATCTCAGAGTTGCTAGAAGATGAGAAGGTGGAGAAGCTAGGACAGAACCTAAGCTTCGACTGCACGTTCCTCTATCGACACTTCGGTATCAACGTGCATCCTGTTCAAGACACTATGATAGCGGCGGCTGTTCTCTTTCCAGACTTTCCGAAAGGCCTGCACTTCCTCGTCTCTATGTACTGTGATGGGGAGCCTTACTACAAAGACGATGGCAAGGTCTGGAAGCAGGGACAGTTCGGTGCCGAGGAGATCTTTCGCCGCTACAATGCAATGGACTCAGCGGTCTTGATGGAGATCTTTCCCAAGCAGAAAGCAGAGCTCGAGCGTCAGGAGAATTGGGAGACCTATCATGGGCAGAAGGAACTGATCCATCCGCTGGTCTACGCAGGTGACCGAGGAATCCTAGTCGACCGAGATGCTATGAAGACCTTTGGCAAGCGCAATGGGGAGCGTGTCAAGGAGATTGAGAAGGATCTCCGTGAGCATATAGGCAATATCAACTATGACTCAACCCCCCAGCTTATGCGATACTTCTACGTGGAGAAAGGCATCAAGCCTTACACGAAGCGGAGGAAGAATGGAGCCAGCACACCGACGCTAGATGAGAAAGCAATGATCCGACTAGCGAATCGTGGCTTCCCTGAGGCGAAGATGATCGTTGAGATTCGCAAGCTGAATAAGATGAAGTCGACCTACTATGAAATGGGAGTAGACGAGGACAGTCGCATCCGCTGCAGCTTTAATCCTGTCGGCACAGTCCAAGCTCGCATCTCCAGCTCGCAGAGTATCTGGGGAACTGGAGGGAATCTACAGAACCAACCTGAGGATATGCTCGAGCTGTTCCACGCAGATGCTGGAGGGATGTATATCTCGATCGACCTCGCGCAAGCGGAGAACCGAGTCGTTGCTTACGAGGCGCTAGAGATGAAGATGATTGAGGCGCTTGAAGCCGGCGTCGACATTCACTCTCTAACCGGAAGTCTGATCCACGGAGTCAAGATCGAGGATGTGACCTACGACATCAGGTCCGATGGTAAGGTGGCGAACCACGGACTCAACTATGGATTTGGTGTAGACAACTTCATCATGCGGTATGAGCTGGAGCGAGAACGTGGGAAGATGCTTCACGCTAGATACCACGCTGTCTATCCTGGAATCAAAGAATGGCATGAGAGAATCAAGAGCGAACTGGGAGCAAAGAATCGAATCTTGACAAATTGCTACGGCAGGAGTCGCCGCTTCCTAGACGCTTGGGGAACAGACCTGTTCGAGAAAGCATACAACTTCCGACCGCAGAGTACTATAGCTACAAAGATGAACGATGACGGTGTGAAGTTTCTATACTATCGACAGGATCTATTTGCCGACAGTGACTTCGCTAACACTGTTCACGATTCAATCTGGATCTGGACACCCCTAGCAAGCGGCCCACAACGAATCGTCGAAGTTGCGACGCAAGTCAAAGACCAGCTTGAGACACCGCTGACTATCAATGGACACACTTTCACCCTGCCTGCAGACATCAAGATCGGATACAAGCTTGGCCCCGAGAAAGAGATGCTAGAGTGGAAAGCAGCGAAACGCGACTTCACCCGCCCTCAGGATCTCGCGGACGAGCTAAATGAGTACATCAAACAGGCGGCTTGATGATTGGCTAGAATCTTTCCTCGACTATACCGATAACACAGAGCCTAGGCGCTCATATCGGAAGTGGGTAGGGATCTCGACTCTGGCCTCTGTCATGCAGCGGAAGTGCTATATCAAATGGGGCCGAGAGACTTGGTATCCTAATATGTATATAGTCTTGGTTGGTCCGCCTGCTGCTCGTAAGGGCACAGCTATGCGTGAGGGTAAAAGCCTGCTGAATAAGATGGGGGTGCAGTTCTCCGCTGACGAGTCCAGTCGACAGAAGCTAATCACGACTATGAAAGAGTGCCAAGCTGGCGAGCAAGGCGCTGACGGCAAGGTCATCTACCATAGCTCAATGACTATCTTCTCGACCGAGCTAACAGTCTTCCTAGGCTACGGTGAGAAAGAAATGCTCGCCATGCTCTGCGACTGGTTCGACTGTCTTGATCGCTTCACCTACGACACGCATGGCAGAGGTCGTGAGGAGATACCTAACGTATGGGCGAACTTGATGGGCGCTACTACACCTGCGCAGCTTCAAGCGTCCCTGCCAGAAGGCGCTATCGGATCTGGATTCACCAGTCGAGTCGTATTCGTATTCGAGGAGGACAAGGAACGGATAGTCATCAAACCAGAACTGACAACATACCAAGAGCGCCTCGGAGAGGATTTGCTAGTCGACCTTGGAGACATCCGTAACCTGCATGGGGAGTTCCAACCAACTGACGACTTCGAAGAGCTATATACTAAGTGGAGAATAGAGAGCGAGGACAGCGTAGCATTCAAAGACTACCGTCTCGAATACTACATGCAACGCAGGCCCACTCACCTATTCAAAATCTCCATGATCTTTGCTGCGTCTCGAGGTAGCGAGGGAGATGTCACCGCGCAGGATCTGCAGCGAGCAATCGAAGCCCTGGAGGAAGCGGAGGAGAAGATGCCTCTGGTCTTCTCTGGTGTCGGCACGAACCCACTAGCAGGCCCGCAGATGCGTATCTTACGAATGCTTCGTATGAGAAGAGAGATCGGCCTGGCAGAGCTGAGCGAAGCGATGGCGAATGATCTCAGTCATACACAATTATCTGAAGTAATGAACAGTCTAGTCATGAGTAATCAAGCAATCCTAGATGTGTCAAATAAAAAGCTACTATACAAAGATGAATAAGGTGTATGTCAGACATCCTGAATAAATACAAAGAGCTACAGAACAGGTACAGCGCCCTTGAGGAGAAGCTCAGTCTAAAGCAAGAGGAGCTGGACAGGGCGAGGGAGGCGATCCAAGTAATCCAGAGAGATAAGAGTGATGCGTGGACTGGATCATGTCTACCTGAAGACTTGAAGAAATGGGGCAAAGAGTAATCAATCCTGCGTAGCTGCGTACGCCTGAGAGAGTACCCATGTGATAAATGTAACTAGCGCAGCTGTGGTAGCCTCGTGCGTCCATACATCCTCCCACTTATATCCCCCTGGCCACTGACCCGTGCTTCTACAAATCTGATAAAATATAGTTACAGCGGCAGCCGAACTTGCACTCCACGCCGCAGCACGATTGCTGTCCTGCTTGGCTCGCTCCTGGGCACCGACCTGCTTCTGGAGCCTGGCTGTTGTGCCTTTGGATTTTGCTAATTCGGCGGCGGTTGCGCGTTCACCTTTGACGGCTTGTCGGATTCCGTAGCGTTCGTTTTTTACCTCTTGCTGAGTTTGATCGAGTTCCTTTTTTATTGCATCATAATATCGTCTAAGATCGCCGAACGAGGCGACGTTTTTAGAGTCTGGATAGTGAGAAGGCACCTTTATCTCCTTCGATTCGCTGTCAAGTATTCTTTATACTACATCGCCAGCCATACGATAGGAAGTATACTAGAAACTGGGAGTAGTCCATTCGGCTCATCGATCCTCATCCTGGACCTACAAGCCGTGAACTACTCCCAGCTTTGGCACTAATCTAACTGCGGTGAAATTATCCCCACAGTTAAATCTCGCCCTCCTGCTCCAGGCGCTGCTTGAACTCTCGAGCTAACTGCCTACGCTGGTAGGTATTAGCGCGGACAACTCGCCTGACATCTAGCGACCGCATTCTGACACCGACTAGCTCACTCAAGGCTTGAGTAGGCAACTCCCCCTTGTCAGCAGCTCTCTCCATCCTGATCACTTTCCCTATTGGTGGGAACATCGTCGTCAGGGCAGCTTCCGTTGTCTTCGCCAGTCCAGTCGTCTCCGATAGCTCTCCAGGAAATCGCTCGATCGGAGCATCGAGGAAGAAGCTATATCCTCCTCGAGGTAGGAACTCAAACACCTTGGTCATCGGATGCAGACTTGCTGCTATGTCCTTAGCGTTCTGTCTATTCAAATCTAGAATTGGAAGATCAAGCTGTGCATACAGCGGTCTGTTATTATGCAGTCCTATACCAGGAATGCCAGATAGGTTAATCGCCTGAACCTCATCGAAGTAGTCCGGCTCAGGAAGCGGCCCGAGATCTGCGGCTAGGTTCTCGATCGCGTCCTTGACCTTAGGCATCCTGCTAATCCGGCCAGGGTTCTCGATCGTTGCCATTATCATTCTAGGCACATTGTATCGTGTCCAGGAGTAGAATGGCACGAGTCGACGCATGAACTTCTGCTCGAAGTTCGTCAGCTGCCGGTAGTCGTAATGCCACTGGATGGTCGACATCCTAGCGGCCATGGGACTTGCGCCTTTCTCCATCCGATCAATCCATAGAGCCCATCGCGCTGTGTTCTCGGACATCTGTGCAAATGCATGAGAAGCGGCGACAAGGGGATTCTCTCTACCTGCGACCTTGTTCAGTCGCTCTCCCCAAGTAGCCTTCTCTCCACGTCCAGCTTTCAGCGCTAGCTGCACTGTCTCCGGTAGGCCGCTCTCTTCAATCGCCTTAATCGGAACTGTAGTCTCAAGCTCTTCCCACAATCCTCGCTCGATGTTATCTGGCACATCATAGGCTCTCGTCGCACTCATTGGAACACCGACAGACTCGCCTATCTGAGCCAGTTCCTCCCAGCTCTGTACCAGCTTCCCCTCAGCGTTCTTTATCTTCGGGAGCGGTAACTCTCCTATATCCATCCCGGCTAGAGCATCCAGTTTTTTCTTCATCCCTTTCGGAATTCTAGCTGCCCCATCCGTTGCTATCTGTAGACGAATACCCTGGATATGCTTCATCATGAACTGACCAGGCACCGGCCACCGACCTTTGACCAATTCCCCATAGTTCGCTCCGACGCCTGCCATCCAATTTGAGTTCCATGCGGAGATCATGTTCCTCATAATATAACCAGGACCGAAGGTCGCCCATCCTTTCCACGCTCCTGTCATCTTGTCGATAGTCTGCATAAATTCACCTACATCATCCAGACTGCCATAAGCTGCGTCTGCCCGTTCAACGAACTCCTTGACAGGCGTCGGCACAACGTAGGATCCGATGACTTCCTCGACTTTCGATCCATCTTTCAGAACCGTCTTCGTCCGCTCCATAACGGAGTAGCCTTCTTGCAGCTGCGGCTCGACGACTTCGTCTATATACTTACGATACCTACCAGGGTTGCTGAGGATCTCTACATCTGGTGTTACTCTGAGTGCTATGTTCCCATCATTCAGAACATCGTCCAGAAACATCTTTGTGTTCATCCACCTAATATGGTCGACTGATCTCTTCTGTGTGATGTTCTTGATGCTGAGCTCTGTCGTCCTTGTTAGATCCCCGCTCAGAGTAGCGGCTAGTCTCTCCTCGATCGATGAGTACTCTTTCTGATTTACAGCACTCATCCTACCAGTGGGAAACATCTCCTGGCCTGCGGTACCACTAGGGCTTCGACGATTGCGAGCAGAGCTAGTGGGTGTCCTCTCATCGATGACCTTCTGAAGAGCTCGAGTTCGCTTCCCAGGTTGGCCCTCTGCAGCGTGCATATACCGATGATGGAACATCTTATCATCTATAAGACCAAGAGCTACTTCCTCCTTAAACTCCTTAGTCGACCTTTCTAGAATCTGCTGGGATAGGCCAAACAACTCCTCAGCGCGCTCTTTCCCACCTGCAATAATTCCTGCGTCAGCAGCTTGCTCTAGATATAAATTCAACCTACCAGAGTCTCCAAATGCGCCTAGGAGAACTTCCTCTTCTGGTGTTAGAAGCTGAAATAACTCATCCATTTCATCTTGGAGGCGAGTGATAGCATTCTCCGATAGAGCTGTTCGCTCAGCGTGCCTCTCTATCACGCGATCTCCGACATCTCCCAGACCTCGAAGTCCGAACTTAGGCCCAAGGAAATACTTTTCAATCCCCTTACCAAGTGCGCCAGATTTCTCAATAAGCGATCGACCGACACGACTCGCTCCCTTCGCTGCAGCAACTCCAGGCACCCAATTTAGAGGGTCTAGCACCATAGCCATGACCAGGCCTGCGGATGCTGCTTCCCACTTTGATGCTCCTCCTGCGATAAAGAGATCATTGTAGGTCAGCTTCTTTGCTCCGTCTATCTCAACGAATGGCAGCGAGTCTCCGAGCTCAATTCCTGCCTGCTTGAGGGCTTCCCACACGCTGTCTGTGCGCATCAGCTCGTGAGCGTATCCTGCTCCTGTATGCTCACCAATACTAAGCATATCAATAATAGGATTCAGCGAGGTCTCGAGAGCTGCGTCGGCTCGGCCTGGTATACTAACTTCTCCTTGGCGAGCCAGTACGTCTTCGTACTCGTCATATCGACCGATCCGTCGGAACTCCTCCTCCAATCGAGCGGTCTCTCTCCTTGCTCCTCGCTCTGTACTCTCTTGCCTCTGTGTCAGATCCGTACTAGTACCAAACGTACTAGCTGCTCTTAGGTCCATATCAGGCGTGCCTGATGGCAACGCTCGATACGCCATAAGCTTAGCTCTGAAGTCACTCCCTCCAGAAACCGGACCTCTCGTATTCATAAGATTTTCGATGCCCATTACGGCCTCTCAAGTGTGTCAGACGCCTTTGGATACGTCCACACAGGTGTGAAGGGCTGAATACCTCCAGTAGGAGCTAACTTGCCTCGCTCCATCTCGATCCGCTCGTCCGGTATATCAGTTCTTGCTCCTGTCTCTGTAACCCTATACAGATACGGATCGAAGTCTAATCCCAGCTCCTTCAACACTGGAATAGCTACAGCAATCTCGGCCTTATCCAACTCCTGCATTGTTTTCTCAAGATGAGACATCGCTTCTTGCCTCGGCTGTCCATAGATGCCCTGCATATGTTGAGAATACCATGCTCTAATTATTTGGTCTATCTTGAATGCCTCCTCTGACGCAGACGCAATCTCCGTCCCGTATGCCTTATCTAATATCAGAGGTATCATCTCTGACGCATACTTGGTAGCCTGGGTTTCATAGAGAGTATTAAAACTACCCATTATGCTTTTTTGACCCTCCGCTGTCGTAGACATCGTCCGAAGATCATTAAGATTGGTAGCTCTATTCTGCAGTGTATTAACTGCTAGTATTGCACCAGGGTTCTCGCGGAGTAGCTTAGCTCTGTCTAGATCCCCTGCGGACTCGTACATCCCAGCTGCGATCAGCAAAGTCTCTCTTGCCTGATCTTCTTTGCCTGCCGTGGACTGCAAAATCGCGCTGTTCTCCAGCGTTCTTGCGTTTACAAGCTCGAGTTTCTGCCTCTCAGTGATATCCCTGTCCATCTCGAGCTCAAGCGATTTTGCTCTTATCTCTCCAAGATCTATATCCCTCTGCCCGACCTGATACTTAGCAGCCAGATTTCGTGCCTGGTTTGCATCAGTGACTATCTGTAACGCCTGTCTGTATATAACTCCTCGAGCTTCTCTACCAGCGCGATCGAGATTAGAGAAAAACACCGAAGTGTCTCTCACGCCAGCTCGTCGCAGGTAATCCTCAATCTGCTCGTATATTAGCTTGCGATGCTCAGGGTCCTCCCCACCAAGAGGCCCCAGTACAGCAAGACGTTGACTGACCTCATCCATTGAGTTAATCTTCGTCCTCAGCGTCGCAATTATCTCATCCGCTGCAGTTGGGGCCTCAGCTCCTGCGAACTGATGAACCCTTGTCCGGCCAGCCTGAAGGTCTTCTAGCTCTTTCTGAATAGTAGCCCTACTTGCGCTTATGCTATCAGGACTCGACAGATCCAAACTACCTACTGTCGCCTCGGTGCTAGTGATCTCTCCTCTCAGCGCTGTTTCAGCTGTTCTAGTCCGACCAGCTAGCCTTCCCTCAATCTGACTGACTATATCAGTAAATCCTTTTGCCTTCGCCTGTTCAATAGCGCCCTGGTAATCGCCTGCTTCAGCGACCTGTAGAATCCCCTGCTTGAGCTTATCATCCCTCTGCCTGTTAAACGTCCGCTCATCCCTACGATTCATAAGCGTCTGCCGTGCGAAGCCCATTCCTACAGGGATACCTTCAGTGATCCCTCGGATAGCGGCCCTGCCCATTTTCGTCCAAGCACTCATTATTAGTTTCCCTTCACTTCGTTGCCGTCTTATAGGTGAGATACGCGCTAGCCGACGTTGCGATCAACTGCGTGATATCTGTTAAGAAGGAGCCCTCATTACTACCTCCGCTAATACCGCTCCCAGTCATGACAGCTATAAGAGTCTTACGCTTCTCGTCTCCCAGATGGGCAAACCAATTATTCGGTGTGTAAGAGAACTTATGCCCAACAGCTCCTGTACCGGTATGGATCTTTCCACCAGGAAGAAGCATCTTAGCCATAAGTACTTCCATCTGAGAGTCAGTGAAGAACCCATTACCAACAGTGAATATGCTACCCATCGTATCTTGTAGGTCTGCCCACACCTGAGGATGATTTGACTGTAGATCAATACGTAACTCAGTTAGAGTAGCTAAACTATCAGCCCCAAGCCTCCGCTGGAACTGCTGAAAATCCTCAAGAGTTTCAAACACAGTCGACAGCAGAGCATCGTTTAGATAATCCTTCGCAGCTCTGCCTGCCCCAGCGGTCAGATCAATATAGGTCTGTCCGTCCTCAGTAGTAGTACCGCCTGGGAAGACCTCCCTGACCTCTGCATCTTGAGACTCCATCATACCTGCCCAGACATCCGTGAAGCGCTTCTCCTCCAGATTCGCTCTCCTATTCCCATCAACGAATCTATCTGCCTCCATACCGAAGCTTCTAGCGATTGTCCTATTCGAGTTCCCGTGCGTCTCGTCGAAGACTCGATTCGCCTGAAGCCACTTAGCCTCCGAAGCTGGAAAGAAATCTTTCCCTACCTCCTGAACAGCTGCATTGACAGCCGCCTGCTTCTCCTCCGGTGACAGTCCTTCATCGAAGAAGATCTGATCCACTTTGTGATCTAGAATAAACTTAGCCATCGTGAATGTCTCGTCCGACAGTCCGAACTGCTCAGCTACATTCCCAACAGTGACGGCCCACTGTCTATCCGACTCCTCGACAGCCTGGCCGAACTTGT
>Ga0080013_1001317_pt1 | contig 33351 bp, 40 predicted proteins | sample ETNvirenome_6_85_FD_69236 | JGI IMG/M metagenome (GOLD analysis project Ga0080013, IMG submission 69236) | Marine viral communities from the Pacific Ocean - ETNP_6_85 (SPADES assembly) (version 2) | ecosystem: Environmental > Aquatic > Marine > Oceanic | place: Pacific Ocean | collected 2013-06-19
CAATAACAGCAGAGACCCAAGAGGAAGCACAAAAAACATATGCTGAGTACGTGCAGCAATCACGTTCAGGGTACGGACGTGCCGCAGGTGAGCAAGTAACCCTGCTTGTGGATGGAGAGATTGAACAAGAGCACACAGGAGAAATGAAATGAGCATGTCATCACAAACCAACGCCAGAATAACAGATCACAAAAAGAAAGGATTCACAATCATCATTGGATGTAATCCGCACCTGGACAAGACAAAAAAATGGGCTGGTCATGAGTGTATCAGACTGTGCTTGACCAATTCCAAACGACATGGCTGGACAATCCGGACAGTCTGGGCGGTGAAACCAAAAGGAGAAATGAAATGATACCCGAACACATTGCCGAAATCGGAATCACATTATGTTTTTATTTCGGGCTGGGCTGCAGCATTGTAGTCCTGATGAATTGGCCCAGAAAAAATGTAGACAAATGACTTGCACCCCACAAAAGAAATGTTATATTTTGTAGACAACACACCAACCAAGGAAAGAAAATGAAAACAATCAACCCAGAAAAAGTATGCACAATCCACTATGAAACATGCGGATATTGCGTGAGTCCCAACGAAGGCGACTGTCTCTATGCCTACGGTGGGCACCGAACACTGCGAGATGCAAAGGAAGCAGCAAGAGAAGAGGGGTACACCCATCAGTGGGATGGAAAACGAAACCGAAAACTTTAAACCAACAACCCAAGGAAAGAAAATGAAAACAAAAACAATCCAATGCAGATGCCCTGAGTGCTGTGAAACATTCAGTCACAGGGTGCCACATGATGAGGATGAAACCGTCATTGAATTGGCTAAGTCATTTGAACTTTGCGACACATGCAAGGAGATTGCAGAGGCCAACATGCCTCAAGCAGAGGATGAGATTGACATTGAAATCAGACGGCAGAATTTCACGCTCTTGGACTGGCATCGCATCAAAAAAACTCAATGGATGCAGGTGCGCTCCCTGCTTGATGTCATCCAAGATAGCCCAGGACATTTTTCACGCATGTCTTTGGGGCGTGCTTTTGAATCGGATGGTGGAGACAGGACAGTGGACACCGGAGATGAGGAATTCATCATGGTCACATCCCATCACACCAGATCCAAACTCGACGAACTGACACGTCAGCTGTACCGGATGGTGAACTCATGAGCAAGTTCAAAGACAGACCATACAAGGTCAACGGGTTCTCAAGTTGGGAGCAATTTTGGAGCCAAAACAATCCAGATGGCAAGGCACCACAGCAGGGAAAGGCCCCCGGTAAATATCCGCCGAAGAAACCGAGACACCAGTACAAGCAGGAGCTGCTCGACATCTTGGAAGGGCTGAACCGCAAGACTCCCGTAATGGATTACGACGATACCCGTGCGAAGCTCATGAAGGACATCGAGGACAGCAAGCCATGAAACCAATTCCCATCATCACGTATCCGTGGGCGCCAGTCGCAGCGGCACGGCCACGCATCACGAAGACAGGGCGGGCATACACTGCGGCCATCCAGAAAAAATATCGGGCTGACATGCGCGCATACATCTCAAGTCTGAGGCTGGACATGATCACAGATCCAGTGTGTGTCGTCATCCATTTCTTTTTTCCACACAAAAAACTTAGGGGATGGAAATCAAGTCGACCTGACATCGACAACCTGGCAAAGATGACCCTTGACTGTATCGCTTGGACGGAGTGGGGCACAAAAATCAAGAGGGGAATCCTTGCTGATGACAGTCAAGTTGTACAGCTGATCTGCACAAAGAAATATTGCACGTCGGCGATATGGGACAGGCCAAGGACAGTGGTGTTTGTGCGCGAGCCAGACACAGACGGACACCAAGAGAGCGAAAGGCATTTAAGAAAAATAAAACAACTGAGGAATGAACTCGACGAACTGAGGAGGACGAAATGACAAACCAAGTGACACCACATGTGATCATTATCACATTTGAATCGGGGCTAATACATGTCTACCCTGATGACATCACAACATTTCATTTCGTGATTGCAAACCACGATCACATCACAAACATTCAGCGGAGAGTGTTCCGCCCCAAACCCACCGGAGAACACAATGAACAAAGATAAATTGGCAGACACCCTGGACAAGATTGAATTGAACCACATGCAGAGACGCATGGTGATGGACCGCAAGCTTGTCGCAGACCGAAAGGCATACAGCACACCAGACAAGGGGGGAAAGTTCATTTCTCCTTGGTCAAGAGGAGAAGAGACTTATCATTACATGGATGGGCCGCTGGGTGACACATATTTTTGGGAGGCTGCAATCGTAATGGAGCACCTGTTTCATCAGATGCAGGCCGAACACACACAATGGTGCCCCGATACCATGGCCGAAATCCTTCACAGGTTTGAGGTTCACAATGGCCTTGTCGGGCGTGCCTATGAGCACGACGAGATGGCTGCAGGCAATGAGCAAGTGACGTTGGAAGACATGATTAACAAAGGCACACCACCATTTTAAGGAGCACACAAATGACATCGACTGAACAGAGATTGCTCTTGATTATCAAGATGCTTTATCTCAAAGAAAGAAACAAGATGAACCAGTGGGAACCCACAGAATTATCTGACACCAAGAAAGACCTGCTTGAAAGCTGCCCAGAAATAGTGTCGAAATGGTTTGAAGATATTTTTAAAAAGATTGAGGATGAAATCATCACAAGCATTGTGAAAAAGCACACATCCACTTGGCCTGTCAACGAAATTATGCAGACGATTAATGACGGTGCGAACATCCACCATCTGGAACTTTGCTATCAAATGAGCAAAGACTGTCTTGAAGACAGAATAAAGCGGAACGAATACTACTTTGAAAAAGAAAGGAGCACACAATGAAAGACCGCATCAAAGAAATAGAACGCAAGAGAGACGAGCATCAAAAGAGATACGGCAAGGTCATCAGCACCAGACTCACACAAGACCTGGACAAAAGACTTGAAGCAAGGGCAAAGAGTCAAGGCAAGTCGAAAGCTCAGGTTGTCAAGGCAGTTCTTGAATCCTACTTTGAAGAATAAAAAAGGTGGGGGTAACCACTCCCCCACCAACAAACCAAGTGTTTATTTTGAACATGCACCAAGGAAAGCGCACATGAAACTTTTACCACACAAACCAAGGGAGGGCAAATTGAATTACCTCTTCGTCCCCACACCACAAGACCTGCCGGGCCAATGGCAGGAGGAAAACAGATCAGCATCAGAGATTGAACAGTTCTATTGGATGCTTGGCAAACTGAAGATACCGGGATTTAAAGTCACTGAAAGATGGGCAAGTGAACAGCTGAGAATCACCAGACATCAGGCAAGAACTCTTAAAAAACAATGCCTTACTTTACTGGACATGATGTCAACCAAGAGTCAACCAAAAACGTGCAAGACTCAACCAAGCACAGAAACACAAACGCAGTCATGTGACCCTGTGATTTTAGATTTCCCTGAAAACTCAACCAAACCTCAACCAAAAACGTGCAAGACTCAACCACATAATAAAGAGAAAAGAAAAGAAAAAGAATTAATTAATTATTATAAAAGAAAAACCGGGAAGAACTTTTCAGAGACACTGAAACTAAAATCAATTGCAGACGTGTGGAATCACTGGTTTGATCTTCATCCATCCACAAGGACAGTCAACCAAGGGGATGCAAGAGTCATCAAGGCTGCACTCAAAGGCTATTCAGTCGGTGAACTCATTCTCATTGTTGACTGGGCGCATCTGTCTGATGACTACGCTTGGCAGCGCGAGAACGGCTACACCAAACCCAAGAACTTTCTAAACCGGGAAAGGCTCGACGACAACTACAGCAAAGCACTCGACTGGAAGCAAAACAAAAGTCGCCCGTCAATGCCTCAAAAACTGAGCGCACTTCCGAAGAGACGCATTCACCCAACTGTCAACCAGTTCGGCCCAAATGGACACTTACTGCCTGAGCATGGTGGCAAAGTTCGACCGGGAGGAAAGTACTGATGGCAGCTTCACACACAATTGGAAGATGTTTGACAGAGTTCTGTGCCAACTGGGGTCGAGGATCAAACCACGTTGAAATGTTAATTGAAATATGGCACAGAGAGTTCGAGCACACACCAGACAAAGCCTTGGTTGACGCTGTTTACCGGCTGATTAGAGAGTCAAGTTCTGCTTTTCCTCCTCCGACCGGTGCCGTGGTTGACATGGTCAAAGCTCAGATGGTCTCAGGGTCTCACGTTGACCTGACCTATGAGCAGTGTTCTCATTGCAATCCGCAAGGCTTTCGAGACGTCGCCATCCACTACAGCAAGTGCCCTGATGGATGGCACAAAGGTAAGCCTTACTGCTGGGTCTTCACAGTCAACTGCAACTGTCCCATGGGCCGCCGTCGAAATGGCCCGGACGTGATAGACATCGAGCAGAAGATACGCAAGTCAATTGCGCTTGGCCGCAACCACATCAGGACTTTTTACATCAATGAGCACGGCAAGAGTTTAGCAATGGACCATCGTATGCTTGAAGAGGATTATCAATCATGGAAAAACCAACAACAGAACCCGAACAATCCATACCGAAAAATGCTCTATGCACAGTAGTGGGTGTAACGCCAGCCAACAACAAAATCTTTCTGGTGCTTCTCCCCTTCGGGACCATGCACCCTAACCTCGTGGTGTTCCCCGTGGAACATCCCATCTGGGAAGACTTAGCTTCTCAGCTGAACATCAACAAACAAACCATTCTTGACCCATCATTTTTGATTGGAAAAGAAATCAACATAGGAGATCATTGTGATCAAACCAAGTGACAGAGAAAGAACAATCACCATCATTCGAGACAACAATCGAATTAGATTTAACTTCGGCTTCCATCCCGGACTGCAGGAGAAACTGAAGGAACTGCTGAGCGCAACCTTCGACGACAAAGAGAAACTGTGGAGCGTTGACGCTAAGCATGAAGACAGACTTAAGCGAGCCTTTAAGAAGTTCATCCCAAAAGGCAAGTGCGTTGATGCTGACGGCAAACCCGTTGACTTCAGGCCAAGACCACCAAAGCAGCCACCGCAAACAATCAAACAGAAGCTTGCGAAGACTGGGAACATAATGAAATTGGGCAACAGTGATTATGTCATGGTCAAGGGCCTGCTTCTTTTGGCCCATGAAAATGGCATTGAGTCAATCACCTCTGAGATTATTCACTTTGACACTGCTGATCGCTTTGCAATTGTCCAGGTGACAGCAGTCGGAACTCGTGGAACATTCACCGGCATTGGAGACGCAAGTCCTGACAGCCTGAAGAATAGAGCCATGGTCCCAGCATTCATCCGGATGGCTGAGACAAGAGCAGTCGGCAGGGCATTGAGACTTTACCTAGGTATTGGAGACTGTACTGCAGAAGAACTTCCCACTGCAGAAAAGGACGGCCTGTCATGATGCACGATGAAAATGAATATGTATCCCCATTCCAAGCGTGGTATCAAGCACAGGATCTGGAGGATGAGAAGGCAGATTTCCGCGACCCTGCGGGAAGGGGAGACCCCATCAATAACAAGCATGATGATGATGTAGAAGACATAAGACATCTTGAGGGGATGAGTCCACAGGGGTGGTTCTTTGCTCACTGCAATGGCGGACAAGATTTTCGAATTAGGAAATGGAAAGACAAGCAAAAGGATGAACTCCCATGACTATAAAACTCTTAATGTCTGGCGGCCTTGATTCATTTGTCGCCGGGCTCTACATGAAATCAGAACGTAATGTCAAGGCAGTTTTCATTGACTGGGGTCAGCCCACAGTCAGTCAGGAAAAGGCCTCAGCAAGATACTGCAGCCATCATCTCGAATTTCCTTTTGAAATTGTAAAGATAGATCTATGCACAAAAAACATGGAGATAGGTGTAAACCGCCCCGGACCCCGCGTGGTTCCGGGGCGGAACAAAGCATTCATTGAAGCAATCATTGATGATGACACGTCAGCTGTGGTCATCGGCTGCACCAAAGATGATTTTCAATCATACGTTGACTGCCGTCGAGAGTACTTTGACACCCTTGAATCTGAGCTGCGCATAAAAATTCTGACCCCCTTGATTTATAAAACAAAATCAGAAATAGTTGGGGTTGGCAAATACATGCCGCTTCATCTGACCTGGTCTTGTTATCAATCAGAGATTGCACACCCATGCGGCAAATGTTCCTCATGCAATGAGCGTAACTTTGCCATGTCACATGTCAGGCTATGATAAAAGCCTATACATCATTGACCACAAACAAGGATAATTTAAAGATCCTCGCTCGATACCCTTGGCGCACACTGATGAGCACCTCAATGCCCTATAGCGGTCAGAGCCTGCGGAAGAGAGCTTGGGTTTTTGATAATGGTTATGCGATTGACAACGGTGCCTATTCTGATTTCGTTCATGACAGACCATTTCAGACAGACAAGTTCATGGATCTGCTTGAAACGTGGGGCGAAGGTGCTGACTGGGTTGTCATCCCGGACAGCATAGGCAACAAAGATGAGACGATTGATCTTGCTTATCAATGGATGCCTAAATTAAATTACCCCTTAATGTTTTGTGTTCAAGATGGCATGGACCCCACAGATCTAATTCAATTCTCACCCAAGATCTGTGGGGTCTTTGTCGGCGGCTCGACAGAATGGAAGCTTAAATCTTTACCGGTCTGGTCAAGATGGGCGCGCCGACACAACAAACTCTGTCATGTCGGAAGAGTCAACACAGTCAAAAGACTTAAGTATTGCATCACCTTAAAAGCCACATCCTTTGATGGGTCAGGCATGTCAAGATTTATTGAGACAGCAAGGTGCATGACAAACACTTTAAACACCCACAGAAAGCAAGTGAAGTTATTCGATATTTGACTATTTAGTTACCAGCGCCAATGACTTCCTGAGTTCTTCCAGTTCCTTCGGAGCGTAATCACCGGAGTGTGTCAGTCTCAAGAACAGGGTGTTCACCACAAACTTTGCGGCGTTCACCCTTGCTTGGTCTGACCCCTTTCGGTTTAACAGCACGTCACCCATGGCATTGATGGACGGGACCAGCAGCATAGCAAGCTTGTCGTCAATCTCTTCCGGGGTGACGAACGCATCGCCTCTCTTGTCTTCGATGAGAGGGGCTTGGTATTTGTCAAGCGCATGAGCAAACTGCTTGTTCTTACACCAGTTAGTGATGGTGTTAGGATGCACGCCAACAGCACGAGCCACCCTCGTCTTGCCGTGCCCTTCGCGCAACAGTTTGATCGCTTGCATTTGAGAAATACTTAAGCCCGTCTCAAAGTCTATGACAGCCTTTGGGTCAAGCATGTCCTTCTTCATCGCCGACTCTGGATGTCGTCAAGCAAGTCAGCCGCAAGATCATGTGCGAGGTCAAGCAAGTCACCTGCTAACTCTTCTCTTTCTTTTGTCGTGAAACCTCCACGAGCAAACTTAATTGTCTTGATTGCGATGCGGATTGCTTTTAGTGCCACGTTACCTTGTCCCATTTTTTACCTCTTTGATTATGCTTCTCTAACTGCCTGCCGTGCAAGCTTCTCTAAGTGTAACTCTTTTACTTTGTCATGGAGATTTTCAACACTGAGCACAAGACCGTCAAGCTTTGACTGTAGATCTGTGGTGCGAGCGAACAGACCGTTGATCTTTGATGACACTGTGTGTCTCATCTCATCAGACCGGGTCTGTGTGTCGCTGATGACCTTGTCATACCTTTCTCTGATTGCATCTTCACGGGTCTGGAAATCCAAAAATATTTTATCAAGCTTCTTGTCCAGCAGACTGTTCTTGTAAATCAGATAGATGGCAAACACCCCAAGGGGTCCAGCGTTAACCAAGATGTCATATACTGCGGTATCCATGTTCACTCCGGAGGTGTTGGCCATTCCACCGTGATGCTCTTTGAACTGTTAAGCTCAGTGATGGTTGACGGCAGGTCTCTTAAAGCTTGCCGGTATGTTTTCCATGCTGTCTTTTTTGTCCTGGTGTAAGGCGCATCTGTCAACTGAGTATGATCGGACTCGCTTAACAGTCTGTCTCGATCTGTCCTCACCTGATTTAACAGCCACTCAAGCCTTTTCTGTTTTGACGGTCCCCTGTAACTCGGCATGATTAACTCCTATGAAGTGATGGACCAGATGATACTGTTTCCATTAGCCCCAGCACCACGGGCGAAATGAATCTCAACATAAGCAGCACCGTTAAAATTTATTGCTGATCCAGACAACTGATATTGCAAAGTTGATACCCACCCTGCGAGATTAACACGAAAGTCTGTAACCGCTCCGTTGGTGTTGTTCACAACCCCTGCAGCTGATGAAGCGGATGACCCCGCATAATACGTTACCCCTTCCATTCGACGATATCCTTCACCGACCGCGCCAACAGTGCCATATAAATTAATTTCAAACGACACTGCACCCCAGAAGGATGCCGCTGCAGGATCATTTGTTGTCCCCTCGACATACGGTCGCCAAGAGACAATGTCTATATATGAGCCAGTCGTGGATGTGGACAACGGCAGGTGCTTCCGGATGGTGAACGTCCTGTTCTTCTCAAACGTCGCAGTGACACCCTGACCGATCAGTATCTCATCACCGTTGCTCTGGAAAGTTGAAGCAGTGATACCACCAGACACTTCAACCTGTGCTGGAAGGCTGAGCGTTACTGTGTCTCCTGCCGTGACACTTGTGATATTGTTGGGGGTGCCGTTGATTGTGGCTACTCCGCCCCCACCACCGAAGATGTTAGTGATGCCCATTACTCACTCCACGTTATGGCGATTGAGTCAATCTGTGCCGTCTGTGCAGCATCCTCATGCTTGTACCAGACATAAACTGTGTCGATGCCGGTCACTCCGCACACCCATCCCGCCTGATAAGATGCTGTCTTGTCTGTTGCTGTGGTTATGCCGACATCCATCGTGTTGGTGGTGTCCGGGATCAAAGATTCATCACCTGCCGCATCAATGGTGATCCTTATCGTCAGGTCATTAACGTCTGCATGGGCTGCAGAACACTGAACAATAATTCCTTCAACCTTTCCAATAAAACTGGTGCCTTCTGGGAATGAACCCAAAGTAATAGTGTGTCTTCTTGCTGCGTCGTATGCGTTTGTCACACCCGGTATTGCTGTGGTGTTCTCAACTCTGTGGTAAAAATGTCCAACTCTCATCTGCTACTCCTTCTTAGTTGTTCTTTGTTTTACTTTTTGTGTCTTCTTCTTCCAAGTATTGATCTGTTTATAGAGAGTGTCAACACTTTTCTGATCCATATTGATTGCAGATATCGGAGTTTCAAGATTTAGCAAGTATTTCCACAATGGTGTCTGGCTATATTTTCCTGTCCGCATCTCCTTTGTGTCGCCTTGATACATAAGATATGCTTTTCCATAATCCCTGATGGTTCTGTCAATACCTGCAAGTGTCATCACGAAAGTCAGACCGCTCCACAACAAAGCTCCTTTGTCTGTGAACTCATATTGAACAAGATAAGGCTTATGCTCTTCGCTGAAGAAGACTCCCTCCGGTCTGAGATAGTCTTGCTTTATATGTATGTCGAACATGTCTTGTGCATAGTTCCAGGCACCCATAGATTTAAGCAGGGAAACATACTCACCGGGCACATGTCTTGGGCGCTCATTGTCGAACATCGCTTCCTTGATCATGTTGATGGCAGGTCTGTACTGTGCATTCGCGGCGTAATCTATAAGACTGCTAAGGTATTCACCTGACTTGGCCAATGAAAGACCTCCAAGATATGTGTCCATCATCAGACTCGCCGTGGTGGACATAACTTCAAAAGATTCAACAGTCGGATTTATAGGCCCCAACAGATTAATGTTGGTGTTGTTAATGGCAAACGACTTGAACCCATTGTACAGTCTTCTTTTGGTCTGATTGTCCGAATACAGCCACTGTTCAGCCTTGTCCTGTTGTCTCATGTTGTACTTCAGGTGACTGGTCATCAGTGTGGGCTTACCGCTCTCAACAGCACGAGCCATGTTGTTTGCAACTTCAGTGAGCATCATGATCCTGAAGCGGAAAAACATAAAGTATTTGTTCAGGTGTTTTCTGGTTTCAAGATCAATCGCTCCATAGTCCAGCATTGCAACCTTTGCCAGATCAGCCGCCTGACCTGCCGGGATTCCTTCTTTCACTCCTTTCACAAAGGCAAGGTCCCGAAAGAACTGGTCTGTCTTTGTCGCCATGTTTGCATATAGATTAAAGTCTCTTGGATCGAATGTGTCAACGGCTTTCTTTAGCGGACTTGCGTTCTTACCTGTTGCCGTCAGACCGCTTTCTTTCATGATGGTGAAAGCCTGTTGGTTTGCGAAGTGAACCATCTCCTGAGACATCCCTCGGTTATGTCTTCCCATAAGATACCGAACTTCACCAGCTGTATAACTGACACCATATATGTCCTTGAACAGCACCGTGTTAGCATCCCCGCCGTATGTTCTCAGCAGGTCCAGCATGTTCTTAGGATTTACTGACATCGCCCCAAGCTTTCCAAGTGTCGCGGACATTATCAGCGGAGCAGTCAAAAGGTTCTGTCCAAGATACCTTAAACCTGCAAGCACCGGGACCCATCCCCCCAGCATGCCGGAAGTTGCCACACGTCTCCCTGCATCAATAATGTTTTCCACCAATTTCCATAGTGTCATTTTACCTGCAAATATTTCTTCAACCTTGACAGCGTCAGTGGCACCCATCTTCAAAACTGAGTCCATCTGCTTCACAAAAGAACTGCCATAAGTGAACGCAAGGTCTGATCCCGCAATATGTCTTAAGACACCCATGTTCTCACTCATGTCATTGAACATCTTAAAACCAAGTGTCGCACCGTTAGCTTCCATAAAGCTCCGCCATGTCTGCATTGCTTCACCGGCAAAGGTGTACTGCAGCCCTGACATGTAAGGTGATGTCCTGTCACTCAGGCCAAGAACATTATTCCGAAGACTCTTCTCAACACTGTCCCATGCTGAAGGTATAGTTTCTTCTATGTATCCCTTCTTTGGCGAATATATTTTCTCTCTCTTATAGAAATCTTCCACTCTTTTTTGCCAAGCGGCCTTTCCAACATCATCCAGCCCCAGCATCTCAGGCATCCTTATCACAAGATCTTTAAATCCATGGCGCACTGTTGAAAACATTGGAGCAAGTTGCTCTCCATATATCCCGCTGATGGAGTTGTTTATCGTTCTCAGGTCAGGATATGACGTTCCTTCCCTTATGGCTGGAGAGACGACTTTGCTTATTGTTTCCGCAAGGTCAGCACGCCGGGTCTTTGACATTGCGTCAAGATGTTCTTTAGTTATCTTTTCAGCAAGATCGTCTATGGCTTTTGTGGCTGGACCGGGTCCCCACGCTCTTGCACTTCTTGTTTCTGGCGGAAGAGTCTCGATTATTTTCCCAAGTTCCTGCTTAAAGAAAGTTTTGTACAAGTTTAAAAGCGGTGTGGGATTTAATGCCAGGTCAGTTGTGCTTTTGTTGGTCGCAAAACGGTACACCTGTTCCGGGTTCTTCGCAGCAAAGTCTTTTATGCTTTCATTCATTCTCAAAGATCGACGGATGCCTATCGCCCACGGGTTCAGTGCAGCTGTAAGCAACTTATCAGGCTTAAGGATCTTCGGATGCGGACTCTTAATACCTGCATCTTTTAACTCCTTTCTCAGGATCCTCCCGTCAATCTCTTCTGTCATCTCTTTTATGTATTGTTCCATGTTGCTAAGATTAGGGTCCTTTAATCTTGAAGCAAATGTCTCATAAGTCTTTGCCTGATCTTCAATTGGCACAACCCTTTGAAAATCTTCAATAACTTTTATCTGTTCTCTTCCCTCTTGTTTCGCCTTTTTCCAGTCGGCAATAAGGATCTTTTCCTGATTAAAGTAAGCCTGTAATATCTTGGTCCACTCATCAGCCTTCTCAAGATACAGGTCATAATCAAGTGTATGGAACTTGAACGAGTCCTCAATGAATTCGTTGAGGATCTTTTGAGCATTGGGGTCAAGGGCACCGGTGTACTCTAAAATATGGGGGACATGCACAGGTCCAGAAAGTAGCGGGTCGGTAGCCTTGTTCACATCACCTAAAAAATCCTGAAATGTTTTCGTGAAGGTCGGCATGTCAAGCCCGGCGATAATTGTTCCTTTCGCTGATGCCCTGGCGATATCTCCGCCCACCTTTTGAAGGATCTTCTCCTGTACACTTTTGTCTTTTGTGAGAAAGTATTGATAGAATGAACCGCCAAAGTTTTCGTCAACCACCCTCTCTTTATTGGTTCTCCATGCAGCCACAAACATGTGCCATGAGTTAACCAGGGTGTCGTCATAAGCCTGTGCCGGGTTTGTCTCTTTCGCTGCAGCTTTTATCTCAGCAGCAAACTCCTCTGTGACCTTCCTGTTCACTTCACGGAGTTCTTTCCATAACGCGTCTATCTCAATGCTTTTGGACTTAACTGCAATCTCTTCTGTCAGTTTTCCTTCTTTCTTCATGGTGTACACCAGAGACTTCCACGCTTCACTGACAGTGAGCAGGGCTGAACTTGGCTGATACCCCGGCTCGCCCTTTGACCCCACTTTTATCAGAGAGGATCGTCTCCCTTCTGCAAAGAAATCCAATAATGGCGATAGCTTTCCCTGTCTTATTGGACCTATCGGCACACTTGCACGCTCCCATTGTGCGGAGGCTTCAGTCAACTTGAACGCATCAAAATGCTTTGTGGCCAATGCGGGCATTATGATGTTTTCTTTCAGATAAAAAAGCTCATCCATGGTCAGTTCAGACTTCGGGTCTGCAAGCTTTTTTATAAGCCCATAGTAATACTCAGACTGTCTTATTCTGCTCACTCCCACTTCATCAATGAGCATAGCTATGATCTCATCACCCTGACCTTCTGTCAGACGATAAGTGATCTCCTCACCCTCAGTGATTGTTCTGTGTATTTTGTCGTCACCAAACAGCCTGGTCATGTCTTCAGCCAGTGCCTGTTGATTCTTTTTGTTTTTCACGCTCTTTAGCGGAGCGACAACAGAACCGGCAATGACAGCCAGATCCTGTGGGAGATAGTCCATTATGCCACGTTTGACAGTTCGGCCCACACTGACACCAAGAGCCTTCTGTATGTCCATTAATGAGGCATTCCAAGGCTCCAATGATCCTATCTTTGATATTACCCCTTCACCCTCATCTACCAATTTCAACTCTGAAAGGACCCTTGCCATCACTTCGCCCGTCCTTTGTTCCGGCTCAAGTTTTGCAATCCTTTTAAAGAAGGCTGTCTTTTGTGAGTCAGTCCAATTCAGTTTGCCCATCTGCAATTTGAACAACTCATCATTGAACTCTTTGTTAAGCAGTGTCGCCCGTCTCAAATAAGGTGCTGTCTCCTGTGAGACCTTGATCTCATCAAGAGATTTTACCATCTGCCTAACATGATTGGCCTCATTGAAAGCCCTTCTCAACACCGGGTCAGTCTTGGCTGCATCCTTAAACTGATTCCACTGGCTGTCGATGTTCCTTTTCATCTGCATTCTGTCTGCACCATACCGTGCAAGCGCAGGATAACCGAATTCCTCTATTGGTTTCCCTGAATCCATTATCCCCCTTGCAACCGCAAGCTCAGACAGAGAGTCTCCCATTGCCTCTGATGCCACATTGGACAACTTTCTTCTGTCCCATTCTTTATCAAGTATTCTTTTTGCTTCACCCTTTTGCCACTTGGCATCTCTTTTGGTGGCTTGAACTGCTGCGGGTATGTCACCGTCATTCACAAGTTTAAGTGCAGTGTCATATCTCTTTGCTGTTGCGTTGTACTTAAGAGTCTCAATCGGGTTTGATATTGCGTTTAATGCTGATCCAAACTTAAGCGCCCCGGCTCTTCTGCTCAATGTTCCTAATGCTCTTCCTGTTATTCCGGCGGCTTTTAATGTTGCTCCGACACCTGTCGCAGGTATAAGCATCTCTGCTGGCATTCCCAACCACCAGGCACCGTCTTCACCCAGAACTTCCACCAGGTATTTGTTTGCCATTGTGACATCTGGAACACTTTGAAACAGGGCATAGTTGAGAAGCACCTGATTGGTGTCTCCTTTCGCTATTTTGTAACCTGCCGTGTCTTGCGTTCCCGGCATAAGCTTCTGGCTCAATGTTGCAGCAACAGCGGACGGAAGACCAAATGTTACACGCAAGCCACGTGCAAAGTCAGACTCATACAGCGTTGACATCTCCATTCGTTCGATGTCGCCAACATCTGCCTGGGGTATTCCGGGCTTTTCCTTTCCTCGTTTGTATGCCCTGAGTGCTGCATCTATTTGTCTTTTCTTCGTGGAGTATATAGGCTGATACTTCAGCGTCTCTGCAAAAACTTCAGCCTGTCCTGTGGGTTCCCTGAGTTCTCCCTTCTCCTCATCCCAGATATAGAGTTCACCTCCATACTCTTTAAGCTTAGACATGCCTTCAGGGACACGGGTCTCATAACCCCATTCTGTTGTGGGTTTAAGCATGGTCCTTTTAATCTTCTCGTCGGCTATCTTTGCCGCCGCCGCCATGGTCTTCCCATCTGCCATCTCTTCCATTATCAGAACATGTTTAAGTCTTGCCTTTGACTCTCTGTATTCCTTTTGACCCTCCACCTTTTCAGCTCTTGTTCTCTGTTGAGCCTTGGTGAGTTCCTTCTCTTCATGCGCCTTGGTGCTCTCAAGCGTTCTCTCTTCTCTGTAATCCTGAATATACTTTAAAAGCTGAACATCAAGTTTCTTGGCCTGTTCTGGAGTTAATTTTTTATCTGCTCTCAACTCGACAATGATGTCTCTGGTTTCTGTCGCCTCTGCTGGACTCTTTGGTTTTGTTATTCTTCGATCCCATTCTGCCTGAGTCAATGCAATGTCAATCTTTTTCCGGTATTCCTTAAGTGTCTCTTCACCGACAGGCTGCCAAACCTTCTCGCCTTTCAAGCCTTGTGTGTACCTGGTTCCGTAAAACCCCATGATCTCAGGGTCACGGGTCGCTCCTTCGGGAAGACCAGTTGTATATCTTCTCTTTTCAAACTCAAGCGGGTCAGCCCGTGCATGAAAATCTGCATCGTTTATATCAGATGAGATCTTTTCAAACTCCGGTCGTTCAATTTCACGGTTGAGATACTTACGGGTTGCCTCAGATTGAACCTGCTTCAGTTCCTCAACCGTCATCTCTGTCAGTTTTTTTGGTGGCGGTCCGCTTGGTATTGGCGCAACAGGAGACTTTTCCAATAATGCAGGATGCTCTGGCGTTTTCTTTCTTACTTCCCAAGAACGAGATCTTGGATCGAAATAAGCGTCATGCTGTTCAATAGGTCCAAATTCTTCAAATAACTTCTGTGATTCCTGCAGGCTTTTGTTGTATTTCTGTCGTATCTTTTTTATTTCTTTGTCTTCTTCAGACCATTCGGGGACCCCCGGAAGACCTTCTGAAAAGTCATACTGCTGCAACCATTCATCTGTTATCGGGTCTGGCATATCTCACCTTTACTCTGGCACTGGCAGATTAAGTACATCACCAACATCAATTAAATTAAAGTTTTTTATATGTGGGTTTGCTGCTTTCAGGTCTCTTAAAGAGACTCCTAATTTAGTGGCGATCTTCCCCAGATATTCATCTTGTTTAACTGTGTAGGTTTTTGCTGCGGGTGCTGCTGCGGGTGCTGCTGCGGGTGCTGCTGCGGGTGCTGCTGCGGGTGCTGCTGCGGGTGCTGCGGGTGTGGGTATGACCACAGGCTCCATCAATGGTGTGGCCATTTTAATTTTATTCTGGTTCTTTGCGAGATGTTCTGCACCCGCATTGACAAACCTTGAGACCATCATTGAAACCGCATCCTGCTTGTCAGTCACTGAAAGCTTTGAGTCCTGTACTTGCTTATACAGATTGTTCCATGACTTGTCCTGGTACTTTGGACCCAGCAATGTCTGAACAAACTTGCCGGAATTGCCAGTAAAGTCTTTTGGATCTTGTTTCCTGTACTTCTGAGCACCCTTGACGGAAGCATAGTAAGCCATCTCGGCATCATCCATGTTCATGATACCCTCTGCCGCTTTTATCCTTCCTTGCTTTCCTTCTTCTGCAAGCAGCATCTCACCGGCTCTTACCCGAACGTCCTCATATTTAACGCTAAGGTCCTTTTCCAGAGAAGCCTGAAGTTGATCTCTTAGATTCTGTATTGCGGTGTTTTGTTTTTTCATATCTTCCGGACTTACACCGCTCTTCTTGAAGATGCTTTTCACTGTTCCTTCATTCTCGCCGCCCACAACTTCCTTCTCAAGTCTTACAATGTGTCTTTTTAATCTGTCGAGATTGCGAAGGGCATCAGCTTCCTTGCTGTTCACCTTTGTTGTCATTTGTTTATGATGTGTTTCGTAATCAGTGATTCTTTGTTTCTTCCAGTCGCTATTTAATTTCTCGTTTGCGTCTGTGTAACTGTTCTTAAAAAGAATTCTTCCGAAATTGTCTTCTCCCTTTATAAAGTCCTGTCCGACGCTGAGTTTAGCGTAAAGTTCTCTAGCAGTTGATTGTAGTGTTCTGGCATCTGCAACATTTAAATCTCCAAGAGCCAGCATTCCCGTTAATTTTTGTAAAGCCCTATCAAGATTTGTCTCTGCGACTACATTATTCCACTCCTTTGCATTTTTAACCACACTAAGAGAGTCTTTTATATTCTCAGCTGCACTCATGACTTCATTTTTTACTTTAATAACTTCTTCACTTGGCTCATATTTTTCATCAACAGCGTTCATCGCCTTGGTGTACCGGTCAAATTGGTCTGACTGTTCTCTGTTCATTGCCGTGAACAATGCCGTCCATTGAGCGTTTGTGTTCAGATAATCCCTCATCTTCCCTGCTCCAGCCTTTCCCTGCTCTTTCACTAAATTGTGCTGAAGCTTCTTCATATCCTTCAGGCTGTCTCTCTCCTCTTTGAGCATGTCAAAAAGAAACTTTCTCTTTTGCGCTTCGTTTGCACCCATCTGTGCCAGTTCCTGTGATGCGCTTTGCATCAACTGCTGATACCTTCCTCTCAGATGTCCGCCGTATATGGAAAAGAAATGTGCATTGTTGTTCATTTTTATTCACCCAATGATTTAGCTATGTTGTCAGCCCAGTTTGAATATTTAGAAACTGGAGTTATTACTTCATCTGGTTTATTCAAATACTTAAGTATTGAATCCGGCAATCCATGTAAACCAGGGAATGTTTCTTCACCACGAACAAAGTTTTCTGCTCCGCCTATTCCGATATTAAATCCTACACTTGCAGCCTCCACTTCTTCTTTGGGGGCATCTCCGGCGGCTGTTCTTAATGCGTCAAGTTTTTCACGCTCAAGTTCCATCATCATGTATGCCTGACCGGACTTGTCAACCCCTTCCATTGATGCAAGGAAAGCGTCACGTGCGGCATTGTCAGCCATCTGCTTTCTTTTCCGTAGGCTATCCAGTTCAACACGGTTGATCTCTTCCTCTCTTCTGTACTGCTCCTGTGATCTTTGTTGTGCTGCAGACCTTTCCTTTCCAGCCGCTTCAGTCATTGCCTGTTGGCCTCTGAAGTAAGCTCCGCCTGAAAGGTCTTGAGAACTTATGTCCTGCGCCATCCTTTCCCGTGCTTCCCTCATTGCGCCCTGGACAGGTGTCATCTGCTGAGACTGATATGTCTGGATGTCACCACCCAACATGTTGATCGCTTCCATGCGCTCTAATTCTTTGAGCCTCTTGGCCGCATCCTCATCGAACAGGTCTTTCTGTGCGGAATACGTTTGATATCCTTTTGCGCCTCTGGAAATTCCTTCAAGGCCAAGACCAATTAATGCCATTGTACCCGGTTCCATACCTAACTCCTATATATAAAACACTTCTGCACTGATACCCCATGACAGGATTTCACATTGCCCGTTATAACTTCTACCCTGAAGACCTATAGCAAACGGTATTGACTGAGTTCCTTCAAGCATTGCAAACCCACTGTTGTATTTCACGCCTGAGATATACACGCCTGTGTCAAAATTTCCTGCAAAGTTAATTTTTGTGGCTTGTGTCTGTGAAGGTATATAATGCTCATAACCGACTTGAGCATTCGTCATGGAGTCATCAGGCACAGGTCTGTCCTTAAAAGCTCCAACCGTTGTCATTCCCCTCGCATTGCCGTCATATCTCGATTTTGTATTAATCCACCATTGAAAGAACACAGTTGCCGGTCTTCTCAGCTGAAGTGTAAAAGATGTCTCAGGAACAATTAGATTTTCCAATGAAGCTGAACTTCTTGTTGTGTTCCACCTGGTTAAAAAAGAGTAGTTCACTGCCTGATAAGACTGCTGCTGTCCTCCAAAGACACCGCTGCAGTTGTATGTCACCTTTGTCTGTGCGTCAATGACGCCTGGCATTATGTGTTTTGTGTCAACCCACTGCGCTGTCTGCAAAGATGTTAGCCCAACATCATGATTAAACTTCTTTATTCCGTCAAAGTTCCCTTGCATATCTGAAGCGGTAAGCGTGTCGCCTGTTGACCATATTTTTCCCGGTGTGTATCCCATCAGTCAGGCTCCATTAAAAGCATAGATATGGTCGCATCGAACACTTTTAAGACCGGCGTTGATGTCTGAACATTATCAACAATGAAATAATTTTTGTTTGATACGGCATCATAATACGGCTGAAGCATACCACCGGCAACAACTCTTAACGCTTCAAGATATAGATCATTGTATACGGCATCAATCACGTAATGGTAACAACCTGACACAGTTATTTTGTGATCTATATCGCCCTTTATAAATGACTGACCTGTGAGGGGAGCAATCCCAAAAAATGCCGCATCAGTCGGTGCGGTGTTCGCAACAGCCTGATTGTCTGAGATTATGGCTGCATGCTGAATAAATGAAGCCGCATAATTGTCTTCAGGCTGATTTCCATAACCAAATGTCAGGTTAGTGTTGTAGTTCCCCTGTCCAGGCACCACACCAAACGCACCGGCACCGAAAGAACTAAGATGCCATTGAAGCCATAAAGCCCAGAACTCATATTGAACGTCATCTTTTGGTGCCGTCCATTCTTTTTCAACTGTTACTGTCCAGTAAACTCTGAGGATGTCACCTGTCTTTAACTGCACTCCTGCCGGTGTTCCTGCCGGGTTAACAGTCATGTCTGAACCAACACTGACACCGTTTAATCCTGTGGCTCCTGATTCAAAATTAACTGTTAGTCCGGGACCGGCTGTTCCGATTGTCCCCATCTGCGCCCATTTCAGGATAGTTCCGACCTTTCCATCTGTGTTTGTTGAGTTCAGATTGTAAACATCCACACCAGAATTACGGATATTGTCACTGTTCAATGCAAAACTTGTGGCAACTGTAACGTCATTGAACTTTGTATTCAGGGTCGCCGGGTCAAGTTTGGTGTTCCTGTCGAAGTTGCTGTTGTCAATATCGCTCATCGCCACCGTCCTATGATCATTGTTCTCATATTATAGAAGTGCATCTGTGACTTGTGCAACCAGTCTGTTGTTCCTTTTGGACTGCATAAGGCTTTTACTTTAAGAGTGTTTGTTCCTCCAGCTGTAAAAGTATGGGCTGTCACTCTTATTGTCTGAATAGGTTGTGTAAAGTAAAAGGTTTCAAGCAGTTGGACACCGTTCCATTCAAGAGCAATCTTTGCGCCCTTGTTGTGATTGCCTCCTGCAGCAACTGAAAAGGTTACATCAAGCTTTAGATGCGCTGAGAACTCTATCTGCACCATTCCATCTTTCAAGTCTGTATATTCCTGACTTAAAATCTCAATATATCCACCACTGTATGTTGAATAAGACAAGCCTCTTACTTCTTTTGCGCCTGTTGCTGATCCGGTGTCATAATATTGGCTTGTGGAAGAAGGAAATTCATTGTATTCATTGACATGAACCTTGTGGAAAGCCTTATCAACAACGTACCCCTTGGCAATTGTGTCTTGCGGAAGCATTGATCTGTCAATACCACCGTTGATTGTGCCTTTATGAGCGTTGTATTCTTTGTTGAACTGCTCATAATCAGTGATATTTGCTGCCCTTGCCTGTGCTTCAGTCCACTTTTTCATATTGTTTTACCCTGTATCATGCGGGTTCCGCTTGCTGTGAACTCAATTGCATAGCCAACCAAGACTAAATCATTGGTTGTTTCAATCTCAAACTGAAAATGAGAGCAGGATCCTTGAGCAATGGGGTATCTGATGGCAGTGACAAAAGGCTCTTCCCAAGGCTGCATGCTCCCCGCTGTCAATATTGCCGTCCCATACACACTTTGATCAAGGTGATCCGCTCTCTGCAACTTTTTACCGCTGCTTGTGGTTCTTGTGTAACCGAAGTCTTTGTAATATCCAAGAGAAATGCTGTTGTCCCCTTGTGTCAGGACATACAAATAGACATAATGCACGCTCTTCTTTATCGTTTCGTCTCCCATGTCATGCCATGGGCTTCTGTAAGTTGATGTCGGGGCTGAGTTATCCACAAGGTTATCCCCAACCACACTCTCGCCAAGAGCCCTTCTTCTTGAGAGCACAAACAATCCAGCCTGTTCATTTGCTCCCGCCGAAGCTCCTTCGTTGTGACCAAAGAAGATATCTCCCACATAATTCCTGGACACACAACTAACCGGGAAGTTCTCCCTTAAAGAGAATGCTTTCTTTTCAGCATGGTAGACAAGCCCCAAGGTCGGCAATGAGTTTCCGTCTGCAGGAAAATAGCAGTGCCACTCGTTCCACTTTGGTGAATACACAGCGCAAGCCTTAGCCAGACAATCCGGATTTATTCTGTCTGTGGTCTTTGTGATGTGACTTGTCAGCTTTTCAATACCAGGTGAGTCTGAGTATTCCATGTTGCTTCTGATTCTGTACACACCATCGGAAGCAAGGAACAATACCCCTAAGCCGGGCACATTGGTCACTGTGTTTGTCGCACGGGTTCCAACGTCTGTTGACACCGGGACCACGGTGAAGTTGGGAAAATCGCCTGTTATGGCATCAATACCGTTCTCTCTGAAAACCAGAAGAAAGTTGAAGTAAGGATAGAACCCTGTGATACCTCCGGTCTGCCTGTTTCCAAGTTCAAGGAAAGCAGTTGCAGTAAACTGGTCAGGCTTTGTTGGCTTGCTGTAAAAGACCATGGTGTCATTATCCGCACCACCTTCAATGAAAAGACAATCCTTATATACAGCTGAGAACCGTGTCCGTGTTGCCGGGAAAGTTATACTCTCAGTTATGCCGGGTGCTTCTGACCCAAGTGAGGCATCAGGAACAGAGTCATAAACGGAAGTCTCGAAGTTGTTGTTAATGTCTTTGACAAAATAGAAAAGACTTGGAACTGCTCCGCCATCTGTTGAAAAGTTCTTTGTTCGGTACAGCCTTCTGGCAACCGTTCCGTCTGGTCCTCTTGGTATCTCTATATATGCGGCATGTGTATTGGTGTTTGCTGTAACCCAGTCTATTGTTGCTGATGCGTCTGACAGAGGAGATTCAGAACCTGTGTTGTTTATGAAAGACACCCTCCATTTATATTCATTTACTTCGGTGTTAACTCTTGACCCAAGACCCACAGGATAGGTAATGTTCGAAGGAAAAAAGATACAAACTGCCTGAGTGTTTGATGTTGTGGCTGTCGGGTCTGTCTCGACTCCCCATGGTTCCGGAGGGGAAGGAACAGTGTGCCATCCAAGTTCAAACTTCGGCGGCCTGAAAGTCACTGCGGACTTATGAACAGGCCAACCCATATATTTTATTGGCTTGTCATATCCGTTTGTGATGATGACCCACTGTCCATAAGGAGCGTATGTCGTTGGCAGTTCATTCTTTGTCGGGATGTTCCTCTGTGCATCAATGACCTTTAATGCCATTGTCGCACCGGCTTCATACAAATGATACAGAGAACCATAAGACGTGAACAGAATGTTCTGCTGTGCGCCTTGATGTTTATTGAACACACACAGGCTGTCTATTCTTGGCAGAGAAGCAAATGGCGTAAAGGTTGATGTGGCCACAACATTATATCTTTCATAGCCTATTCTGCTATCCCACCCTCCGGTGTACTTGTCCACTGTCCAGTTGACCAACTCAGTTGCCGCATTGGTTGGTTGTGGCTGTCTTTCATAAAGACCAGCAAGTTTTCTTATGTCCTGTGTTGTGTTTTTCATGTGTGTGTCAGTGGAGTGTATAGTGGCAGAGGATCAACACTCCCATCAACCATACCGCGTTTAATAAATCTTCTCGGTATTTGTGTGAGGTATCTTTGCTCAAGTTTCAGCATCTCCTGTGCAACTTTCCTGTCATACAGGTTTGCCTGTGGAAGATTGTCCAACTTCACAAATAGCTCTTTAAGAGCCATGTAAGCAATGATCTGATGAGAAGCCGAAGGAAACTCAGGTGTGTCGTTGTCATTCACTAAGAACTGGGGACGGTAAAGATATCTGACAGTAATGTCATAATTAGCAGACTGTCTTGGATAAAGCCTTATTCGCTGAGTTGTTCCGTCTGTCGCATTGTATGGTGTTGAATTAAACTCAAAAGTGTCGTTGAATGAAGTGCTTGAAAGAGTGTATGCTTTGACTCCTGCAAAGTTTGGTGGATGTTCCACGGCACCGGCATCATCTGCAACAGATCTTTCACCTCTCCACCCGGCTGTTGTGTTTCGAACATAAACCTTTCGATACACTCCTGTGGTGTTTGGCAAAGCCACAAGTGTGACATTCAATATCTGAGTGTCTGAGAGTGTCAAAGCTGCAGGAGTTGAAAGGGCTGACTCTCTGCCTGCAAAGACATAAGACATGGAAACATCCACAGTCCTTATTCCCTTACCTGCGAGTGCCGTTGCTGCGGAGATTGTCACCATTCTTGGAGTGTTGACATGGTATTCATCAGCCATAACCCAATATCTGGGTAGATTAACTTCATCTAAAGGCAGGTTATAGTATTCATCTTCATACCTGGTAAGCGGCACCATCCTGCCGGGCTCTTGTGGTGTCAGGTTTTTAGACCTTCTCGCCACCTGGAGAACAGCAACACAGTCTTCAGGTAAGTCCAGGTATCGAAACTTTACCTTTGCCGGGCCAGCAACAATTGAAGTTCCATTGTAATCTGAAGTCAGATAAATTGTTCCAGCGTTTAAAACCCATGCGATTAGATATTCGACTCCGCCAAGCTCAATGATTTGACCTTCAAATGTTGAGTCGAACACTGCTGTTGGTGTTGTCGCAACATGCGCACCGTTGGCAATAGTTATATCAGTGATGTCCACGTCAGTGTACGCTTTGACAATGGTTTCCTTCTGTGCGAAGGTAAAAACTTTTGTGGTGAACAGACGATAATATGCGTCATTAATCAGCTGATTGATCTGTGTTCTGTACGTTTCAACATTGGGGTCATAATCCACAACGTTTGCAATCATGTCTCTCAGATCTGTCAGTCTCATAGTTCACCTTATAAAAAGAACCCCCCCCCTTTGTAGAGGGGAGGGGCGGGCTTGTGGAAACCCTTGGCGGGATAAAACCCCTCCAATGACGGAAATCAGAATTGTTTCAGAAATATAACTGTGGCAATATTATCAGTGTCTGCTTCAGTTGCATGGGCAACAATCGGCAGTGTTATTGCCGCAGCATAAACAGCAAGTTGACCGGCTGTATTCATATAAAGCCGGTTGCCCTGAACTGTTGCCGCTTCGACATTTGCCTCAGTGACACCAGCAACAACAACTTCCACTGTCTCGCCAGCAACTGCAGCATGTTGAGCAATACCGATGCAGCAATTGGATGTTGCAGCAATCATTCCTTTGACAACATACAGGGTTTTGTCCCCATCAGCCGCTTTTGTAAAGTCAAAAGAAACTGCGTCATATTGATTGATAGTGTCACTTGCAATGAAGATTTCTGTTTGGCGACGATTTGAAGGAGTGACACCCCTTGAGTCTCCGTTTTCATAGACTGAGTCTAATGATTGTAAATAAGTTGCACTGGCCATGATTACGCCTCCGCTGACAACAGGACACCATGTCCCGAAAGATTTGAAGTACACAACTGAGTACGGACCATGATGTTAGAAGCCATCGCCGCATAACCGGAGATTCGTTCCATCTTGCCCATTTCAAAGTGTGCATCTCTGTCAAAGTAAACAGAGAACAATTTAGAGTTGAGGAAGTACATTGATACCTCATCTCCTGCACCGCCACCATTCCATCTGAACCCAAGATTAGGTTCAATAAACATCATGGCTCCGTTGTAAAGAATACCCAGTTTCCCGGCAGTTCCTTTCATTTGTTCCATGCTTGAGTATCGTTCCAACTTAGCCAATTCATTACGGTACAATTCGTATGAAGTTGGTGATGCAAGAATAATATCAATTTCACCTTCTGGTGCGTATTGTGTTGCATTAATCATAAGATTGCTCATTGACTTTAAACCGTCATTGGCAAATGTTCCTGGAAGAGCTTTAACTTGATTCTGCCAAGACGTCGGGAAGCTTGATTTATCAATTCCACCAACACTGTTTACCAACTGAGAACCAAAAGCTGCACGGTTAAAGAACCCATTGGGGTCTGCCGCAGTCAATGGAAATAGACCATGGGCAGCAGTTCCTTCGCCGTTAAGAGTGTTGAGTTCAGTAAGTACTGTTGATGTTCCTGCAACAACCTGCTTTTCCCATTCACGCTTAAGCATACCCATGACTGACTTCAGTCGGGCCTCTGCAATGCGAATGACAGCACGGTCACCTTTATTGGAAAGTTGCTCTTTCTCTGTCACAACAACAGGAGCAACAAAGTCACACCAGTCAAAGGAAGCAGTTCGAAGAGGATCTTTCACAGCAAGGTTAACGCTTTCATAACCAGTGGAAAGTTGTGTAATAGATGAGTGTTCTGTAAGGATTACAGGATGGTCCACTTTTGAACCACCGTTTACCTTCTCGACGTTTCCTTTACTCTGGACTGCATCCAGCAAGGGGACCGTTCGGAAAGTATTATCTACTTCTCGGTCTCTCAGAATACGTAAAGTCGACGCGAGAATGTCAAATGATAAAGCCATTATATTCTCCAGTTTGTTTTTGTTACTGTTAGGGCGTGTCCGTTATCGGGTGCCTGACAGTAGCGTGTCCAAACCGGGGCATCTGTCGAATTTTTTATACCTTACTTTTGCTGGGTTAGCAAGTAATCATATATATCAGCTGCTTTCATGTTCCCCATATCAGACGGCAACGTCGTGCCCTTCCTTTTACCGTTGCCGATCTGCAGTCCAACCGCTCTGGCGGCGCGTTTCTTCTTTTCTCTTTCTTGATTGCTGGACTTTTGCTGGTTCTGCAGCCTCTTTCCTTTCACAACCCAGTAAGCATTCTCAAGAGTCAGACTCTCATCAGCCTTCAGCAGTGTTGCCACTTCCTTCTTGAAGCCCTCGTCTGTCTTAAGCTCAGAGTGATTCTCCATAAAGCGGCCAAGTTTCGATCTCGCCTGATCTCTCTGCTGCTCTTTGTACATTGGTTCCATGACTTGCTTGAGTCTTACGGCAACCTGCTTTTCAATATACTTTTTGAACGACTCAGGATTGAAAGGGTCAAACTCTTCTCCTTCCTGCTCTGCAATTTGCTGCAGGCCCTTGTATGCCTCTGACTCATATAGAGACTTCTGCATCTTTCGGGTCTTGTCCTGCTCTGTCTCAAGCTCTTTCCTTTTGGCCGCAAGGTCCATGGTCTTTTGCGTGTAGTCTTTTCGCAGAGACTTCATTGCACGTTGAACTTCAGGAGACTGGTTCTCATAGATTTTGTTCCATGATTCCCCTTCTCTTAAAGCCTCGTCCTCTTTTCCTTTCTCTCTGTCCTCATGCCTTTTAAGCATGTCATTAATCTTTTCATCGTAGGACTGAGGCTTGTTCTCTTCTGGTGCCGCTTCAGCGGTTTCCTTTGGTGCTTCTGTTGTCTCTGCTGTTTCTGTTGTTGCTTCAGATGATTCCGTCACTGGAGCAGTTTCACTGGTTTCCATCTTATCTCCTATTTTGGAAGTTCAATAACTTTTCCGTCTTTGATTATAAAAGTTTGTTTAATTTCTTTTTCTTTTAAAAACTTTTCTAATTCTTCAAACTTCAGAGGTTCAAATTTATGCCTCTTAAATGTTTTTGTTTTTGGTTCAAGCAACTTTATTGATAATTCACTTAAAGATAGTGGTTTTTTTTGTTCCAACTCTTCAAACTTTTTCTGTTTCAAAGGTTCAAATTTATGCCTCTTAAATGTTTCTATTTTCTTTTTTCGGTCTGTCTGTCCACCACCAAAGATAGCCCTAAGCATTTCAATATCGTCATATTCTTCAGCCATTACATCCTCTCTAAGAACAACTCTTCGTCTTCGGCTACAGGCTCTTCTACAACCACGTCTTCCTCAACCACAACTTCCTCTTCGCCTTGATTACCGGCGATGAACTCAAGAAAAGCCTCGTCTGCGGCAATCTCTGAGATGGTCGCTGCAAGCATAGCCAGGTCGCGGTCTGACTCCACAACGCTGAGATCAATCGCCATGTCAAGCCCTGCGGCTGCTGCGGCTTCATTGATGCCCATGATAACGTCAACAAACTCAGCAGGAAAGACAGTCAGGTCCGCTGCAAATGTCGGATACAGTTCCATTCCCATCTTCGGAAGGATCTTGTTCACTTCATTGACCAGGCGATTAAGCGCATCAGCTGAGAAACTTCCCTGTGGGGCCGCTTCCTGAAGTGCATCGGTCATTAAAAGTTCGCTGTCCGCGCCAACCGCTTCAGCTTCAGCCATCAATTCCTGTGGTATAGACATGTTCTACTCCTGTGATAATTCTTCATGTTTAAATGTTTCATTAACGGCTTTGTTAAAGTCGCCGGTTTTCTTCATATTGTCATCAAATCGAGAGACATCTTTAAGATGCTGCTTGTGTTCACTGTACACCGCATGTTGACTTTCGTCCAGTTCATGATCTGAAACGGGTCTCAGGCCCTTTTCCTTCATGAGCTTGTCACGATGAGAGAAGTTCTTGACATGACAGCCAAGACCACGGTCAAAATATCCGTTGGTGTCTCCCCATCTGCCCGGTGTTTTGGCCCATAAACTCACAAGTTGAGTCATAGGTGTGTCACAATTATCACAGTCAGGAACCTCATCGTCGCTGAAACTCTTGACATATTCGTCCGCATGTCCGCAAGCTTTGCATTTGTAGTCATATACAGGCATTTATTCCTCAATCAAAGTGTAAGTGAAGGTGTCCCATCCGTGCAGTTCTTTCTGTTTTTTGCACAATGACATGAAAAAGTCAAAGTCTTTTGCATTGGAAAACACCTGGCAACCGGCTGAATATTTGTCTACACGCTGCGTGGTCCCCTTATGGTAGGCTCGATGTATGTTAATCCCGAAGCGACCTTCCATCACAGAGACAGGGTCCATGTCAATCGTGGTGTCTTTCGATGAGTCCCGGAAGACCTTGACCTTGCCACGCTGGACAAGAGCCTCGTACTTTCCTCTGTGATGACCGATCTTATAGCAGGAACGGTACTGTCCTGGACAAAGTATCGCAGTTCCTTCGACCCTCATCGGGTGCAACAGCCAGTGTTTCCCCGGATCAGTGGTTATTCTGAAGCGGTCAACCTGCCACATTCCGTTTATCTTGTACACAACAGTCAGAGAGTCATCAAATGAGTCGGTTGATCCCTCCTTCTTCCTGCATCCGATGATATTCAGGTCATAATCTCCACCACCGAAGACGGCATGTCCCAGTTCTTCCAGTCTGTCCAGTATCTTAGGTCTTGGATTAAGCATTGTTCACCTATTGTGGGAGGAATTGGGCAATATCTTCCGGACTTGGCTGCATTGACATGCCTGAACTGGTCTGCTGTGCGCCTTCTGGCCCAGTTGCTGCTCCGGGTTGCGGGCTTTGCGGGGCAGATTCCAGATGCTCCAAGAATGAGTGCGGCATATCAAAGTATCGCACGATTTCTGCAAGTACTTTGTCTGGTGGCACGCCCATATTGATCAAAGTCGGCATGACTGCCATGAACTCCTGCTTCTTTATCGCCTCTGAGACCGGTGTTGCCCCTGTATCCTGCGCGTAAAAGGTAAAACTTCCGTCCATGTCGGTGTCATTCACCACCACAGGGTCACCATTCATCACAATCACGTCACCTTTGTCCTGAAGATACAGCTTCATCATCGAAATATAGACTTTAGCCACATTTTCAATCGTTGAATCGCGCTCTCTTGCCAGTCTTCCGACCTCTGAGGAGGAGTATGCGGCCAATGCTGTGATCTCAGTGGCAGTTGCACGGGTGCTTTCTCCTCTGGTAAAGGGGGCAAGTACAGATCCTCGCTCGAAATCGTTCTGTACGTGCATGACATAGGTCTCAAGTTCGGGGGGAACTGGAGTGTGGGGCACTGCATGGATTGATCCGGCGAGTTGTTGGCCCGGATCAAGCTCAACCTCAACGAATTCACCGTCAACACCCTGTGCGAGTTTCGCCATCGCTTCCGCATCAAACACTCCTGACTCCACAATCCATTGACGGGCTGATCTTCGCACCATTGAAGCCTGATAACTGCGAATAATGTTGTGTTCCTGCACCTGATCGTACACTCGACGCAATGCAGAGTAACCCCTTAAGGGCATATCGGGCTGTCTTGAGTAATACAGAGGAACAATCGGAGCCATAGGAGCACCAGAAGAGTCCTTGAAAGGAATAGCATCATACTTCTTTTCTGTGATTTCCCCTTCTTCTCCTTCCGGGATTTTGATTCCGTTGTAAACAAGAGCATCTCCGTTCTTGTAGTCCGGAGACCAAATCATCAAATGATCATTCTCCAAATCATAGAACTCAACAATCTCAACATACTCAAACACCATGTCATCATTGGTATTCGACTCCCGATACCCCGTCTCTTCCAACTCAGTGCCCTGATCAAGGAACCTGAGAAGAGAATGCGTGGCAAACTTCTTGTTGCCATACTTCTTCTTTGCTTCAGCCTTGGTTAAGAAATACCTGTGACCAACAAACTTCTGATCATCCCATGATGTCGCATCAGTGTCCACAATCACGTCCCAAGGAGCCACTGCAGACACCGATATCCGCTTAAACGGGTCTGGATGTTCATTCGGGACAAGCTTCATGAAGGCACATGGGTAAATAAGCGCAAGTCTGGTCGCATCTTCCAGCTGATTACGGATGCCTGAAAGGTAAGTGTTCACAATTGTCTGCACTTTATCCGGCGAACCATTACCCCGAATGTCTCCTTTAACCACAACAGCAGGAGATCTGGCAAATAAAGAAGCAACATATCCTTCAATAAACTCATAAGCTCTGGATGTCTCTATAAGTATCTGTTCCGGACTGTTCGCCTTGTCCCAGTATCTACACATATAAGCAGCCCTGAGCCTTCTCAGTTCAGGTCGCTTATCGTTCCAGTGCCGCTTATGCTCCTCGTATAACGCTCGAACTTCGGCTAACTTCTTCATGTGTTGATCCTCCAAGGTATCGGCATCTCTTTAATCTTACCCGCTCTTGTCTGTTTTATTAGCATATCCATTCGGTTTCGTCTCGCCTGAGTCAGCATTCGCCTTGGTATGTCCCGAACACAACGATACGCCAAAGCCATAGACATGGCCAAGTCATCGTGCATTCCCCTTGGTGCCTCCGGTGTCACACGCAAAACAACCAATGATCTAAGTTCAGCCATTACCTGCATATCTAAACTGGTGATCATCTCGTTAATAATGTATTCTCTGAGCGTCTCGTAAGCATCAAGCTTGCTTTTCACCGAAGTGACCCAGTCCACGCCCTTATGTGAAAGCCATAAGTTGCGATAGCCCAAATGCCGAAGGCGATACAACACAACATGACCATGGTTGTTGCTCTCACACAAAACCTTAGCGTCATTGTACTTTTGCGCCACCTTAAGAACAACATCCGCAAACCCCGTAGGTGAAACCGCATTATCTCTGTAATGATATACAGGCTGCAGAGTACTCATTGAGACCACCGTTATCGTCGAATAATCCGACCCAACACCCGCAGCAACATCAACACCCATGGCATAAACATCAGTGCTAACAGGATCCTCATATATCCTGTCGCTGCCCTCAAAGTTAATCGCCTCGATTTTCATCAAATCACCAGCATCAAAATACGTCGAACTCGCAAAGAAGAAAGCATCATCCATGCAAGCCGGGTACTCCCTTCGGAACTTCTCCAGACCCAATGTCGCTATCTGCTGCCTTCTCCAGTAAACCTGAGCATTGTCCAAACCATACTTGCCCACCAACACCTTCTCATTCTCAGTTAACCTGAAATGCTTAGGGGCCTGAAGACGATAACGCTCATGCTCCCACCACCAGAACGTCACCAACTTCCAACCATTCTCTGGCGCACCCTGAACAAGCCTGTGAAAAGCGTCTCCAGCCATATTACTGGTGGACTCAATAATAATCTGACCATCACCAACCGTTGCCGTCACCTGTGCAAGCAACTCCTCCGGGTCATCATAAAAAGCAAACTCCGAAAGATGGGCAGCAGTCAATGTGAAACTTCGAGTTCCACCCTTAGAACCAGCTGTATAAGAACACAAGGTTGCACCCGTGTCAGCAAACTCAAGTGTGGTGCTGTTGTTCAAAGATGACTCCCGATGCAGCAACTTAGGCATCGAGTTCAACAAGGTGTTGTCCATCCTACGTAAATGCTTCGCACTTCGATCATGAAAGCTGATTACACCAAACTTCACCGGGTCTTTCGACTTGTACACCTGCCACAAAGCATAACCCCTGAGCATTGTCGATATACCAATCTGACGGGGCTTAAGAACAATCACTCTCTTATGCCTTTGAACCTCCTTAAGAAGCCTCAGTTGCTCAAGGTTAGGCTCAAAACGTACACGCTTGGAACTCGCCTTGTCCGCAATCCACAACATACGTATGAACTTCTCAGGGTCACCAAGGATCTTCTCCATTAACTCCCGTATGTCTTCAGGCATGTGCTTAAAGTTCATAATTCCTCGCAATGCTGAAATACCGACTCTATTTTTACTGTGCCACCACTCGATATCATTGGCTTTGATTTCTCAAGATGAAACATAAAATAATACTGAACCCATTTGCAGGCTTCACTAATCACCTCTTTAAATTCTGGTGATTCCACAAAGGCCAAAAAGTCTACACCCTTATTTCCTGACAGATCAACCTCTATGGCTGGATCTCCATATTCAACAAGCCACTCGCTTAAGGGCTTCATAAATACTTTTTTATTCGGCATCAACACCTCCTATTTGCGTGGCAGATACTGCGTCTTGATTGTGGGCATCCTGCGGTTCTCATCAAAAACAATTAGGCATGAAGGAGCAGGTGCCGCTGATTCACCACCAACAAAAGTAATCCTGCCTGGTATAAGACGAATCTCTGCAGCCTTCATCACCCAATCATGCCACCACTTGGTGTCTGTTCGAGCAAATGTCAAACACACAACAGTGCAGCCCTTAACTGACTCCTCGTATGCCTTTTGTAGCCATTTGCCAACTGACCGACCGTATGGGGGATTAAGCCACACAGGCTTTCCTTTACTGATCACTGACCATGATTTAGTCAGCGCATCAGCCTCAACATCCAGATAAAGAGAGCACTTTGCATTAGTGCTGCTTGCAGCAGCGTCTAACACGAAATTGAACTCCCGATTAACCTCCTCGAACAAAGCACAAGGCGTTGCCCAGTCTTGCTTCTTCGAGGAAAAAAGCTGCTCGCCTGTCCATGACATAATCAACACCTCCGTTCAACACCATAGCCGATTGTGAGGGGGTAAGAAAAATTAGGCCGCATTTTTAGAGGGGTCCTCCTGCGGAGGTATAAGTCGCGGATGGGGGACCCCCCTCTTTTCCATTGCAGGTGCAAGTCAGATGCAAATGCAAACGCATTGCAAGTGCAAGCCTAATGCAAAGAAGAGGAAGAGAGAAACACTTTTCTTTTCACCCCTACTTTTTTCTCAAGACCTAACTCCACCATGCCCTACAATAATCAAGACCATGCCAGCGTTCACCATTTACTCAGCTGTCAACCATGCAGCTGTCTGACGGTTCGTCAGGTTTAATATGAGTTGGGTCAATATGTCACTTCAAATTTGAAGCAACATATTGACGTTATCCCAAGCTCCGGACAATCCATTCACAAAAAAAGATTTGCTGCTTAACCGTTGTCCTGGTCTCATCCCTTAAATATTTGTTGATTGTATCGCTTGCCTTTTGTCTACAAGCGGATATGTTGAAAGGGAGCGATAAACCAAACCAAGGAACACAACATGAAAACATATCCTAACCACTCAGAAGGCTATCCAACTTTTATCGTATGGGAAGGCGAGGCATACTGCCCTGATTGCGCCAACAAATTCGCAGAGGAAGAGAACGAGAAGGAAGACATCACAGAAGAGGAACGCATATTCTCACGTCCTTCTGATGCTGGAATATCGCAGGCTATTAACTGGGAAGTTCAGGATCTTCATTGTTCAGGCGGATTTGCTGGATGCCCTGAATGGATAGAACCAGCCTATAGCGACAACGACTAACCAACCAACCAACCAACCAACTAACCAACCAAGGAACACACCAATGACAACGACACTCTATACAGCAACATCAGGCAACACAAAAACCGGAAACATGCCACAAGCCTGGATAGGCAAGGATTACGATTCCTCTGTCAAGTCCTGCCTTGCCTCAGGCTGTCCCCTTTTACCTCGCAGGTTTGGCGGACAAGATGGGCAGATAGGCAAGACCAAGCTCAAGCCCTGTTATGCATGGCAAGGGTCCGCTAAGATGGCGTTCTCATCAATGGTTCGCAAGCTCAAGCGAACAAAAGAACAGGGGAAACCAAACCCATACAGCCTTAAGAATGCAATCACGAAGAGCGTCCGGTCTGCGCGCATGATTCGTGTAACGGCTATCGGCAACGCAGGAGAAATGAGCAAGGAAGACCGGGAAGAGCTGATAACCGAAGCCAAGAAGGCAGGACTTGGATTGCTTGGCTATATCGCAGGGTTTAAAAAATACCCTGAGTGGATGGGTTCCCTAATGGCCTCAACCTATACTCTGCGCATGGCTGATGTCGCCATAGATAAAGGATGGCGAGCGTCAACCGTTCTTCCTGAAGACCATAAACCTCAGTTCTTCGAGACTCCAAAAGGGCGCAAGGGAATTGTCTGTCCTGCTCAATACACAGGGGGCGCGGTTGATTGCAATAGTTGTGGCTTGTGTGTTGCTGAATGGGACACAGAGAAACAGCTGAAGAGATTAGTATATCTTGAACTCTTGGACTCAAGCGTGCTCGAGGAATTGAAAGGACACTTTGATAACTTAA
>Ga0080013_1001319_pt1 | contig 33315 bp, 47 predicted proteins | sample ETNvirenome_6_85_FD_69236 | JGI IMG/M metagenome (GOLD analysis project Ga0080013, IMG submission 69236) | Marine viral communities from the Pacific Ocean - ETNP_6_85 (SPADES assembly) (version 2) | ecosystem: Environmental > Aquatic > Marine > Oceanic | place: Pacific Ocean | collected 2013-06-19
TTCGGCCCGTCGTCGGAGGCGTTCTTCGAGGCTCAGCGCGCTCGCGAGCAATTCGCGGCCGAGTCCCGCGCGCGGCTCATCGAGCAGGAGCGCATCGACCAATCCACCCGCATCGCCCTGATCCAAGACGCAGACGACCGCCAGCGCGCCATCATCGAGGCTAGGCAGCGCGACGAGTTCAGCCGCGCCGCGCTGGCTGGTGCCGACCTCTTCCAACTGAAGCGCGCGCAATCCGCGGAGACCGAGGCTTTCGAGGAGCAGGTGAGCGCACGCCGCCGTGCTCGGCAGCAGGAAGAGATTCAGCGCACCATCAGCACGGTCAACCAAATCAGCGGTGCACTCGCGCAGGGCGCGAAGGCGTTTGGATTGGGTGTCGGTGTCGAGATGTTCGCCGCGGGCCTGCAGGACGCCGGCACGGCCGCGTCAGAGGGGTCAAAGGCTGCTGCGCGGTTCGCCGTCTTCGACGTCATCGGAGGCGCTGCCCACACGCTCGCCGCGGGTCTCGCCGGTGCCGCTGCCATCAAGAACTTCGCGGGCGCCGCGCAGCTCGGCAAGGGCGGCGGTGGAGGAGGCGGCACACCGGTCGCAGCCATCCCGGCCCCACCTCCACGTCGCAGCGACATCGGCGAGGGCGGCCGCGGCGAGGCTGTGACCAACATCAACGTCACGTTCACGGGGCGCAGCTTCGTCACTCAGCGCGAGATTCGCGAAGACGTGGCCGGCCTGCTCGGCTCACGCGGTCGCGGTGGAAGGGTGGTCGCCTAATGCCGTCACTGAACGACGCCCCGCTCTTCGCGATGCTCACTGAGGTTGACCGGCGCGCGCACGTGTCCACCGCGCTGTTCAACCGCGGCGCCGCCAATACGGTCCTGAGCACCACGCAGTTCTTCGGCGACGAGCTCGACGAATTGAACGGCAGAGGGCGGCGCACGGGCGAGACCGCCGCGGCCTACATGACCGCGCAATACGGCGCGAACGTGGTCATCACGCACACAGAAGACGACCGCCTGAAGTTGACCGCCACGGTCGGCACGATTGCGGTAGCCGCTCGTGCTGATAATGCCGTGTTCGGGTTCTCGACTGCGGGCCACGCCGCGGCCGTCAACATCCTTGCGCCGGACCAGTGGCAACGCGGAAACGTGTTTAATGCGCAGATGTCGCTGACGCACAACGTCCTGGGCGTGCGTGAATACCCCGGCGTGCCGTACGCGGTGCATTCCATCCCGTACCTTTTCCGCGAGCGAGGCGTCATTGGTGACCTGGACGACAACCACGCCACCGACTGCATCGAAGACCTAGACCAAGTTCTCAACGGCAACGAGGTGGCGTGGGGCATCAGCGCCGACGGTTGCGTGTGGAGCGCTTACGACCCGCTGACGCACGCCGATATCACCTGGGCAGCCCCTGGCGATGACGTCAGCGACTACCTCGGGTTTAGCAGGTCAGGCATCGCGCCAGAGGCGCCCGTCAACATCCTGCCAGGCGCAGGTGCGGTGACCGCGATTCGAGTGCTCACTGCGACCTTCCAGTGCGCTGGCGTGCTCACCCCGACGCGGCAGTGGGTCGACCTCACCAATCGGTCACTGGCCACCGCGCAGGGGTTGATGCTGACGAACGGCGCCGTTGCGTCGAGCAGGGTCGCAACTCACCGCGCGTGGCAGCTGCGCTACTTCGTGGATGGCCCCGCCGATGAGCGCGACCAGTCTGCGCAGTTCATCAACCAGTGGCTGCCGTACTGCACGCCCGGCGAACGGATGACCATTTATCAGCAGTGGGTTGAGCCGCGTCGCGCTATCACCAACAGGGCGAGCGGTCGGGAGATTCTGACCAACGACCCCGAGTACACGACGCTGTACACGCCTGAGCGCGACGGGCGCCAGGGGCGTCTGCTGCTGTACCGCGACCCATCCGATGCGCAGGACACGACCCTGACGTGGGGTTCGCGTATCATGCGCCGCGCAGAGCAAATGATGCTCGTGCTCGAGGGGAAGTGGTAGATGGCCCGCGCAATCCCCGCGCTCCCGGTCGTCCCTGCCGAGCCTCGCCGCTTCGCACCCCGCCTGCCAATCCTGTCAGGTCAGGGCACGGTGCCGGCGGACGACGTCGGCCACTGGCGCGACATGGCGCGCGAGGTCAACTTGTCGCTGGCCACGGGCAACGCGTCGGTCGTGTTCGAACAGTGGTGGACTGACGCGCAATTCCACGTGAACTCGGGCGCGTTCGTCTTTCGCACGCGCGTCGCCATCCCGCCACTCAGCGGCTACCACACGCTCGTGCGGCTCTCAGTATGGGGCTCGACGCCAGCCGCAGGCGTCGTTCGGTTCCGCGGCATCAACGCCGTGAGCCTGGTAGACATCGCGCTGCCCGGCGTGCCCGCGTGGACTGACTCGATTGGTCCCGCGCACCTTGCTGTCGTCTTCGCAGGCGCCCCGAGCTACGAAGAGATCACCATTGAGACGACCGGCAGTTGTCAGGTCGACGCCATCAAGATGGAGTACCTGGACATCAACACCGGCGGCTTCTGGCCTGCGCTTGACGACGCGCTGCCGGCCGGACCCGTTCCCGGTAGTGCGTTCGGCGCGAATCCGATGGACGACGCGGAGGTGGGCGTCGATAAGCCGCTCTCGTCGGACGTGGGCATCAACATCCTGAACAACCTGCGCGACCTCGAAGCGCGCGAGCGCGTCTATCTGAACATCGCGGGCTTCGACCCAGGGCTCATCGCAGTCGACGAGGTCATCGGCGCGTTCCCCCATCGGCTGACGGTGCCTGTGCTCGCTGCGCGCCAGCCGAAGGTCGAACTCACCGTGGCGGTCTACTCCGTCGGCACGGGCGGCGCGTTCGACCTGTACGTGCAGCGCTCGGAGAATGATTCGTTCCACGACATCAGCGCCATCCCGCCAGGCGGCGACGTCGCGACCATCACCATCCCTGCCACTGTGGCCGGGTGGGACTTCTTTACGGTCGAATTGACCGGTGGTCGCGACTTCCAGCCATGCCCTGGTTACTACCACGGCTTGACCACGCTCGCGATTCGGCCCGAGTTCGCCCTGGCGACGCGGAACGTGCAGAGCATCGCGATGTGGAGTCGCTGACGTGGCGCGCATTCCAACGGTCGTTCCTGATGTCGCGGCGATGCCCGACGCGCAGGCGTACGTCGGCCGCCCGGTTCTGTGGGCCACGCCATCCAACATGGCCGACACGACAAACGCGCTTCTGCTCGGCCGTCACCTTCGTCTGATTCCGGTGACGTTCACCGCGACCGACACCATCCCCGAGGCGGTTCAGTCGTACACCTACCGAATCCGCTGGGTATCATCGCCGGGCGCACAGTACGTGTGGGTAGGGTTCTGGCCCCTGGCCGTCAACCCGGTAGCCGGCTCAGTGCCCGTGCAGGAAGTCGCCGCGACGCTGCAGTTCGTGACCGGTGCGCCCATTGACGGGCCTGTCTACTGGCGCAACACGCCCGTGCCGCCCGGCCTCGCTGGTCACGGTCGGCTTCCGCTGTCGCCTGCGGTTGGCGGTGGCGCGTTCCGTGCCGCGCTGACCCCATTCGCTCAGACGGGGTGGGCGCTCCCGATTGACCCGCTATACGCAGGGCCGCGCCTGCTCGACCTGGGCCTAAACCAGGCGGCAGACGTTGAGGTCACGCTTGCGACGCTCGACGTCCGCCTCTATTCGGGCATCGTCATCGAGGTCTTCCGCCCCGAGGTGACTTAGTGGCGCTCCCCGAACTCCAGCGCAGGCACATCGCGCCGTCGTGGCTGCTCGAAATCGACGGCATCACCGAGCGCTACTACAGCGGCTTCGCGCCCGCCGCGTCCGCTATCCCTGCCACGCATGTCGCCGTCTTCGCGAACGTCCAGGTCAGCGGCGGTGAACAGTCGCTCGACATCCGCAAGTCCATCGTCAAGGACGGCGCTGCGTCGATTCGGCTCACCATCGACCGGACGAACGGTGTCGCACCCAATCTGCTGCGGCTTCAATCCTCGCTTGAGGCCACGCTAGATGTGACCGTGCTGGCCACGACCGGTGCGACGGTCGTCACGGTCAAAGAGTCGTTAGCCGCGTGGCCTGCTGCCGGTCAAATCTGGATTGGCCAAGAGTGCATGAACTACACGGCGCACAGCGCGGGCCCGCCGTGGACTTTCACCGTGCCCGCTGGCATTAACCGCGGCTACTACGGCTCACAGATTCAAGAGCACCGCGTAGACGCGAGTGAGAACTGGGCACCGAAGGTCACTAATCAGTGCGTGGCGTGGCGTGGTCGACGAGCTCGCATCAGGATTGCCGCCGGTCGCCGGGACGACCAGACCCCGGACTCGTTCTACGTTACCGAGGTGTCTGGCTTCATCGACCGCACCCCGCGGAAGGTCGACGCGCTGACCATCCAACTCGACATCGTTCCTGACACAGCGCGGCTTGAGCGCGAGTTGGGTGGTGAAGAGGTCGAAACCGGCCTGCAGCATGGCTGGCACTGCTTCGACATGATGTCGTCGCACCTGAAGACGATGCCAGCCATCGAGTGGGGTGAGGGTGTCCTGTGGGAGTCAGACCTGGCCGCGGCCGTAGTCCTTCCGACGTTGACGCTTTCCGTTGAGAAGGCTGAGCATCTAGCCAACGTTCACGACTTCATAACTGCGCCGCTCGAGATAAGGCTCGTGTCGGACCCCGCACGATTCCCGATGAGCGCAACCCTGGCGACCCCTGGCGGCGGCGGTTTAGTGGCGCCAGCGGGCACGGTTACGGTTGCAGCGCCTGGGGCGCCGTTCGCCCGCGGTGACTCGGAGTCGGTCGTCAACACTTGGTTTGACGACCAGGACACCGTCGACATGACCGGTGTCGCGCCAGCGCTGGGCCCCACCCTTCAGGAGTGGCCCGGTCCGCAGCTCGACATCATCCACGCCGTCACCGCGCCGATGAGCGTAGCAGGGCCGGCGGGGCGCCTCGTCGACATCCGCATCCTGACCGAAGGTGGCACGCCTTCGCTGTACTTCCGCACCAACACGCGCGCGCATAAGGGTAACCCCTTCGCCGTCATCAGCTTCCAGATGCAGCAGCGCGCGGGCTACGGCATCGACTTCCGCGACCCTGCGACGCGCGCACCGAACCGACTCTACCGGCGCTACGGCCGCGGCAGCTGGAATGAGATGGGCGGATGGCCCACGCGGCGAATCTTAATCAACCAGCGAGGCGACGATGGCGCGGATAGCCTCACGCTGCCGATTCGTGGCGTTGCGGACGCGTACTACGACAACGAGGAAGAGTATCTGTGGGTCGAAGACAACGTGTTTCGCACGCCATCCCCCGCGTCGCCCATTTATCTGCGCGTCCGCTTCTTCGAGGGTGACGAGGAGTTCATCACTACAGTCAAGATTGAGCAGGCAATCCAGGCGTCGACCGTTCTCGTCGGTGCACCTGGGTGGCTGATGCGCCTGCCCGTTCGGTCGATTGGCCTGCACCGCCCGTTCGGCGACTGGCCTGGCGAGAACCGCGTCACCATCCGCGAGCGCGTCAGCTGGGAGCACGAAAGCCCCACCATTATCATTCTGCAGCTTCTGTTGAGCGGTCAGGGAACGGGCGTCAATAGCGCGACCTACGACGTGCTCCCGTTCGGCGTGAACCTGAACGAAGACCAGGTCGACGTCAGCGGCATTGAGGCGTACCAGCCGCCCGACGTGGCGCTGCGGCAGTCGCTGGTCATCGAAGACGCGACCAAGGTGGAGGACATTATTGGCCCGATGCTGCGGCTGATGAGCGCGGCACTTGTGCATCGACTGGACCAGGTCACCGGCGCGCGGAAGCTGACCATCGTTCCGCTCTCTGCGCCGACTGCGACCGACAGCAGGCGCACCATCGCTGACGGCGACTGGGCTGTAGACGACCGACCGACGACAGAGACCGACGACAACCTCACCAACCTGATTGTCTACAAACTCAACTTCGACGACGGCAAATCGAATCTCACTGTGCGCGTCGCCGACCGCGACAGCATCAACCGATACGAAGAGTTGGCAGCGCTCGAAGAGGAGCTCGTCGGCATACGCCTACCCGCGGACGACCCCGAGGTGCATCGCATCGAGTTGCTACCGCCGGCCGTGGCCATGTTCGCCGAGCTCGCTCAGCCGCGACGGGTCATCAAAGCGGCCATCCCTGCGACCGACGCGCTCCTGCTGGACGTGGGCGGCGTGGTGGTTCTCACTGCATCCGACGTTTACGACTTCTCGGGCTCACTGGGTGTGACGTCCGTCCCTGGTCGCATCATCGAAAAGAAGGCGGATTGGTCGAAGAACGAAGCGAGTCTGACCATCCGGCTCTACGACTACACCGCGACGGGGTGGGCGCCTGCGCTCGAGGTGTCAGCGGTCGGACCGGGGCCGAACGAAGTGACCGTCGCGCCCGGCGGCTTCGTTAACGCGTTCACCACAGCAGACCACCTCATCACGGGTGAGCCGCAAACGGACCTGGACTACTGGGCGATAGGCGACGTGGCGCGCGCGGTCCCTGCGGGCAACTACGCCGCGTCGGTCGCGGGCCTGGTGGTGACCGCCATCAGCGCGACGACTATCACCTTCGGCGCACCGCCTGGGTTGGCAATCGGCGACACAATCAGGCCCGACGACTACGGCCCGGCGTCGACCGACCATGAGACCAATTACGCGTTCCTCGCCTCTGATGCTGGCCTGCTCGCCGCGGTCGACCCGGCGAAGTCGTACGCCTAGACCCGCGCGCTCGTCTTCTCGTCGTAGTGAACGGGTCCAATCGGTGCGGGTCGACATCGCGCCCGCGCGCGCTGTACCCTGAGCGCGCGTTCTCAGGAACAGGGGTTCAGGTGTGCCGACGAAAATCGAGCGCGGGTCAGGGTTCGAGGGTCAGTCATTCGGCGCCTACCAGGTAGACGTCGGTCCGCCAGCGTGGACCGACATCGACGGGTCCGACTTCAACGTCCTGACTGGCGCCGCCGCACCGACCGCGGCAAGCGCATTCGTGGATGTGAGCGTCCGCAACACGCACGCGACGCAGACACTCTATGTTCTGCTGCGCGTCAGCGGCGCCGAGGCTGTCACGGTGGCCGCGGCGGTGCCTGCAGGCGACTCCGCATCCTTCTCTGGCCTGCTATCTTCTGGTGGCGTCGGCGGCGCGAACGTGATGGCGATGGCGGTGCAGGGCAGCGGCGCCAACACGACGGGGCAAATCATCGCCTCGTTCCTGGGTTAGCCGGTGGGCATCTCTCAGGGCGGAGGAGGCGGCGGAGCGCCGTCGGGCCCGGCTGGCGGTGACCTCGGCGGCACCTATCCACACCCTGATGTTGACAGCGTGTCAGGTGTTACGCCCGACGCGACGGGGCTACTTCTGCTGGCCGACGCGACGGCGCTCGATGCCCGCAACACGCTGGACGTTGGCATCCCGCTTCTGGCGCTGACGACAACCGAGCAGGCGATAGGCGTAACAGGCCCCGACTCTCAGGACCTCTATGGTCGCGTCTACACGGACTTCGGCGTGGGCCCCAACGTCGAGACGAAGACGTACAACCCCGCCAACCGCGCCGACATGGATGAGGTGTGGGGCATTTACTGGCGCATCACCGGCTTCAACCGCGTCTATTTCGCGACCGCGTCGCTGTCGCAGGGTACTGGCGACGCCGACGATGTGCTCGAGGCGTGGGTGGATACGACGGGCGACCCTGCGGTCAACATGCGCAGCGCTGAGGACTACAGCGGTTATACGGTGACCCACCTCTGGCTTCTATACTCGAAGGTCTGATCATGTTGCGCACCCGGCTATCTCTGCTCGCAGCTGCGACCACCAGATAGTGGCCCCCGACCGCGACCTCGAGCACCTACACCCGGTGTATCGCGCGGTCGTTGCCGGCCTCTACGACGAGCTCGACCGCCGCGGCCTACGCTTCCGCATGCACGAGGGTTACCGCGGACGTGAGCGACAGGAAGACGGCAAGAAGCGCGGCAAGTCGAAGGCGTCGTTTCTGCAGTCGGACCACAACTACGGCCTGGCCTCTGACTTCGTCGGCGACGTGTCTGGCATCAACCCTTGGGACAACTCGCACGACTGGGGCGCATACGGTGAGTGTGTCGAGGCGGTCGGGCTCGAATGGTCCGGTCGATGGAAGACGTTCCGCGAGCTCGTCCACAACGGCGGCCGCGGGTTGTTTAGCTACTCGCGCGGCGACCTCTACCGTGGCGCCCTCGCCGACGTCCGCGATGACCCTGAGTGGCGATGGCTTGAGTGGTGGCTCGGGACCGACGACATGGCGAAGACGTCCACGCGCATCGCCTGCATGCAGCGAATCGTGATTCGGCTCGGCGGTGACCCTGGCGACGTGGATGGCATCTGGGGCCCGCGCACTCACGACGCGATGGCGCTCATCATCGCGCCGTGCGGCATCGACACCGATGCCGTGGACCTGTCAGGCGCGGAGGCTCTAGCCGTGCTCCTGGGCGAGTTGCGCGCCGTGGTGACGAAGGTGTGCGAGTGACCGCCGACGACAAAAAGGGCATTGCCGCGAACGTCGTGGTTGTCATGCTCGGCGGTCGCAAGATGATCGGGTTGGCCATCTGCCTGGTCGCGCTGTGCTACGGACCCACCGAGGCGCACGCCACCATCGCGATGATCTTCGGCATGTTCGTCGGCGGCAACGGTTGGGAACACCACTCGAAAGCGCGCCAGGGGCCCGTTGATGAGGTTCAGTAGGCGCCAGCTTGAGCACGTCGCAGAAGGCGGCCGGATGCTGATAGCCGTCGCAGGGGCCGCCCCGCTCTTCGTGGGCGCCTTGCTCATGGCCGAGGGAGCCCAACAGTGGGTCGCCTTCTGCGAGCGTCGCAGGCCCCTCGAGCGCACCCTGGTCGCCATGTTCGCGCGTGACCGATGACCACCCGCGGCAAGCTCATCTGCGCAGGCGTGGCGGCGCTGCTGGTCATCGTCCTGATTGCCTGGAAGGCAGGCGCCGAATCCGCAGGCGTGGTCACCCTCGCCGCGGGCGCCGCAGCAGAAGCCGCGCGAAGACGCCACCACAGGCGCGCTGATGTACTCAGGAGCGACGCACGAGCGCAGGTGGGCGCCGACACCGCCGAGGATGAGCGCATCGATGCACGCGCAGCCAGAGCCCGCAGGGCGGCCGTAGAGACGCCAGAGACCGACGACGATGAGCCGCTGCGCTCAAGCCTGCTCGACCGTCGGGGTCGGTCGTGAGGGTCCACCTCGCCGCCGCTGTCGTGACCGTGCTGGTCTTCGCAGCCCATCGCTCGCTCGCGTGCCCCACCGCCGAGGATGGAGCGTCGGCGCAGGCGTCAGGCGTCTCGCTGGTCATCGGCGCTGAGTGCGTCACACCCTTCGCCGGCCGCCTCTACGACAAGCCGATGCGCGACGCTATCCGCGGCGACATTGTGCAGCTAGAAACGCTGGTGACCGAGAACGAAGCGGCGCTGAAGGTGGCGCGCGCGGGTCTTGCAACTTGTCGCAACGACGCCGCAACAGCGCTGGATGATTGCGCAGCGGACATCGAGGGGCCTGTCGCAGTTGTAGCCCCTGCCGTTCGCGCGTGGGTGTGGTCGGCGGCCGGCTCTGGTGCTGCCGTCGCTCCGGTCGCAGCGTGCAGGTTCATCGATTGCGGCTCCGACTTGACGCCCTGGGCGTCATCGCTGGGTGCTGCGGTGCTAGTCTCGCTCCTGGCGTGGGCGTCGCAGTAGGTGGCCACGTCGGCAAAGAAGCGCGCCCTGCTCAACCAGGCTCGACGGCTGGCGGCAGAGGGTCGCCTTGCGGTGGCGATTCTGGAAAATCTCAGGAGACGGCCAGACGACAAGAGCAAGGGCAGGTGGTAGGTGTTAGCAGAGATTCTAGGGGGCGTGGGTGGATTCGCGTTTCTGGGCTTCGCGCTGAAGCTCATCTCAATGGGTCGCGAACTCGGCAAGCTCGAGCAGCGATTGGCCCAGGCGGAAGAGAAGATAACCGCGAACATCGCCGACGGCGCAGCGTGCGCCGTCGACCGACGACAACAAGCGGTTTCGCTCGCAGGGGTGCGTTCCGACATCGACCACACGCGGGCCGACGTGTCTCGCGCGATGGCGAAGGATGGGTGACCCCATGCGATGGCTAATCGCTGACGACAACGAATTCGACCTCCGCGCCGCCAGGGGTGCCGTGCTCCGCGCCGACCCTGCGGCATCCATCGTGGAGGTGGGGACGGGCGCGCGCGCAATCCGCGAGCTCGACGCGGGCAGCTTCGATGCCGTCCTGACCGACGTCCGAATGCCTGGCGGGGTGACGGGTCACGATGTCGTGCGCGTGGCTAGGGACTGCGGCGTGCAGATGATTGCGATCATGACCGGCACGCCCGGCCTGGCCCCGCTCGGCGTAGACGTAATCGAGAAGGGGCCGCGCCTCTTTCAGGGCGTCGCCGACTTCGCGCCACCTGCGTCCGCGGTCGCATGAAGCGGCGATAAGCAAATTCACGACCACCGCAGCACCTTATTGCTGCAGAACAGCCGGTCAGGTTAATGGGCGGCGCCGCACTATTCCGCCCTCGTCATCATCACCCGCACGCGCGAGCCATCCACGCCGCGCTTAATGGCTGCGACCTTGCCGCCCATCACGTACACGTAGCTCTTCGCGTGGAGTTCATTGGTCAGCCGCTGCGACTGGCACAGGCTCCACTCAAAGCGCCCGGCCAGGTCCGACGTCGTCGCGTGCATCTGCTCACGACAGAACGCTTCGATGTAGAACGTGAGCGCCTGCTCCTGGCGCGGGGTGAGTGGGTCGACGGTCATCGCGGACCCCTTGCAATCGCTGCAACGAAATCGACGTGCAGTGTGTCGCCACGCGTCGCGAAGAAGCCGGCCAGTTCAGGCTCGACCATCGGAATCAGCCGCGCGTACAGCGACGTGAAGTTATTGTTCAGCTTGAAGTCGTCGCCCGTCGTGCGCAGCGACGACCACCGAAGCACTTCAAAGGCGCCCTTCGTAGACCAGCGCTTGCGCCCGCGTCGCTTGACGTCCAGGCAGAGCGACACGAGCGCATCAAGCACATGCGGGTTGGCGCCGTGGAACGCGTGGAACCGCTCGCCGATGGTCTCACAGTGGTCATAGTTGACCGCGCGGACCGTGATGCCGGGGAGATGGAGTTGTGCATTCATTCGGCGGGCCATTCGTGGCAGAGGAGCGCGAAGGCCGGAGGGTGGTCGCGGTCGCCGTCAACGGTTAGTTCAATCACTGCTCGGCCATCCAATCCTGAACGGCGCGCGCCTCGCCGTTCTGCAGGTTGATGAAGACCTGGCGCAGGTGGAACCCGTCTGACTCCGAGCTCAGCGGCTCTTTGCCGTGCGCATCGCGGTACGCGTTAAGCGCATTCGACGGAATGCCCATCGCGTCGATGGCGTCAATGAACGCGCCTGGATTCATCGGCGGCGGTCGCCTCTTCGCGGAGGGCGGCTGGTCGTCTTCATCGTTGCGCCGGTTGATGTCGTACTCGTCATGACCGCGCGAGACGTTGAGCAGGTCGCGCATGAAGTAGCCCGAGCTCGCCGTCAGCGCACCGGACACAGCCTTGTCAGGCGGCCTGCCCTTCTGGATGACCGCGGGCATCTCGAAGGTGTAGGACCGTTCCTGGCCGCTCTCCGCGTGCGTCACCATGAACACCGATGCCACGTTGGCGATGTCGTCCACCCACTCGCTGACCGCGCACGACTCGCGCACGATGAGCAGGCCGGCGTTATTGAGCGCCTGGCCGCACACCCCGATGAGCATCTCCGCGGACGTGTACTTGTAGCGCTGGTGCTGGTTCTGGCCGTCGTGGCCGATGGCGGTGACGGCGCGTTGCGCCTCGAGCAGGGCTTTGGCGTATTCGCTCATCGTCTCGCCTCGCAGATTGAAGTCCCTCCGCTGGCCTCTCTGGCCATGTCGGCAACCAGCGGAGGGATGGGACGCAGCACGCGGCCCTTATGAATGGTCATCGACTCGGCCGCCAGTCGAACGGCGCGAACTCGCGCGCCCGCTCGTCTGCCCTGTCGTCTTCACCTGCGCGCCGGTCTTCGCGGCACTCATCCGTGCACTCGTCGCGGCCGAGGTTGCCGCACCGCTCGCATGAGTGCGCGAGCAACCACTCGACGCGCGCCTTGCTTCCGAAGTTCATCGGCCGAGCCTCCCGCCGAACGCGAGCGATGGGTTCCGCTCGCGGTCAGGCTGCGGGCACGCCTGCGCGAAGTGGCGGCGGCTTCCGCAGTACCAGCACCCGCTTTCCCCGTCGTCGTAGACGCTCGCGCTGCGCCCATCATCTTCGGCGTACTCGCCGAGCTCGGCCTGGGTCATGCCCATCGCGTCGCCCGTGTCGTCTTCCCAGTCGTCGCGGTTGTTCATGTCGACCTCGAATGAACCGGCAATGCCTGGCCGCACTGGTTCGGCCGCCACCCGCTCGTATTGCGCGCGGCGCGCATGTCGACTTCGCGCGCCCTGAGACTCTCGATGAGCTCGGCGAGCAGCTCACGCACGTGGAGTCGACCGGTCAACTCACGCGCCGATTGCAGATGATCGCGCACCTGCTGATTGGCGGCGAGTCTCGCTGAATCCTCTGCTGTCCAATTCACGCGCACTTCTCCCATTGCGCCGCACTCGGCGCTCAATCACGCAGGCTGCTCAGCCCGCTTCTGTGATGTCTCCGAACATGTCCGGCCGCAGCATGAGCCGCGTCACCTTGCCGTACGTCACGCGCTCGATGAGCACGCAGAGGTCGCCGCTAGGTGAACGCTGGCCTGCGCAGTACGCATGGAGCGACGCGGTGGACATCCCGAGGCTCGCAGCGAGCAGGTCGCGGCGACCCCGGGGAATCCAGTCACGAAGCACGCCATGTTGTGGCCACGTCTTCTCTTCCATGTCCACAACGCTAGCGGGTGGTGACAATGAGTGCAACGTCTATTTAGTAGTTGCGTGATAAAAGCACCGCCGCTACGGTGGTGCTCATGGATAGGGAATCGGGAAAACGGAGAAGCGGAATGAACTTCCGGTGCATCGCAGACGCCCAGGACTACTACGAGCAGCGCCGGCTGCTCGCCGCCATCCGCGACGACCAAGAGAAGGAGACACGAGTGGAAAGCGTAAGGGTCAACGTCGAGGTCCGCGGCGACGGCGTCTACTTGAACGGCGTTCTTTATGTCGCCTCGATGCACAGGCCGCTCGGAGGCGTGCCGGCGGTCTTCGACCGGGTTCGACTCAGGCGGCGCCTGAGGGGCTGCGGTCTGGCGCCCCCGGTGCTCGCGCTCAACTCGACGTGGAGTGAATTCCACAACCTGGAGTGTGTGACCAGGGAGCGCTACTGGCGCGAGGCGCAGTTCGACGGGCAGTGGATTCCTGTGGACGCTGACGCTGACGATGATGCGAACGCCGCCAATGGATAGCCCGCTCGGCTGGTTCTGCGCTGCGTGCGTCGCCATCGTGTTGGTGACGCCGCGCGTTCAGTCCGAGCCTGCGCCCCTGCCGCCCGCGCCCTGTGTCTGCGAGGACATCGACGCGCGCGTCGCTGCCGAGCTCGCCGCGCAATCTGCCGCGGTGCTCGAGACGTCCACGCACGCGGCCGAACTGACCGACACCGTCAACGCCATGCGCGCCGCGTGCTTCTTCTCGCCTGCGTCGCACCTTGGTGTGCGGCCTATTCGGAGGGTGAAGTGACGCTTCACGGGTTCAAGTGGGGCAGCCTGAATACGCCCGCCGACCAGTGGCGTTCGGACTGGGCGGTGGACCGCAACCACTTCCAGGCAGAGTGCCACGTACGCATCGATCACGTGGATGGCGCCATCACCACCGAGGGTTACTGCATCGACGTTCAGGCGTGGCGCGACTACGGGTGGACGTCATGGCGCTACTGGGCAGTCGTCGGCGACTTCGAGGCTGAGGGACGCACCCCTCGGGCGGCGATACGCAATGCGGCGAAGCGAATGAAGGACCATGCTGAGCGCCTGATTCGGCTGACGGCGTGAGCGTGGAGGCGATCAACCGAATTCGCGGCGTCAAGGCGAGCATAGCCCGCAAGGCCGTGCTGACCTGGCTGGCGGACCACGCAGGCGCAGACCTGACGTGCTTCCCTTCTGTCGGGCTCCTGTCGGACGAGACCGGCGCGACGAAGGCGACCGTCAGGGCGGCGCTTAAGTGGCTCGATGACGAGGGCCACATCACCATCGAGCACCGCGACCGAGAGTCGTCCATCTACACCATCGTCGCCGACGAAAAGACGGTTGACCGCGGGTGGGTAAAGAAGCGCAACCCGAGGCCAGGGGTGGGTCAGGAGATGGACCAGGCCAGCAAATATCCTAGGTCAGGAGATGGACCACCCCTGGGTCAGGAGATGGACCAGGGTGGGTCAGGAGATGGACCCGGGGTGGGTCAGGAGATGGACCCTAACCGTCAAGGAACCACCAAGGAACCACCAATTGAACCAGCAGCAGCCGCGCGCGCGAGCTGGCCGGATGATGACGAGGACGTCGAAGCCGCGATTGAGTCGTACCTGAAAGTCGCTGGTGGGCTCTTCGTCAACTCGACCGTTCGCGCCGACCTCACAGCTGCAGTCGAGGGTCACGGGCTCGACGCTGTGCAGAAGGTCATCCGCCAGATTGGTTCTGAGAATCGACGCATCGTGAAGTCTGGATGGATTGGCGACCGACTCAAGCGAGGCGACCACAACCAGCAGCCGATGAAGCGAGGTCGACGGAACGACCCGGTCACCGACCAGGACGAGATGATGCGCAACATCGACGCGATGGAGGCTCAGGGCTGGAAGATTGCGGGGCGATCATGATGAGCAGCAACGCAGCACTCCGCGAGTGGTTCACGCGTCACCGCCCTGAAGCGACCGCGGACGAGTCGACCGGAGTGGCCACGCTCAGGCTCACCGCTGCCGATGGTGAGATTCGCGCCGAGGTTACGTCGTGCGGTCAATGCACCGACGGGTACGCGTCAAGGCGCAACGCCGACGGGTACAACGTCGCGGTCAGGTGCAAGTGCCACAACCTCGCAGCCATCGCGCGCAGGGTGAACCTCGCGCACCTTCCCGCTGAGCACATGCACTCATCGCTGCAGCCCATCGACGGCGACAGCCTCCACGCGTTCGACATCGACCGCGGCGCCGTCGACCATCGCCACCTTCGCGAACATGCACTCGAGTCTGCGATTGCCTTCGTCGACGCTGTCACCGAGCGCGCCGCCATTCCAGAGCATCAGCACCCGAAGCCTACCGCGCCCGGCCTGCTGCTGGTGGGCACGGCTGGATTAGGCAAGTCGCACCTGATGGTCGGTATCTGCCGCCGGCTCATCCGCCGCGGGGTGACGGTGCGATATCGGTCGTGGGCGCAGTGGACGAATGAGATGTGGTCGAACATGACCGCGCTGCGGCGCGACCCGAGGGCGACGATTCTCTCGCCCGACGAAACCATCAGCCTCGCTGCCCGCGTCCCGGTGCTCGCGCTCGACGAGCTCGGCGCGGGCAGCTCGGGCAGCGACGGGCGCGCTTCGATTGAACGCTCGTGGGTCGAGCAGCTTCTCAAGACTCGATACGACGCCGGCCTGCCGTTGCTGCTGGCGTCGAACTACCACTTCAACGCGGAGGCGTCAGGAGCGCTGCGCGTTGACGAGACCATCGTCAGCCGCATCAGGGGCAGGTGTGACCTGGCCGTGTTGAGCGGTGACGACCAGCGGAGGAGAACGAAGTGACCGAACCCGTACGCAGCATCCACGACTTGCCCCACTCGACGCGCGCAGTGCAGCCGCGCGCACCCAAGTCAGCACCGAAGGCGGCAGAGGCGTCGCACCTGCGCGACGGGTTCGTGCCGAAGCCGATGAAGAGGCGCCGCAGCATCAACCACCGCGCGGCGCTCGAGCGGTACATCGCGGCGGACGCCATCCGGCTCGAGGGTCGGTCAATCTACCTCTACGCTGTAGAGCGCAAAGACGGCGAAATGGAGCGCGCGCCCGCGCCGTTCCGTCGCATCATCCAGCACGACGGCCGCGCGAAGGTCGAAATCAAAGACCACGGGATGCAGTGCAAGGTCGGCGCGGGCCTGGTCGCATGGCGGTTGAAGACCGGCGACTACGTCAAGCGCGGTCAGGTCGTGTGGCACATCAACGGCGACTTCACCGACTGGCACCCGAGCAACCTCGAGCTGCTCAGCGCGCACGAGGCGCACAGTCGGCGCGCGCTGGTTGGACTGCCGAACCTGGCCACCCGATGAGCGGCGCTCGCAACAAGGTCACGCATTTCGTGCTGTGGGGCGCGACCTACACCGAGATACACCAAGGCGAGCGCGCGGCGTGCGGCGCGTGGATTGGCGCGAAAGCGAAGCGCTCATCGCGCATCGGAGATGTCGACTGCTCGGCCTGTCTGGCGAAAGCTCGCAGAGCGGTGTCGGCGTGAGTTGGCCAGCGCTCATCGCCAATCAGAACGCGCCCACATCCAGGCGCCGCCGCGATGACCCGGAGGCGCGCGAGCAAGCGGCGCTCGTGCAGGTTCTGCGCCTCAACGGCATCAGGTTCAACGCGCAGCACAACGGGCTACCGCTGACGCCGGCGCAGGCGGCGAAGGCGAAAGCGGCAGGCACGGAGCGCGGGTGTCCCGACCTGCTCATCTTCGACGCACCGCCGGGTCTATGCGAATGCAGTGGGTATCGGTCATCGCCCATCCGCGACGCACCGGGGCCGTGCGGGTGGCGGGAGTGGACGATAGCGAACACTGTGAGGCTGGGGGGGTGCCCTGTGTGTGGGTGCGGTGTGGTTGCGCACCCGTCGTCGAGCGTCGGCGTCGCCGTCGAGATGAAGCGACCCGACCTCAAGCCGAAGACTGACAGGGCCGGACGGTTCAGTGGGGCCGAGCCGCATCAGCGCGAATGGCTCGAGGCGCTAGAGTCTAGAGGGTGGGTGGTCTTCGTGGCGTACGGCTGCGACGACGCGCTGATGAAGCTGCGCGAGTTGGGGTACTGGGTGTGAGTAGCGACGAAGAGTGCCCCGATTTTCTGGACGTCACAGGCATCGCAGTCGCGGTCACCCTGCTGGAGAAGCACGCGGCGTCGGCTGGCGGGATGCTGTCGGAGATGTTCATCGCCGCACATCTGGTCGGGTGCCCGATGGTCGCCGAGGTCGTCGCGCCGCACGTGCCTGATGACCAGATGCGCTCGGCGCTTGAGGTTCTGTCGTCGCAGGAGGGGGATGTGGTCCATTGACCGACCCACGACAATGCCGCGCCTGCGTTCACGCTCACCCCATCGGCGACGAGTCGATGGAGTGCCGAGCTCGCGCGCCGCTCCCGGTCATTCGGGCGGTGACTTCGAGCAGGCGCCCCGGCTTCGCTCGGGCGGTGTGGCCGACGGTGGAGGCTGACGACTGGTGCTCGTGGTTCGTGCCGGAGCCGCTCAGGGGCGGCAAGTGCATGTCATGTCTCGTGGCGTGCGGCCCCGACGAAGCGGGCAAGTGCACCCACTGCGGCCGAGATTGGGTGCAGGCGTCATGACCGCCTACGACCGCACTGAAGAGACATGGCGAAACGTGAAGTCGCACCCGGAAGACTTTCTCAGCGGGCGGCACTGGCTGTCGCCTGACCTGACCGCAGACGAAGAGCGCTGGACATCGGCAGGCCCGAAGGGTTGCCCTGAGTGCGCGGCTGGTAGGCCGTGCGCTGACGCCATCCGCATCCGCGACGAGCCGTCAAGTTTCGGTGATGTGATCTGGATGACGACCAGGAGCGGGAGGGTCGCGCACGCCGAGGTCGCCATACGCCACGGACTCCTGGCCCGGGGCGCCTGCGGCACTCGCATCACGGGCGCGGTTGCGACTGACGACGACCCTCGATGTGCGGCCTGCGTTCGCGCCATCAAGGCAGGGCCATGACCGCACTCACCGCCCGCCAGGCCGAGGCGCTCGAGTTCATCCTCGCCCACATCGCAGAGCATCAGCACCCGCCGACGTGGCGCGAGATTGCCGCGCACATGGGCATCACCAGCACGAACGGCGTCAACGACAAGCTCAGGGCAATTCGACGGAAGGGGTACATGACAATGCCGGACAACCAGCACCGTTCGCTCGTGGTGACGCACAGCGCGCAGGGGTGGCCAGTGACGTACACGACGCGGGGTTTGTGGTTCGCGCCACCGGAGGCGGCATGATTCCAGCGACACGAGTGGAGCGCCGCGCCGTCGCCGACCTGACGCCGGCGGACTACAACCCGAGGCAAATCAGCGACCGGGCCCTCGCGGGTCTGCGCGAGTCGGTGACGCGGTTCGGCCTGGTGCAGCCTATCATCATCAACCAGCGCACCGGCAACGTGGTGGGTGGTCATCAGCGGCTGAAGGTGCTCGGCGCGGAGGGTGTCACCGACACTGACGTGGTGGTGGTCGACATCGAAGCGAAGGAAGAGCGCGCGCTGAACGTGGCGCTGAACAACCCGCACATCTCGGGCGACTTCACCGATGACCTGGATTCGATGCTTGAGGGCATCGCGAACGACACGCCTGAACTCTTCGACGCGCTGCGGCTGGATGACCTTCTCGACGCTATAGAACCTGAGTTCGCTGAGGCTGTCGACTTGTCGCCCCAGGAGAAGTGCTGTCCGCACTGCGGTGGCACCATATGACGCTACGCCTGGATTGGGTGTCTGCGAGGACGGCCAGGCGGGCTGTCCTCAAGTGGCATTACAGCAGAACAATGCCGATGCCCAAATACGCCTGTCTCGGCGTATGGGAGTCAGGCGACTTCGTCGGCGCAGTCATCTTCGCGCATGGCTCCAACTACAGAATCGGGGCGCCCTATGGATTGGGCGTCGGCCAGGTTGTCGAGTTGGTGCGGGTGGCGCTTCGTAGGCACGTTACGCCAGTCAGCAGGATTCTATCAGTGGCGCTCAGGATGCTGCGCCACTCGTCACCAGGGGTCGAACTGGTCGTGAGCTACGCTGACCCGGTCCAGGGTCATGTCGGCACCATCTACCAAGCTGCGAACTGGACTTACCTCGGCATGACTTCAGCCAGTTATGAGTACAGGCTCAACGGGAAGCGACTACATAAGCGCGCCTTCACTGGCGCGAACTTCGGGGGCAGGAAAATGCAGATACCTGTTGGCGCAGAGCGCGTCGCGACGCCAGGGAAGCACATCTACGCAAAGGCGATGACCGCAGCGATGCGCCTTGACTTGTGTGAGAGGGCCTGCGCATACCCAAAAGGCCCGTTGAGCATGAATATGCGCCAGCCTTCCAGGCTCGGAGATGGCGGCTCGACCCGACCAGCGGGCTCCAACCAGTGAAGCGCACACCGCACGGCTACTTCGACATTACAGACACAAGGACTGCCAGCGGCAGGCGCGCAGTGGTCATCGCTGCAGTCTGCCTGCGCGCGGCGTTCGATGGCGACCAGGCATGGCGATGGCGCTGCTCGACTTGGCGCCGCGATAGAGATGGTGCGCACCGCGTACGGTTGCTTCCGCTGTCGACTGGCACACACGCACGACTCGAAGGCGCGATAGCGAAAGCGCTCGATGCGAAGTCAGAGCAGGTACGCGATGCCGAGGGGTAGGCGAACCAAGCTCACGCCCGAGCGTCAGGCCGACTTCGTCAAGGCGGTGGAGGCTGGCGGGACGTACAAGATGGCGGCGGCTCGCATCGGGGTGGACGAGTCGACGGTCTATGCGTGGCTGAAGAAGGGGAGGGAGGCTGAGTCGGGCGTCTACCACGACTTTCACCACTCCGCGCAGGTGGCCACTGACAAGTGCGGCCTGCGGTGGCTCGCTGAGATTCAGACGCTCGCGAAGCAGAAGCAGGATTGGAAGGCGTACGCGTGGCTGCTCGAGCGCAGATTCCCGCAGGACTTCGCGAGGTTGAGCGACCGCCCCGCGATGGAGCTCGACGTTGAAGAGGCTGAGTCGTTGGCGGTGCGGCTGCTGTCGGCGCTGAGGGAAGGGGGCGAGGAGTGAGCGACGGCCCGCCCTTCGAACACCGACTTGATTGGGTCGAGTGCTGGTCCTGCGGCGAGTGGTTCACGGTGCGGCCGTTCTCCGCCGCCCAGACGGGCCCGTGCTGCTCCAATCACCTAATGGAGGCTGGCTCCGAGAGTCGCACGCTGCACCTCATGGAGCGTGACGCCCACTTCTTCGGCTCGCCATACGCGGCGGCCGTGGACGAGTGGCCGCCGCCCCGGCACGAGGTCGCCTCGTGGGTGTGCCCATCATCCCCGGCACTCGCGTCGCCCGGCGCCACCTGCGACCCGGCAGCCATCGATGCCGCCTTCCGCGACTATAGGGACCTCAACTATTGACCCTCAGCCTCGACAACCACCTCCAGCGCGACATGCTCACCGCCCGCACCGTCGCCGCCGCACCGCTGAGGGAAGGGGGTGAGGAGTGATTCACGAGGGCGACTGTCTGAATGTGCTGCGCTCGCTCGACTCGGCAAGCGTCGACTCAATCGTCACCGACCCACCGTACGGACTAGGCGACACGTCGCCGCGCAACGTCGAGGCGTGTCTGCGGTCGTGGCTCGACGGCGACCAGCACGAAGCGCGGGGTGCGGGGTTTATGGGGCGTGCGTGGGACGCGTGGGTGCCAGGACCGCAGGTGTGGCGCGAATGCCTGCGCGTGCTCAAGCCTGGAGGTCACCTGCTCGCCTTCGCCGGTTCGCGCACCGTGGACCTGATGGGCATCGCGCTGCGGCTCGCGGGGTTTGATGTGCGGGATACGCTGCAGTGGTTGTATGGGTCGGGATTTCCGAAGTCGCTCGACGTTTCGAAGGCGATAGACGCAGCTGCGGGCGCGGAGCGGGAGGTCATCGCACGACGCCCGCACAGTCCCGCCGCCGTCGCCTGCCCGATGCGCACGGCGCCGACAGCAGAGTACGTGTACAGCGCACCCGCGACCGACGCCGCCCGCCAGTGGTCAGGCTGGGGAACCGCGCTCAAGCCTGCCGCTGAACCCATCCTCCTATGCCGCAAACCGCTCGACGGTACCGTCGCGGCGAATGTGCTCGAGCATGGCGCAGGCGGGCTGAATGTTGACGGGTGCAGGGTGAGTGCGAGCGCGGGCGACGTCGCAGAAATGACCGGGCGCTCAGGCGCGTCAACGCCGAATGCGGTGTGGGGTGCTGGCATTGGGCACGATGCCGTATGGCTACCGGACGGCGGGGGCCGTTGGCCCCCGAACACCATCCTCACCCACTCACCCCACTGCCCCGGCGACCACAACGGCGCGGGGTGCGTCGACGGGTGCGCGGTTGGGGTGCTGGGTGCGCAGTCTGGGGAGTCGTCGGGCGCGCTCACCGCCGACGACGGGCGCCGCAATCGCGGTGCGTCGATGTTCATTGATGGGCGACGCGACGCGAACAATACGCACGCCGACACCGGCACCGCCGCCCGTTTCTTCCCGTCGTTCCGCTACATCGCGAAGGCTGCGCGAGGCGAGCGCGAGGCGGGCGTGACGGCGGGCGAGAAGACGAGCGCTGAGGTCACGGGGCGCGCGCCTGGCTCGGCCGGGCTGGCGAACCCCGCGAGCAGCGTGGGCATACTGCCACGACGCAACAGTCACCCGACCGTCAAGCCCATCGACGTCATGCGCTGGCTCGTGCGCCTCGTGACGCCGCCTGGCGGTCTAGTCCTTGATCCGTTCTGCGGCAGCGGAACCACGGGCATCGCGGCATCGCTCGAAGGCTTCCGCTTCATCGGCGTCGAGCGTGAGCCGGAGTATGCCGACATCGCCCGCCAGCGCATCGCGTGGTGGTCGGAGCATGGCGAGCGGGGTGCGCAGGCGTGGGCGGCGAAGGTGGCGCGCGAAGAAGCGGACGCGCGCACCGGGCAGATGGATATGTTCGGGTGAACCTCGACAATCACTTACAGCGCGACATGCTCACCGCCTGCACCGTCGCCGCTGCGCCGCTCACGTCGGTCATGGCGGGGTGGGCGTCAGGCAAGACCACGGGCGGCGCGTTCGTGCAGTCGGTCCTTGCCGCCGCGCGACCGGGCACGCTGCGCCTCGCCGTCACCGACACGTACGGCCGCGCCGAGCGCGTGCTGCTACCCACCTTCGAGAAGTGGCTCACGCCCGACGGGTGGACGCACACCGACGCGGGCAGGCTGTGGACCGACCCACGCAGCGGCTCGCAGGTTCGCGTGGTGAACTACATGCGCGCCTCGACCAGGGCGAGCACGTCGAACCCGCTCGAGGGCATCAACGCCGCGGACGCGTGGGTCGATGAGTGCCAGGCGCTGCCGCCCGAAGTGCTGTCGAAGATTCAGGGGCGCGTCGGTCGCGACGGCGGCTACCCCGGCGTCATCCTCTGCACCGGCCTACCTGTCGCCGGGGCGTGGTGGGTTGAGGCTGCAGAGAAGCGCGACGATGCGCGGGTGCTGGTCGCCCGCTCCGACGCGAACGCGCACAACTTGCCGAAGGGGTGGCTGGACCAGATGCGCGCCACGCTGTCACCCGAGGAGTTCGACGCGATGGTGAACGCGACGCCGCGCGCGCCGAAGGGGCAGGTGTTTGACTCTTTTGTTGCGCGCTCGTGGCCCGACGGTAACCTGCTCGACCTTGCGCCCGACGACTACCGCGACAACGACATCACGATGGCGGTCGACTTCGGACGATACCCCGCCGTGCTGCTCATCGCCCAGGATACGGAGCGCGGGTTTGACGTGGTGGTTGATGAACTCCAGCCCGATGACGTCGACGTCTACGCGCTCGCCGACCTCATCAAAGCTCGAGGGTGGCGGATAGCACACGCAGCGGGCGACCCGGCCGGCCGGTCGCGCACGGACCACGATAACAAGCGGTCGATGGATGAGCTTCGCAAGGCGCTGAAGGTGCCGACCATCCGCTACACGCACGAGCCCGAGCGGCGCGCAATCCCCGCGGGCATCCTGACGCTGCGCCGGCTGATGTGCAGCGCCGACGGTCAACGCCGCCTGGTCGTGTGCCGCGACGTGTGGGAGCGCGGTCGTCATCACGGAGGGCGCAGCATCCGCCGCTCAATCCTCGGCTACCGCTATCCCGACTCGGGCGGCGAGCAGCCGAAGAAGGATGGGGTGACCGACCACCTGTGCGATGCGCTGCGCTATTGGGCCATCAACTTCCGCTGGTTCGACCGGTCGCACGCTGCGCCACCTGGGTTCTACAACTTCAACCGAGAGCAGGCGCAACCCAAACCGAAGGGGTCGGGGTGGCGACCTGCGTCGAGCGGATGGAGGCCGAGGGGCTAGGCGATGCCACCGGTCAACGAATCGACCACCTAGACATTCTATTGTCACCTGAACGCGCGTTCCCGTACCCTCTGGCACGTGAGCGCCCCCGACCATTCCGACCCTGCCGAGGTTGTCAAGCTTCGCGAACCCATCGCTGAGGATTGGTACGGCAGCGTCGGTCAGCGCCGTCCGCCGCTCGGCACTGACGGCAAGTCTGGCACGTCGTGGTCGGGCGGTCACATCAGCGGATACGAGCGACAGTCGACGCTGGCCGGGTCGCAGTGGGCCAAGCAATCGGTCCAGATGCGCCGCACCGATGGGCGCCTCGCTGCGTCCTGGGCTGTGCGAAAGCAGACCGCGCTTTCAGCCTCGTGGCAGTGGGAGGCGGGCGAGCCGGGCGACGAAGCCAGCGAGCGCTACGCCGCCTACGCCAACGAAGCGTTCGGCCTGGACGGTGGCGCCGGCCACCTCGGCTGCACGTGGGAGGAGGTGCTGGCGCAAATCCTCGAATACGTCCCGGTTGGCTTCCGCTACTGCGAGCGCGTCTATCACTACGGCCGCGACTGCGACGGCGAGCTCCGAGTGTGGGTCACCTTCGAGGACCGCGAGCCGTCCGCGCACTCCGACTGGGATGAGGGTCCGAACCAGACGCTGAGGTCGGTTCAGCAGAATCCACCGAACTGCCCGCGCACCGTCATCCCCGCTGACAAGCTCGCGCTTTTCACCCGCAACATGACCGGGTCGAACTTCGAGGGCGTCGGCGCTGACCGTGCCGCGTGGTGGGTGTGGAAGCTCAAGCACCACATACTCGACCGCGTGGGCGTCGGCGTCATGCGCTGGTCCACGCCTACCGTGGAGGTGGTAGTCGACCGCCAGGCGGCGCATGGTGACGTAGAGCCCGAAGAGGGCGACAGCATCAACACCGCTATAGCCGCACTGCGCGACGCCTACCTCCAGCAGATGGAGTGGGTGCAGTCGGTCGACGAGTCGGTGGTGTGGCACCCGCCGTGGATTGAGACCAAGACGCTCAACGGCCCCGGCGTGATGGACTGGACTGGCCTGCTCTCGGTCATCAATTGGTGCGACGCTGAGCTCGCCGCGAACTACACGACCGAGGCGATGCGGCTCGGCATCACCGAAACCGGCGCGCGCTCGGTCGGTGAAGTGCACGAGCAGGTGCTCAGGCGCGTAGTCGCCAATGACCTGGACGTCGTGGCCTCGGTGATGGGCGGGCCTGGTCGACCCGGTGCCGGCGTCATCGGTGACCTCATTCGATGGAATTTTGGCGCCGCCGCCGACTGCAAGTTGCCGCGCCTGGTCCACTCCGGTCTTGAGCCTGACCGCCTCGCTGAAGCCCTGCCGTCGTTGCCCGCGCTTGAGGCTGCCGGCCTGCTCGGCGCGCGCGCGAATCGGTCAGTGGTCAACATGGTGCGCGACGCCATCGGCGCCGAACCTCTGACCGACGAAGAGTTCGCGGCACTCAACTCGACGCCCGCAACGGGTGCGCCGTCAGCCGAACTCGTGGACGCGACGCCCGACCCCGCCATCGCAGCAGCGCGACTCGCCGACCGCATCTACGAAGCATCACGACCGCGCGGTCAGATTGAGATGCCGCTATGAGGTTGTCGGGGCCCAGTGTTCAGTGCTTCGAGCCTAACGCGTGGTCGCCGGCCTACACGCTCGGCGAGTCGGGCGGATTGCGTCGCATCACGCCCTTCACCACGCTACGTGTGGGTCAGGTCAGCGCGCGCTCGAGCGGTCAGCCCGTCGGGCCCGCGGTGACCCTGGTCCACCTCAACGACATGGCGCGACTGATGCGCGAGCGTGCAGCCGAAGACCCCGTCGTTGTGGACTGGCAACACCTCTCAGAGCCTGACGCCGGCGTCGGCCCCGAGTCGGGCGGCGCGCTCGGTCAGATTGTTGACGCGTGGGTTGATGGTGATGGGCTGGTCGTGGTTCCGGCGCTCACGAAGCGCGGCGTGCGGCTGGTCGAAGAGTCGGAGGGCGTCCTGTGGTCGTCCCCGTCCTTCTTCGTCGGCGACGTCCACGCACGCGACGACAGCGGCCCCGTGGTCGCGTCCGCTCAAATGCTCGCAGTGACTTTGACTCCGCGGCCGGCTCAACAGGCCGACCGCATTTCAGCAGTGACGCTCGCCGAGGCGAGCACCAGCACGGAAGGTGTGAATATGGCCGATGCGGCCGAACTGCAGGACGACGGTCAGGCCGCCGACTCCCCCGAGGAGAAGGACGCCATGATTGCCACCCTGCGTGAAGCGCTCGCCGCCGCGGAGGCTCGCATCGCCGAGCTCGAGGGTGACGGCGAGCTTTCTGAGAGTGTGGCGGCACAGTCCGCTGCGCTCACCGAGAAGACCACCGAGGTGACGCAGCTGACCGAGAAGGTCAACGCGCTCGCCATCGCCCTCGATGCGGAGGTGGCCAAGCGCACCAACATCGAGCGCGACCGCGACATCGACGCGCTACTGGCGAAGGGCGTCGAGCCTGCCCGCCGCGTGGCGCTCACCGAGGCGTGGGCCAGCCGCGAATCGCAGCCGGCCGTATGGGCGGCACTGACCGTTCCGACGGTCGACCTGACCCGCCACGGCACCAACTCCAGTGAGAGCGTCGAGGACGACAGGACGAAGCGCGCGCGCCTCTGCGAAGAGCGCATCGCGAGCGGCGACCCGCAGAAGTTCATGAACGACATCAAGCAGCGCGACCCGGCCGCATGGGCCCTGCTCGTCACGAAGGGGGCCTGACCGATGGCCAACCGAGAAATGGCCTACAGGGCCAACGTCGCACTCACGCGGGGCCAGGTGGTTCAGCGCGTGGCGAACAACGCGGCGGGTGAGCCCGTCTGCGACGTGTCGACTAACGGAACCATCGCATCCGAGATTCACATCGGCGTTTGCGATGCCGACTACGCCGCTGGCGACTGGCTCACGCCGTCAACCGGGTGGGTGTGGGCACAGGTTACCGCCGGCGTGCTGACGCCCGGCACCGAGTACCGGCTGACCATCGACCCCCTCGGTGCTGGCATCGGTCAACTGCAGGCCACCGTGCTCGCGGTCGACGAGGTCGTCGCGACCTTCGAGGGTGCCATTGCCACTGTCGCAGTCGCTGGGGAGCTCGTCCGAGTCTTCTTCATCGGCTCGCGCGGCCAGTTGTAGGAAGGGGCTGAACAATGGCTTACTCATCCGCTGATATCGCCCCGGTTCTCCCACTCGCCGAAGACGCTGTGTCGATGGCGGTGCAGGGTCTGGACGTCTTCAAGGCCGACCAGATTGCCACCATCATCAACGTGGGCGGCACCGCCGCCCAGGGCCAGATTGGGCGAATGTCCCGTCGGCAGTTGATGGGGCAGGAGTTCGACAACCTTCGCGTCGCTGACGGCAACGAAGCGCGCATTCAGGTTGTCTTCGACCCGGACAACGTCGACTACGACATCCGCGTACCGATTCGCTCGAAGTCGCAGTTGAACTACTCCGACCTCTCGTCGAACCAGTACGCGAACCTCGACCTTCGGACGTACGGCGCCGCCGCCGCGCTGCGTGCCTGCCTGATGGACAAAGAGCGCGAGGCGGCGGTGCTCCTGACTACCGCGCTCAATTGGGCGGCGACCAACTTCTCGACCGTCGCAGGGCTGGGGGCGCTCAACGCTGCCGCGTCGGGCTTCCAGTTCGGCGTGGCTGGTGCCACCGAGTTCACGGATATGCGCATCGCGGCGAACCTCGCTGCGAACATGGCCGGCGGACTGATGCCCACGGGCGTCATCATCGGCATCGACGCCTGGCGCGCGCTGATGAGCCCGGCCGAGTACGCGGGCAGCGGTCGCACGACCGACGACCGCTTCGCTCTGCCTGATGACGAGTTGCGAAGCCTCATCATCTCCCGCGTCGGCGTCTCCGAGGTCGTCGTGGGTGATGCCCGCTTCGAGGGTTCCGCGCCTGGTGTCGCGTCTGCCGAGGCCAACGTGTGGGGTGACAACGTCATCTTCTTCTACAAGGGTGACAGCATCCTCGGCGGCGGTGGCGGCCCCATCCTGGGCCAGCCCACTACGCTCGGCATGGTGAAGTGCAACAAGGGCGACGGCTCGCTCGAGATTCGAGCGCGCGACAAGGATGATATCCGCGTCGTCGAAGATGAGGTGATCATGCACGAGCAGCCGGTGCGAGTCGGTCAGCAGGGCGACGGCGACCCCGCCACCCTGACTCTCGGCTTCAATCTCATCAACTGCGCGCCCTGATGGGTGACCCGGTCTTTATCCGCCTTCACGCCGACTTCGCCGGCGGAGTTCGCTCTAAGCCTGGCTCGTCAACGTGGGTCAAGGCGGGTGGAGTCTGCGAGTGGCCGCGCGACGAGTTCGCAAAGCCGACGGTGTCGGGCGCCAACGCTGGCCGGTGGTCAGTACTTGGCGACCCTGCGCCGTCACCCGAACCCGAGGCGGCTGCATCCCCCGCAGCCGCCATCATTCCGCAGTGGCTGTCGGACTACCCCGGTGGCGACTGGCGCGACCTCGTCAAGGTTGCGCGCTCGCTCGGTTGCGAGAAGCGGAAGAAGGACGAGGCGGTCGCATTCCTGGCCAGCCTCGAGCGCGATGGACAGTCGCTCAGCCGAGCGGCATTCGACGCCATCCTTGCCGACCTAGAGGACGACTGACGGTTGGCGGTGGATTCACCCACCGCTGGCCGCGTCCTTCTCGTGGACCAGGCCGAGCGAGACTCCGAAGCCGTCGCTGACGTGCGAAGGCAGGCTCGCTCGGCTGACTCCGCGCTCAAGCCGGTGCTCAACAACGTTGCGTCATCACTCGACATAGAGCGCATGGCCGCGCGGACCTTTGAGAGCCAGCTGAAGACCCTCTATGCGCGCGTCTCTGAGTTCACCCGCGCACTCATCGCCGGCGGTGACGACTCGCGCGCCCTGCTCGTCAACGCATCGAAGCTTCCGATGGAAGACCTGCTAACGCGGCTCGGTATGGGCGACATGATTCAGTCATTCACCGCGGCACAGGTCGCCGCACTTCGCTCGGCTGAGGCTGCGGCGCGCGCTGCAGGCTTCGAGGACTTCGGAGTGCTCGACCCATCCGAGCCCGTGCTGCGCGCCGCGCTCGACCGAACCCTTGAGGCGTTCTGGCAGGAGCAGGTGGTATTGCCCACGCGCCGCGCCATCCTCGACGCTGCCGTCGACGCACTCACTGCGACCAACCTGGATGGTGTCGCCGAGCGCGTGGAGCGCACCCTAGACACCCATGCCGCGCGAGCGACGACTGAAGCGCGCACCGAAATCGCACGATGGAATCGCACGGTGCAGGCGGTCAGCGCTGCCGAATCCGAAGCCGAGCTCTTCGCCTATCTCGGCCCCGTCGACGGCGTGACTCGACCCTTCTGTCGCACGCTTGCGCAGCGCATCTTGACAGCCGAGCAGATATCTGAACTCGACAACGGCCAAACCGTCGACAGTCCGCTAACATCGGGCGGTGGATTCAACTGCCGACACGTGTTCAATCCCGTCTCGCGCGCGTTCGCTGAGCGCAGCGGGCTACCATTTGCGACCGATGCTGAAGTGCAGCAGGCGAACCGGAGGGCGGCATAGTGGCTGAGCTGACGGTCAGAGAGACGCTCGGAGTCGGCGACCGCGGCCCCGTCCTTTTCGTCGACATCGGCGGGCACAGGCTCTCGGCGCCACTAGCATCGGGGGCATCTGCGCAGCATGTGAGCGCCGCTGCCATCACCGCAGCGCGCACCCTGCTCGCCCGGCTCGAAGCCGAAGACGACCAGCGCACCGAAGACCGCAAGCATGACCGGAGGTGCATAAAGGCGCTCAAGACGCACCTGGGTGCTGCTGATGGTGCCGGCGAATGAATACGTCGAACTACACCCGCAAACTGCGCCAGGGTGAATCCACAGTCTGGTGGTGGCGCGCGCCTATCGCCGTCGACACGACAACGGCCACCGCCAACTTTAGGCTGACCGCCGGCACCCAGACGCTCGTGCTTGCGCCCGTGACCGCAGACCTGACGGTGTCAGTCATCGCGCCAGACCGCCGCACCCTGACCATCACCGGGCCAGCCGCTGCGCCATCAGGGCCGCAAGGCATCCGAGGCGAGGCGTACCTTGAGACGCCGGGCGATGGCGACTTCTCGGTGCAGGTCGCGCAGCTGACCGCGACGACGGCCGTGCTAGCTGAGCCGCTGCCGCATGATATCGACCTCGCCACAAACGGCACGCTGCGTTTCGCGTGGCTCGGCGCCGCCGTCACGGTCGGCGACGTTACCGCCGCCATAGAGCGCAACGTCCCCACGCACGTCACCTATCAATTCCGGTTCGGCGCGGACCTGTGGGGCATTCCGAGCCAGGACGAAATGCTGGTCCATGTGGTGCGGCAGCCGTTCCGCACAGGCGTCGCGCATGCGGACGTGGCAGCGCTCATGCCGAGCGTGGGCGCGCGGATTGCGCAGCGAGCTCAGGACTACCGCCCGCAGATTGAGTGGGTCGGCGACCTCATCGAGCAGAGGGTGCATGCCGACCTCAGCGCGCGTGGCGCGTTTGAGGATGACATCGACGGTTCGCGCCTTCGCGGCGCGCATGCTGCGTGGGTCATCTCCTGCATCCTCGAGGACATCGACACCGACCTGGCCGACCGCTGGATGGCGCGATTCGAGAAAGCCTATGCAGCGGCGATGACCGGCATCTGGCTCGACCTTGACCACGACGGCGCGGTTGATGATGGCGAGATACTCGACATCGGCAACCCGCTGGGTGACGCGGGCGGCACGTTCACCGCGACGCCCGACCCGAACCGCATCATCGGCCGCGTGAACGTGGGTCACTGACGATGGTTGATATCAACTTCACCGTCGCAGTCGACCCGCCCGGCGCCTTCGACGCGCGCGACGTCGACCTCATCACGAAGAAGGACATGCTCCAGCTAGGTCAGAGCATCGTCGCACTCGTCCGCATCCGCACCCTGCAGGGCCTCGACAAGCGCGGCACGCCGTTCAGGCCGTACTCGCGCCGCCCGATGTACGTGGCGAAGAAGCGCGCGCGCCTGGCGCCGAAGGGCGGACGACCCACGAAGAGCGGCAAGAGCGTCTTCTACGCGGGCGGTTACGCTGAGTACAAGCGCACATCACGGCGGTTGAGCGTGCCGACCGACGGTAGCGCCACGGCCGAAGTCGACCTGATTCTGTCCGGTCAACTCATGGGCAGCCTCCACGTCAGCCGCGCAACGCCGACGTCAGTGCGCATCAGCACCGGCGCACGAGAAGCGCTGTACGGCATCCACGTAAACAACGTGCGCCGGTTCATGGGCATCAGCCGCAAGGAACGGGAAGGCTTCGCGAAGGACCTCGAGGGCATCGCCGAGAAGCGCCTGGCCGCGGCGTTCGGTCGCGGCGTGCGCGGCGGGTTCGCCGGCGGCGCGCGCCCCGGGTTGCCGCTCGGCACGGGCGTCCGCTGATGGGCATCAAGAACGCAATGGCGCACATCGTCTCACAGGTGCAGCTCATCACGCCCGGCACCGACGACGGCATGTCCTACGTGTGCGACGCGGACGCGACCGGCAACGCCACGCCGCTTGAGAAAGTGGCAGGACGTCAAGACCGACTCTTTGACCTACAGCGCTCCGTGGACTCGGGCCCGACCGACGACGGTGAGAGCGGGCTACTCCAGCGCCGCTTTCGCATCGACCTCGACCTGCGCATGACCTATTCGCTGCAGGGCGACATCGCGCGCGCTGAGCGCCTCGCGCTCGAAGACATCGGCATCATCGGCCGCGCGCTCGCCAGCCTGAGCACCGGCGCCGCTGCCACGACCGCGGGAATCCTCAGCATCCTGCCCGTGGCGTCGAGCTCGCTGACCAAGTTCACGAACGACGAAGCGCGTGAAGTCGCCTGGATGTGGTTCACTACTTTCACCTTGATTTACCGGGAGGTTTGACGCGTGAGCACGTCGGCTATCCGCTCCGTATCCGTCGCCCCCGAGGGCAGCTTCGCGAACATCAACCCCTTGACCGGCGCACCCACGACCGCGGGCCTCGTGTACGTGGGTCTGGAGTGCGAGCGCGCCTCCGTGCTGCCGTTCGGTGAGCCCGTGCTACAGGAGCGTGAGAACGCCCGTGCTGGCCCGCACAGCTTCCCTGCTGAGTACGAGACAGGAAAGGTGGCAGGCACCCTGGTAACGCGCCTGCAGGGCACCATCGAGTTGTCGTGCGTCGTGCGTACGCTCGGCGACGTGTCGGCGCCTGGCGCGGGCGACTTCGTCACATACACGACTATCCCGTGGGTGCAACTGCTCGAATCGATGTTCGCGACGGACGCTATCGCCGGCGTGGGCAACCTGGACGACGTCATATGGGGACCCGTCGGCCCCAACTCGTTCACCCCTACCACCCCTGGACGCTTCGACCCAGGCCAACTGTTCAATGTGAACATCGGCGACCGTATTGAGTGGTCGGCGGTGACCGAGAAAGCCGCCAACATCACCTACTCGCCGGCGATGAGCCGCCCGCTGGACCTCGTCGCGCCTGACGTGATTCGACCCGCGCGGACGTTCTACGCTCCTGAAGACCTGCTCACAGCGCGCGGTCTGTCCGTCGCTATCGACCTGGACGGCGATGGGTGGGGCTATCATGCGTTTGGGTGCCGAGCCGAGTCGGTCAAGTTCGAGCTTCGCGGCCGGATGCTCCTGGCGACTTTCACCATGCGCGCCGCTCACATCCAGCCGAAGGCCGTGCCCGCACCTACAGACCCGCGGGTCGCGCTCGGCTCAGTGGCGCACCTCGTGGATTGCTACGTCGTTTACTCGAGCCCCGCGCCGGTCGACGGCAACGCCGCGCCGGTCGGACTGACGCGGACCCCGGTGCCAGTCTCTGCGTTCGAGGCCACCTTCAGTCAGCCGCTTGTTGCGCGCGGCACGCCTGAGAACATCGTCGGCGTCGCTGAGTGGGAAGTCGGAGCTGACCCCACTTACGAGATGACCATGACGGTGTCTGTCCCCGACACGGTCATCGAGAACGACCTCCGCGACCAGGTGCAGCGCAACTGGCTTGTCGGCTTCGGCCCTCACGGGCCTGTGGGCTTCGGCGCCGGCTTCGAGAGCGGCGACGGTGCAGCCATCATGTTCCCCGCCGGCCACATGACCACGTCGCCTGTACTGCGCAACCTCGGTAATGGGCTGGTGGAGCAGGATATCGCGCTGTCGAACGGGCGTTACTACGGCGACCTCCCCGCGGGCGCGCCGCCTGCGCACTCGTCGGTGCGGATTGGGCTGTCGCGTTGATTCCGTGTTTCTCCACTTCTGAGCCCGTCACGCTGCCGCTGGCGTCCGACCCCGTACTGCAGCGCCAGGATGGTCCTGTCGGCGCGGTGGGTCGCTACTACGCCACCTCCGACCCGTCTGCGCTGGACGGCTACGACCTGGCCGACGTTACGCGCATCACGGTCCGCGCGCTCGGCGAGGCTGAGATGATGGCAGCGAAACGCGAGCCGGGCGTCATGCCGAAGCTCGGCGCCGAGCTCGCCCGCGACGAGCGTACGTGGTCGGAGATGTCGGAGGACGAGCGCGCCGCGCTTGGCGACTATGTCAAGTGGGAGCGCGCGCTACGCATGGCGCACATTCGCCGCGGCCTGGTCTCGCTGGACGACTACCAGGGCGAGCGCGCTGCCGAGGCTGTGGACAGCATCATGCCGGACGCGTTGCGCGTGACTGTGGTGATGGAGATTCACCGCCACGTAGAGAACATCAGCACCCTGGGTCCTGCGGGAAAAGCGCTATCCAAACCAGGGTCTGGCAGTCAGCCGGCGCCGACGGAATCAGCGGATGGGACTGTGCCGACTGCGCCGGCGAGAAGCGGCGCCGAAGAGGCTCATGCGGTGGAGCGTTCCTAAAGGGCAGCGGCGCCGAGAAGAAGCGCAAGGGCCCTGATGCGGGTCGCCTCTTCGTGAGAGGTCACACCATCGTGCCGGGATGCGGCCCCGACTACGCCGCCGAGGAGTTCTTCTCGTGCCCGCTCGCAGAGTCATCGCAGCCGTGGGTCGCCGATATGATGCGCGTGTGGCAGCTGTGCAAGGTCGAGGGCGTGTCGCTCTCCACCATCATCGAGCGCCCGTCGTCGGCGCTCCTGTCGGG
>Ga0080013_1001321_pt1 | contig 33295 bp, 53 predicted proteins | sample ETNvirenome_6_85_FD_69236 | JGI IMG/M metagenome (GOLD analysis project Ga0080013, IMG submission 69236) | Marine viral communities from the Pacific Ocean - ETNP_6_85 (SPADES assembly) (version 2) | ecosystem: Environmental > Aquatic > Marine > Oceanic | place: Pacific Ocean | collected 2013-06-19
AAATGATATGTTTGAGACGGTGGAAAAACAATTCGGAGAAAAGAATGTTTAAACCGTTGAATAGATATATTTTAGTAAACCCGGTACCCACAACTCCCGAGAAACAAAAGACAACAGGGATTTTAGTACCAGAAGAATATGTTGTGAAAGAACATTATAAAGTTTATGAAGTGGTGGATATTTCACCAGAGTGTGAAAAAATTAACCAGTTTCATAAAGGAAAGAACGTTCTAGTCAACAATGCTATGGTAGAGCAATTCAAAGTAGATGATGAGGAGTTATATCTCGTGGCTGAAAATCACGTCTACGGAATCTTTTTGGGAGGGTAGATGAGTGAGTGTAAAAAAATTAATATCTATGATGACGGGATTGGTTTCGTTCAGTATGTTTCCCATATGGGTTCTGACGTCACAGTTGTTAATAGCGCTCGCGTCAGTTTCGGTCAGCACGTTGATGATCTTAAGAAGCGTGATGTCAAGTTAATTAATTATTTGATTAAACATCGGCACACTTCTACTCTAGAGCATAATGTAATTACGTTCAGGTTTAAAGTGCCTTTGTTTATTCGATCTCAACATCATAGACATAGAACATGGAGTTATAATGAGATATCACGAAGATATACAGATTTTAATTTAGAATTTTATGAACCAGAAAAGTTCAGGCAACAAAGTAAATCCAACAGACAGGCATCCACTGACTGTTTATTTGATCCGATGTTGGGTGATGTATTGGGAATTGCTTCTGAAGTAATAAAGATACATCACGAAGCTTCGCTCTACTTATATGAAAGGCTTTTAGAGGCTGGGGTTTGTAGAGAACAGGCAAGAGGAGTTTTGCCGCAAAACTTATATACGGAGTATTATGGCACTGTCAATCTTAATAATCTATTCAAATTCATTGGTCTTAGGCTACATGCCGGCGCCCAATGGGAAATCCAACAAGTTGCAAAAGCGTGTTTGGAGATCGCAAAAGAACACTTCCCAGTAACAGTAGAAGCTTATGAAAAGAATATAGGAATAAAATAAATTATGTTAGCAGAATTACTTTGTGTAGCGATTTTAAATATTGGTATGCCTAATGCAGAATTTGCTTGTGAGCAAATGGAACACGTTGTTAACGCAGCAGAAGATTTAGGCTTTGAGCCAGAAATATTGGTTGCGATGATTCACTATGAAAGTCGTTGGAACCCGCGAGCGATAAGTAGAAGTGGCGCCTGTGGCCTAACACAAGTCGTCCCCAGGTGGACTAATCCAAGAAAGACGTGCCAGCAGCTTCTGTTTCCACCAACCAGCATCTATGAGGGAACAAAGATGTTACGTCGATGGATGGATAGATTTGGAAGAGGGGATCTATCGAGGGCTCTGTGTGGTTACAATGCTGGCTATAGCTGCCGTTCACGAGGAAGTCGAGGCTGGCGTTATGCTCGTAAGATCCAAAGGCTGGCCAGAAGAATAGCCATTGAAATAGGGAAAGAGACAGAAGAGGCAAGAGAAGCAGAAGAGGAGATTGGTTGCTAAAACATATCTATCAGTATGACACTGTAGTCATAGGTGGAAATCTTAGCGCCCTTCTCTATTCTTATTTTAATAACCTTCCCTTGGTAATTAATAAGTTAGATATTCCGCACCGGTTTAAAACAATCAATAACGCATCTCAATTAGAGATGTGGAATAAAACTTATTTTAGATTGTCGTTGGCTGGTCTAAACATTGCTGGTGATAAAGCGCAGAGTGTTCGTTTAAAAGAAAACGAATTAACAGTCACAACAAAACATGCGAGAGTAATAAAATTAAATTTCAACAAAGCAATAATCTTTGATGATGAAAGCATTAACGGACTTCCGTTACCAAAAAAAGAAAGCGATCAATATGAAGTCTTAGATTGGATGTATCCAACTCGATGCGCTCCTCACGATACAGAATACATTTATGTCGGAGGAGATCTGGTTAGGGAAGTTCATTTCTATTTGTCCCGAGCCAACACAGGGAGAAGGCCAGTCGCAGTATCCTATCTAACCAAAAAACAACTGAAAGACTTCGAATACTCAGACACTTACGCAAAGTTTAAATGCCTTAAAGTGCTTGAAGAAAACGATATCAAAGGGACAATGGGAACTGGACCCGGAGGCATGCGGTATCATTACAAGATAAAACTAGAAGTATTGAAGCGAGAAGTAAAGAAGACAGCCATGAATTCGTATGAGGACACGCAGGAACTACAATTCAAATACGACAAGCCCGAAGAGATATTAGAACACAGCAAGCTCACAGAAGATACTTATTTGTTTAAGGTGCAAGAGATATTCTAATGGAACAAACAGCGCAAAATGTATTTAACTTTCACTTGGCTGGGATCATTCCCGTCGCAGGTCAGAAGTTAGATTTCAACTTTCCATGGCATGATTGTCTACAGCCTATCGCTCAAGATTATTTAGCAGTTGAGAGGGCCGTATGGGAATGTGTTATTGCCGGCTGCGAGACTGTTTGGATTGTCTGCCATGACGATATGCAGCCACTTATTAGATATCGATTGGGCGATTACGCATACGATCCAGTAAATTATGGACGAGCCAAGCGATCTCGCGACAGTAATATGCTCAAAGAAATACCTATTTACTATGTTCCTATACACCCAAAGGATCAAGACAAAAGAGATTGTTTAGGTTGGAGTGCGTTGTATGGAGCACACTGCGCATATTGGCTAAGTATGACGATTAGCAAATGGATTGTACCAGATAGATATTATGTGGCCTTTCCTTATGGAGTTTATGATCCGCAAATTTTAAGAGCGGAGAGAAGAAGCATCTCAAGCAAAAAACCTTTCTTTGTTTCTCACGAGGGCAAGACGGTCAAAGACAATGAGTATCTTGGATTTACGTTTGATGCAGAGGATTTTAAGAAGGCTAGGCGAATTATTCGGAGAGAGAGCACTGGAGAGTGGACAGAATATCAAAGCGGCGAAAGACTTCCCATTGAAGAAAGATGGTCAGGAAGGTTTTTTACGCTTGACAAAATCTTTAAACCTGTTAATATGGAGGGAGCAAATGTGTTGGAGACTACATGGTATTATAATATCGGTTGCTGGAATGGCCTTCGTGCCTATCTTGCTTCTACAGAATGCGAGAACAATAGCAAACCGGCTGAAACATACCTGAAGTATCATGAATGGAACCCGATAGGAGTAGATATTGAAGAAGAGTAAAATACCGTTCGTTGGCTTGCACGCCCATAGTGGGATGGGAAGCCCTTTTGACGGACTTGGATATCCAGCGGAACATATGGATTTCGCATTTGAAAATGGTAATGATGCGCTGGCGTTAACAGATCACGGCAATATGAACGGCCTGGCGTATCAAGTTCAGCATGCGAAACAAATGAAAAAGGATGGAAAGGACTTTAAGCCAGTCTTTGGGGTTGAAGCTTATTTCCTCCCTTCCGTCGCAGAGTGGCATACAGAGTATGCAAAGGCGAAAGCAGATAAGAAAGCCAAAAAGACGCTGGACAAATCTAGATCGGCCACTACGATTGAAGATGAGACAAACAAGAAATCAGTAAAGAACATTCTTAATCGCCGCAGGCATCTTATTCTTTTGGCCCAGAACCAAACAGGATTGAACAACATCTATGAGATGGTTTCTAAATCGTTCTCGCCAGATAACTTTTATCGTTATCCTCGTATGGATTACGCAATGCTCAAGAAACACAACGAAGGGGTGATCGCAGCATCAGCTTGTCTGGGCGGCGTATACGCTGGAAATTACTGGGAAAACAGAGAGGTTGGTCCGGACGCCATTTTAAATGCTATGCGCGATACAACGATGAAGATGATGAACATCTTCGGTGATCGTTGGTATGGCGAACTGCAGTGGAATAATGTACCTGAACAGCATGAACTAAACAGGTATATCATACAGATTCATCAAGAGTTTGGTGTTAACTTAATCTCAACAGCCGACAGTCACTATCCAAACCAGAACGCTTGGAAAGACCGCGAGCTTTATAAGCGTCTTGGTTGGCTGGGAAAGGGTGGCCTTCCTTCGTTTATTGAACCTGAGCTTCCGGCAGGCGTTGATGAGATCGGATATGAACTCTTCCCAAAGAATGGCGATCAAATGTGGGAGTCGTATAAACACTACTCAGAGAAATGTGGTGTTGAATACGATGATGATATTGTTAGGCGCTCCATCGAAGAGACGCACAGCATTGCGCACAATAGAATTGAAAGCTTTATGCCAGACAATACAGTTAGACTTCCTGACTTTGTTGTGCCTGGTGGGAAGACGGCGACAGGAGCTTTAACTCAACTTTGTTTAGATGGCTTGCGAAATTCAAACCTGCAGCACGATCAAGAATACATTGATCGACTTAAAGAAGAGTTAGAGGTTATTAGTGAGCGCGGCTTTAGTAAATACTTTTTAACGATGAATGCGATTGCAGATAAAGCAAACGAGGTGCAGATTACTGGACCGGGCCGAGGATCGGCAGCGGGATCATTAGTTGCGTATGTCCTTGGAATTACACAGGTAGATCCAATCAAGTACAATCTTCTGTTCTCTCGTTTCTTGCGGAGAGATGCAAAAGACTATCCGGATATTGATTATGATGTTTCAGATCCGATGGAGCTGAAAGAACTATTAATTGAGGAATGGGGGAAGTCGACCGTCGTTCCAATCTCGAACTATAATACGCTCCAGCTTCGATCTTTAATTAAAGACATCGCAAAGCTTTATGAGATTCCGTTTACAGAAGTTAATCCAGTTACTTCGCGTATGATGAAAGAAGCAACACCGTTGGCTAAGAAGAAGCATGGCATCAAGGCTGGTATTTATACCCCGACGTTTGAGGAGGTAATGGAGTTCTCAGATTCCTTAAAGAAGTTCTTGAGGAAGTATCCAAACGTAGCAGAACATATCAATGTTTTGTATGGACAGGTGAGATCAGTCTCGCGTCATGCTGGTGGAGTTGTTGTCGGTGAGAACTTAGATCGCTATATGCCTTTGATTAACAGCCGAGGTGTTACACAGACGCCTTGGTCAGAGGGGCAGAACGTTCGTCATTTAGAGCCGATGGGGTTCATTAAGTTTGATATTCTTGGGCTCTCGACATTAAAGATGATCGAGGGTGCGATTGGTCATGTTCTCAAACGACATCATGGAGTTGAGGATCCGACGTTCGAGCAGATCCAAGAGTATTATAACGAGCATCTCCATCCAGACAAGATGAATTTGAATGACCAGAAGGTATATAAGAATATCTTCCACAAAGGGAGGTGGGCCGGCATCTTCCAATTTACAGAAGAGGGAGCCCAAAAGTTCTGCGTCAAGGCCAAACCAAAGAACATCATTAATGTTTCGGCCATCACGTCAATTTATAGACCTGGGCCTTTGAGCGCGAACGTACATGAAAGTTATGTAGACGCAAAAGAAAACCCAGGCAAGATTAAGTATGGGCACGAGGTTGTAAAAGAATACACAAAGGAGACTTATGGTTTCCTTATCTTTCAAGAGCAGATTGCGCTTCTGGCTCATAAGCTTGGGAAAGATTTCAGCTTGGATGAAGGCAACAAGCTTCGGAAGCTTCTCACAAAGAAAGGCACAGGAGCAGTAGCAGAACAGAAAGCTAAACTAAAGCTTAAGTTTGTCGCAGGATGTGTAGAAAAGGGCTTGTCTGAGGATTGGGCAAACAAGATGTGGCAGAAGTTTGAATTCTTTAGTGGCTATGGTTTTAATAAAAGTCATGCCGTCTCTTATTCAATCATCTCTTTTCAATGTGCGTGGCTATTTAATTATTATCCTGCTGAATGGATGGCGGCTTTCTTAGATAAAGAACCGGAGACCAGAAAAGAAAAAGCAATTAACTTAGCGAAAAAGTATGGATTTAAAATTCAGTTAGTAGACGTAAACAAGTCAGGCGCAGTGTGGGAGATTAGCGAAGATGGCAAAACTCTCATTCAGCCACTAACTTCTTTGAAGGGATTAGGAGATAAAGCAATTGAACAAATCACGAGACATAGACCTTTTAACACTGTTGAAGAATTTCTCTTTAACGAAGAGGTTGTCTATTCTAAACTTAATAAGAAAGCGTTAGATGTGCTGGCGAGGAGCGAAGCTCTAAACGATCTTATCGATGACCGCTTTTCAGGGCCAAAGCATTTCTGGTCTGCGTGTATTGTTGATCGGCCATTGAACACTAAAAAACTTGCCGATAATATACAACTTTACGAGCCAGAAGGCGACTTTTCTATTGAAGAAAGGATTAGTAATCTGGTATCATTAACAGGCGTTTTCCCATTAGATTTAGTGCTAAATGAGAAGCTTTTGGGGCAACTTAATCACTTCCAAGTTCCACCTCTCGGAGAATGGGATAATGACTTGGGAGTTGCTTGGTTCATTCCGAGAGAAGTCATTACGAAGAAGACGAAGAATGGAAAGACGTATTGGATTGTTAAGGTGATTGATAGCACATCAACGATTACAAGCATTAAATGCTGGGGAGTGAAGCCTGAAAAGGATCACATCTATATTAATCGACCTTATATGAGTAAGTTAGATTACGATGAGCAGTGGGGTTTCAGTACGAGATCCATCAAGTATAATTTTAAAATGTTAGGATAGGAGAATAAATGAATTTAAAAGTATATAAAATGCGACCAGATGCAAAGCTACCAGTTCGAGCATACCAAACGGATGCCGGAATGGATTTGTTTTATTGCCCAGACGGAACAAAGAAGTTGTATGATTGTACAAAAGATTTCTTTGTGCCGCCACACGAATCTAGATTACTCCCCACGGGAATAAAGGTAGAGGTTCCGTATGGTTATATGATGGAGATTAAGAACAAATCAGGAATCGCCTCAAAGAAACAATTGTTGGTAGGCGCCTGTGTGGTCGACTGTGGTTACGACGGGGAAGTGTATGTAAATCTTCACAACATCGGACCAGACACACAATCATTTAAACCAGGCGAGAAGATTGCTCAAGCAGTTCTGGTTCCGATCAGCCATTGCAATGTTGAAGAAGCACTTGAGGACAATCTAAATAAAAAGACCGAACGAGGGTCAGGGGGCTTCGGCTCGACAGGAGATAAGTAATGGGATCGTTAGAAAGAAAGTTAAGCAGACAAAAGGCAACCAAAGGAAAGAAGGATGCCGAGAAAGAGATGGCAACTAAAGTCGCTTTATTTGGAAAATTATCAGATAAATGTTTGACTTGTGAGAAGCCATTTGATAAAATGGACAAAGAGCAGGTAATGTCTTGGAACGTAGTTGTAAGGCAGGAAGAAGAGAAAGTTAATCTTTATTGCCCCGAGTGTTGGGAGAAAGCATTGAAGATCATCGATGATTTTAAGAAACACCTGGAAGATAAAAAGGAAGAGTAATGGAACAAAGATATATAAAAGGCGATAAAGACTTTAACAAAGCGCTAAGAGAAATTAAGAAAAGGTTTCATGGGAAGGCAGGAGATTCTGAGAGTGAATCGATGATCGACTGCAATAAGGGAGATCTTAAGGAAGGCTTTGTTTGGTTTTATTCCAATAATAAAGATGCGGCCAAACTGATTGAAAGATCCAGAAAATTCATTTTGGAAGTTAGAGATCATGGTGAACATGGTGTACACTTTAAAATGGCCAGAGAAGGCTTTCGGTCAGTGATCACAGCATTCAAGGTGGCTAGATGAGTAGTAGTATAGTAATAGGTTCGATTGTTCTATCTTCGAACATACTTTGTTTTATAGTTGGATTGTTGGTGGGGAGGGCTATGTGGAAGCAGCAGACCAGACAGTGGTAGAAGATAAAGTAAATCGCCCAAACCACTACAATATTAATTGGAAGGGTGAACAAACGATTGAAACTTATACTTACATTCGCTCTTGGAAGATGGATTATCCAGAGAGCAATATTATCAAGTATGTAACGAGACATCCCTATAAGGGAAAGTCGCTACAAGACTTAAAGAAAGCTCGATGGTATCTTGATAAGCTTATTGAAGAGGTAGAAGCAAGTGAAAGTCGGTGATCTCGTTAAAGTAAAATCCCGTTGTTTAAACGGAGGTGAGAATGCCATTGTTGTTCGAACGTGGGATCATCTTGACGAAGTGCGCATACAGTATCTCAATATAACTTTGGGAAACACGTATGCTCGTAAACAAAATTTGGAATTAATCAGTGAAGGTGGGTGACTTGATACAGCACAAGCATACAGGAGTGACTGCTATGATCGTGGAAGAGATTGGACCCAAGTCTAAGAAGCCTTACTTTTATTATGAGATATTAATAAGTGGCGAAAGAGATACAATAACAGCACCAATAGATATGCTATTAAGATTATGGGAGGTAGTGAGTGAAGTTTGAAGAAGCGTTAACATACGATGATGTATTGTTGGTACCACAATACTCGGACATTGAAAGTCGGCAAGAGGTTGACATCTCTAGTGAACTGGGGGAGAACATCTATATGAAACTCCCAGTAATATCTTCTCCGATGGATACAGTAACAGGAGAGGAGATGGCGTCAGCGATGTATGACGCTGGTGGTTTAGGAGTTATTCATCGATACAACACTATTAAAGAACAGTGTGAGATCGTGCGCAATGTTCGTAAGACTTTGATTTCGCGCTATTCTCCCCGCGTCGCCGCAGCGGTCGGTGTCTCCGGTGACTATCTACAACGGGCGGTTAACTTGTTTGACGCAGGCACCAACATTATTTGTATTGATGTTGCGCACGGACATCATACCTTAATGGAAAAGGCCATTAAATCAATTAGAGCCGAGGTAGGCGACACACTACACATCATGGCTGGCAACGTAGCTACCCGTGAAGGCTTCGCGGCATTAGCGGAATGGGGAGCAAACAGCGTAAGATGTAATGTCGGTGGCGGCTCCATTTGCTCCACAAGAATTCAGACCGGTCATGGTATGCCTGGCCTTCAAACTATCTTTGAATGCGCCGATGTCGAGAGCGATGTAAAGATTATTGCCGATGGTGGCATTCGTAGCTCTGGTGACGTTGTAAAAGCTCTCGCAGCAGGAGCAGACTTTGTTATGCTTGGTTCAATGCTGGCGGGAACAGACGAGTCCCCAGGGAAGAAGGTTGTTACGTTGGGTGGTGTTAAGAAAGAATATCGTGGAATGGCGAGCAAAGAAGCACAGATGGATTGGCGAGGAAAGTATTCTTCTGATGAGGGAGTGGCGACGATGATCCCCTACAAAGGCGCAGTGAACGATGTGCTGCAGCAGATTAAAAACGGTATCGCTTCGGGCCTTTCATATTCTGGAGTGAGAACAATAAAAGAATTACAAGAGAATGCAATCTTTGTTAGACAGACTGTTGCCGGCCTGGGTGAAAGTCATACTCATATTTTAGGGAAGAAATAATGTCTGAAGTTGAATATGGAAACACTATCAAGAAGATTTGTTTCGATAGTACAGATGCATTGCATGCAGAATTAAAGATACGACTACACTATGATGAAATTAGGATCAAAGACTTCTTTAATGAGGTCGTAATGGCTTACGTCGGAAGAAACGAACATATGCTAGCGATGGTCAATGAAATAAAAGCAAATAAAATTTCAGCCATCAAAAGAAATAAGGCGAAGAAAATGCGAGAAAAAGAAATAGAAACCATCAACAAATTTGGTTTAAATAAAAATGATATAGAAAACATATTTGATATACTAGAAAAGGAGCATCCAGATTTATGAGAGAATGTGCAAAAGCTTGTTCAGAAAACAAGAAAAAATGTAGTCAAAAAGAGTGCCGGCTGTGGATTGATTATAAGAAGGATCTTAACTGCACTCTTATTGCTGTCGAGCAAAATCCGAGCATGACCTTAGATGAGGTTTCTAAGAGGCTGGGCATTAGCCTGGTGAGGGTCAAGCAGATACAAGACAAGGCAGTACAAAAAATGCAAAAAAACAGTCTTTTAAAAGCCTTTTAACTATTTATATAGAATATCGCCAGAAGTACTGGTAGAAACATGTTTCAAGGAGAACAAGATGAAAGAAGATAAGACCCAATTGCAAGAGGGTACAATTAGACGGTTCATGAAACTAGCCGGTACGCAGCCGCTAGCGAGTGACTTCGTTAACGAGAACTATCCTGTTTATAAAGAGGATGAGGAGCCACGTGAAGAGGCCGACGTCGATGAGTATCGCAAAGGCGAAGAAGAAGGCGAGGAAAGAGAAGCTGAAGAGCTTGAAGGTGGAGACGAGCTTGAAATGGATCTCGATCTTGACGTTGAAGAGGACGCGCCCGAGACCGAGGGTGAGGTTACTTTGACCGACGAGGATGTCGACACGCTTCTGGCCGCTCTTGATGCCGCCAATGCATTGGCCGACAAGCTTCGTGGCGCTGCCGACCTGGCCGCACCGGAAGAGCTTGAAGCCGCTGAACTAGAACTTCCCCCTGAAGACGGAATGACTGGTGAGCCGCTTGAGGTCGAAGAGGAAGAAGAGATTGAACTCGACGAGGCTCAAGAGGAAGAACTCGAAGAAGACAAGCCTTACACTGCTAAGAAAGAAAAGGGTGACAAGCGCAAAGGGGCCGAGAAGCGAGGAGCCGAAGGAACTTTAGCCAAGACTAAAGGCCATGGCCGCGTAGACTACGCCAACGAAGCTGTGGTCAACGAAGTCTACAAGCGAGTTGCACAACGCCTATCTGATTTGAAAGGGGAGTAATGTCTGAATTTCTTTGGTTTGTAGTGGGCGCCGCCTCCTATCAACTGATCTCGGTTCTTTTGAGAATTGGTCACAGTCAATTACTCATTAAAGCCATTCAACTAGATGCCCTAAGTTTTCTTGGGGCGGTAGTTGAAGACGTTGCTTTCATTCGCGCACTTAAGTATAAAACGATGGAAGAATCAGAACTCTCTGCCATAGAGATTAACAATACTAAACTTGGTGACGAGATGGTTTATCGCCAGTGGAAAGAAAGTTGTGTAAAGAAAATCCATGGCTCTGTCTCCCCGGCAGTTCGCGCAGCCATTCCTTTTAAAAATTGGGAAGAAGCAATGGACATACTAGACAAGTTTTATAAAAACCAACTTCCAAAATGAATTTCTTTGTTTGGCTCTCAGATGAAGGAGCAATCGAATACGCCGATGATAATGTTATATACGCTGACCGAGCCTTTATGGCCAACTCAGTGCTGCATTGGTGTGCGAAGAAGGCCAGACGCAAGGAGTTAAGCGGAAAACAAATAAAGGAATACGCGCATATAATTCGATATTTTATTCATAATAAGGTTGACATTTGGTGGGAAAAGGGTACAATAAACATAGGACTTACTAAAAAAGGAGACAATATTTATGATAGCTACGGCATGGAAGATACCGAGCCTTACGGAGAATACGATTAGTTATCGCTTACAGTGGGAAGGGATCAAAGGTATTCGCGCCTTGAAGAAGGCTTTCAAGCAGATGTCTGATTGGAGAGATGTGGGTGTTGGAACAGACAAAGATAAAAATAAAATCTTAATCTTTGATCGCAGTTTTGATACAATGGACGAATGGATTACGTGGGCCAAACAGTTTCCCTTTAAACTTGTTGAGATTAACAGAAAGGGAGCCCCAAAGCCCATTAAGTTAGGGATTGACGCAAAAAAGTAGGTTTTATGACTAAAAAGAAGAAGAAAACAGAAGAAGTGGAAGAAGAGACGGTTGAAGAGGCTGTAGAAGAAGAAGCTGAAGAGACCGCCGAAGAAGAAGCTGAAGAAACACCGGGAGATCCAGAAGAGGAAAGGAGTGCTATGCCTCCTATCATCATTATGGATGCTCCCAAGTCATCCGAACCAAAGCTCCGAATAATTAATTTATTTGGAGATTTGAATGAAGACAAGGCAAAGGATATTACTCTTTCGCTCGTCGCGCTACGCACCACGGGCAAAGAAGAAATACCTGAAGATCCAGAAGACATTGATTCACCAATTAAAGAGGTCATCTATAAACCAATTGATTTTTATATTTCAACTTGGGGAGGTGATGCTCTTGGCATGTTCGCCATCTACGATGCTATGCGAATGGTTCGCGAAGATTGTGTGATCAATACTTTTGGAATGGGGAAGGTAATGTCCGCAGGCGTGCTGCTGTTAGCTTCAGGCACCAAGGGACACAGAAAGATCGGCGCAAATTGTCGCGTGATGCTTCATGCTGTTGCTGGTGGAAACTGGGGGCCAATTCACAATCTTGAAAACGAGATGGAAGAGATGAGATGGATCCAAGAACAACACACTAATGCGCTAGTAAAAGAGTCAGATTTAACAAAGAAACATTTAAAAAAGCTGTTAGATAGAAAAGTTAATGTCTATTTAGATGCGAAGCAAGCCGTAGAATTCGGCATCGCTGATGAAATCATATAAAGGTGAAAACTATGAGTGTATATAAAGCAGAGTATATCTGGGTTGACGGGACCAAACCCACCCCTCAACTTCGATCAAAGACTAGAGTTGTGGAATCGGGCATGCGTCCAGATGTCTGGGGGTTTGATGGATCGAGTACCAACCAGGCAAAGGGAGAAAGTTCAGACTGCGTATTAAAACCAGTATTTGTCTGTGACGATCCTCTTCGCGGGGCGCCCAGCATGCTTGTATTGTGTGAGGTGTTGAATACGGATATGACGGCTCACGAGTCCAACACACGGGCCGCGCTAAAAGAAACCAGTCGAGAATTTGTTTCTCAAGATATGTGGTTTGGCCTAGAGCAAGAGTATACTTTTGTCGACAAAGTGAATGGACGTCCATATGGCTTTGCTGGTTGTGTTCGTGAGCGAGGAAAGACGAGTGAATATTCTTATGATCCGGCCCCTCAAGGCCCCTACTATTGTAGTACAGGCGCAGGTAAAGCAATCGGAAGAGACATTGTAGAAGAGCATCTAGATGCGTGTCTTTATGCGGGCCTTAAAATCTCCGGTGTTAATGCCGAAGTGATGCCCGGTCAATGGGAATATCAAGTTGGTCCGCTAGGCCCAGTGCAAGTGTCCGATCAGCTTTGGATCGCCCGCTGGCTTATGGATAGGATCGCAGAAAACCATGGTGTTGCTGTATCGCTTGATCCAAAGCCGGCCAAAGGCGACTGGAATGGTGCAGGTTGTCATACAAACTTCTCCACTAAAGCAATGAGAAGTTCTTATGATGCTTGTGTTGAAGCCGCAGAAGCATTAGGTGAACGCGCACAATTGCACATTGAAAACTATGGTGCGGACATCGAAAAGAGATTGACCGGAGATCACGAGACGTGTTCTTATAAAGAATTTAAATACGGAGTTTCAGATCGCGGCGCCTCAGTGAGAATACCATGGCAAGTAGCCAAAGAGGGCAAAGGATATATTGAAGACCGGCGTCCTAACGCTAACTGTGATCCTTATATTGTAACTCAGTTGATTACAGAAACGGTATGTGGGTCTTAGTATGGCATGGCTAACTAATAGATATAACAAGCGCTCATCAAGAAAGTTGGGTTGGAGCCCCGAGTGGTTCGGAGCTAGCGGTTTTGATGATGATCTTGCGCACAAGATTGGGAACTTCCAGCAGCAGCATGATTTAGAAGTTGACGGTAAATGTGGGCCGACTACTTATAGAAGAATTATGGCTGATCGAGAATTAGAAGAGACTGATAACAGGTGGCGCAAGTACATTATTTGTGATGGCCAAGAGACAGAAATCAAATGGCATAGAGTGGTCAATCTGAATGATAGCAAGGGCTTAATCCTTCCCCGAAGTAATTACCGAAGATACCGGGAGGGCAAGCGACCCATTAAGAATATTGTAACTCACTTTGATGTTTGCTTATCGGCCGCATCTTGTTTCAGGGTTTTGGATAAGAAGGGGATATCCAGCCACTTTGTGATTGATAATGACGGAACCATCTTTCAAATGGTCGACCCTCAACACGAAGCTTGGCATGCCGGCAAACGCTTGTGGAATAAGAGAGCGATTGGAGTAGACATTAGTAATGCGATCTATCTTAAATATCAACGATGGTATGAAGCTAAAGGCTTCGGTAAGCGACCAGTGCTAAGAGATGTTCCAGTTCACGGCACAACGGTAAAGGATTGCTTAGGTTTCTATCCGGTTCAAATACAAGCTTATAAAGCTTTAATTAAAACTCTTTGTGATCGCTACGATATTCCAGTCGAGTGCCCTACCAATGTTGATGGAACTTTGTTCAGGGCCGTGTATGATCCGGCAGTCAAGGGGACGTATCGAGGAGTTGTAAATCATTTCCACTTAACCAGAGGGAAATGGGATACAGCTAATTTAGAAATGGATAAGGTTTTAGAAGAAATTCGTAATTCATCGAACTAATTAATAATATGAGCGATATAGATAAACTAGTGGAAAACTATTTCCGACCAAAGAATGCTTTAGGATTTGATAATCTGCTTCAGCTAATTGAAGAGCAAATAGAAAGTCTTCTTCCCTTAGAAGCCATGCTTAAAGAAGATGCAAAGCCCCAAACAATAAGTTGGGCATCCATTCCAGAGATTGGTGTTTCTGAGATTGGTTGGTCGCAGATGAACACCACTGAAGGCGGCGAAGAGATACCCTCCGAGCAGCGGGCTCAACTACTTAATTTCCTACAGAACATTCAAGGCGAAGACCTACAGGATAAAATAAAATCTCTTTCAGATTTTTATTCTGGAGATGAAAACGTTTTTGCTCAGATGGTTGGAACTGATGCCGCTGGTACGGTTGGCAAAGTAATGTCTTATCTTGTTTTCTACAAGACATTGACTACCATCATCACAAACTTTAATGCCTCTTCTGCCGGCTTTGCATTTGAATCTTTCTTAGGAGTACTCCTGGGAGGACAGCAAGTTCCAACTGGCGAAGGGACGATTGCTGACTTGCGAACCGCAGACGGCACTCCCATTAGTTTAAAATTATATGCTGAAGGAAGTGTTGAGGTTGGTGGAAGCTGGACTGACCTAGTGCGAGACGTTATAGAAGGGTTGATGCAATATGTAGTTGTGACTAAAAGCCTAGAGGGCAAACACACAGATATGAACGGCACACTAGATTTTTATAGATTTGATTTCACTAGAGACAATGTAATGGACATCATGTTGAATTCAGGTGTCGCTAAAAATCAACTCCTAATTGAATTGCCTGTAGCTTTCATTAACGATCCCACTATTAATTATGATGAGATTTTGCCTGGAAGATCAGCAGTTATAGCCCCAGAAGAATTGGAAGCGCTTTTCGCTGAGAGAATAAAAGAATATATGGATGGCGACGAGAGAGCAGAAGCCCTGCTGCAAGCTTTAGACTGGGCAAACAACACGGCACTATTTCACTCGTCGGGCGGGAAACGCCCCGGTCATTCTCGATTTTTGAAGGCTCCCTTCGCCAATATTATGAATGATCTGACCATGGATGAGGCTGGTGAACATGGTATTTTCGCACCAGAAGAAAAAGTAAAAGTCGCGGAAATAATAGTCAAGGCCAACGAAGATGTAATAGAATATCGTAAACAAAAATCAAGCCAAGACGAAAGGAAGGCAGCTATAAAAGAAATTGAATTTGCCGATTCCCAAACGTCAGTTAACTTTTATAATGCCGCCGACGAAAATACTAAGCGGCGCGCCCTTTTAAGTACAAGAGGATATTTGTTTGTAGACTCTTTCAAATTAAACAAAACCAACATTAAGAGAATTGAAAGCTATTCCGACCAGAGAGTTTTGCCGGAAGGCCAGGACGACGTTATGATTGGCTCAATTCAAATTGGTTCGTCTCACGTCAAGAATATGCTCGACAGAGTATCAGCCATTATCAATGAAAAGGTTTTTGAAATCTTTAATAATGTGAAGGTGCTTACTGCGAATATTCAAGCGTATTTCGCTGGTGGTCTTTCTAAGGATGAACAAGCAGATACCGCAATCGGCGCAGCCCAAGAGATTGAATCTAAGACTGAAGAAGTAAAAGCTGAAAAATAGCTTGACATCCCCTACAATTTTTGCTATACTATAAGAGTTAACTTTACACAAGAGAGGTGTGCATGTCCCGTCAATATGAATCTGGAACGAATTTACAACAAAAAGTATTAAAAGGAGCAAACGTTTTAGCAGATAACGTTGCTTCTACATTAGGCCCGAGAGGGAGGAATGTTATTCTCCACGTCAAGCAAGGGCAAGACAATCCAATCATCACAAAGGATGGAGTAACAGTCGCGAAGTTCGTAGAACTCGAAGACCCGTTCGAGAATGTTGGAGCGCAGATTATTAAACAAGCAGCCGCTAAAACAAATTCAGAAGCTGGTGATGGTACCACTACATCAACTGTTTTAACGAGAGCGATCCTCAACCAGTCGCAAAGATACTTAATGGCCGGCTCCGCGCCTGTTGAGCTTAAGCGAGGAATGGACAAGGCTGTAGAAAAGATTGTATACAATCTAAAAGAAATGTCTACACCAATCATGTCGGAAGAAGACGTCGCACACATCGCAACTATTTCAGCGAACGGTGATGAGACTATTGGAAAGTTAATTGCTAGCGCAGTTGATCTTGCAGGTAAAGATGGCGCGATTACCATTGAAGAGGCACGCTCATTAGAAACTAGTTTGGATATTGTAGAGGGCTTTCGTTTTGATTCCGGGTACCTAGCCACAGCCTTTATCACTGACGAGAAGCGCGGTACTGTAAAATATGACGATCCGCTCATCATGGTCACGGATGAAAAGATTGATACTGTCGATGAGTTGATGCCAGCGCTTGAACTTGCAGCCAGGGAAGGACGTCCTTTTATTATTGTTGCAGAAAACATTGAAGGTCAAGCTTTGGCAGCGCTGATCATGAATGCGACTCGCGGCACGCTAAGGGTTGCGGGAATTAAGGCACCGCGCTATGGAGAGGAGAGGAGAAATATCCTTAAAGACCTTGCGCTCTCGGTCGGTGCAACTTTTATTACGAGAGAAGAAAACTTAAGACTGAAAGATATTAAACTCGCCCATCTTGGAAAGGCCAAAACCATCGAGAGCGCAAAGAATTTCACCACTATAGTGGGAGGCAAAGGCGATCTAGACGAGACAGAAAAAAGAATTGAAGCGCTAAAGGCTGAGATTGCTCAAACCGACAGCTTACAAGAGTGTGGAAGAATTCAGGAAAGGATCACTCGACTTGCTAGTGGCATCGCGATCATTCGTGTTGGTGCCGCCACCGAGATCGAAATGATTGAGAAGAAACATCGTATCGAAGATGCTCTTGAAGCCGTTAAGTCTGCACAGCAAGAGGGTGTCGTTCCAGGCGGTGGAATCGCGCTCCTCCGCGCCTCCAAAGACCTAGAAGTGGAGACCACGAGCCATGACCAAGAGTTAGGCGTAAAGATTGTTCTAGACGCAGTTAAAGATCCCATTCGACAGATGGCTAAGAACGCTGGTGAGTCTCCGGATTTGATCTTGGCTGCAGCCGAGAGAGAAGAGGGCAGTTTAGGAATTGATTTTACAAACGGCCAAGTTATTGATATGTTAAAGGAAGGCATCATTGACCCTGTTAAGGTTACACGCTGCGCCCTACAAAATGCGACATCAGTGGCTTCGACACTAATCACCACAAATCACGCCATTATCGAAGCCTAGTAACTAATTAGTGTTACAGGGGGAGACTTGTAAATGAGCGATGATGATGCAACGAATGTAAAGGTAACTTTTGTCGAGATCGAAGGGAAGTTCGATCAAATTATGAATAATATCGACACGGTGAAAGAGAAGCAGGAAGAGATGGCTCAAGACATTTCAAAGATTAAAGAGGCTGTATACCATCCAGATCAAGGGTTATACGCTCGCCTTAAAGAATTAGAATCATGGAAGGAAACGTCCGCACGTTTGACTTGGTTGATTATAACGAGTGTAATAGGATTGACTGTTGCAACAATATATAAAACTTTATTTTAAAAAACCCTTGACTAAACAAACAATTAATGATATATTAGTACCAAGGAGTTTTTAATAATGAGAGTTAATATTACCTACTCTGTTGGTATCGAAGAATTGCCTAGACGAATCGCAACCTTATTAAATGAAGCGATGGTCATGCTTTCAGAAGAGGTCTTACAAGATCTTGCGCTAGCAGAAAACAGTATACATCAAGACAATAATGTCAACAAGACTTTAGAAGCGCTGGACCGCACAAGAAGACAGCTAGCCGTTATTGATAGTCGTCTTGCAGAATGTACAAATATTCTAATGGGGTATCAGAAGATCCTGTTTGAAGATAAGGGAGGCATCGATGATGACAATAAGGAAGGGTAATCTTGTCTATGTTCCGTCAAAGGTGGAGCTATACAAGTTCAACGAATCTGTGGATATCGGACCATCCTATGCAGGGTTCAAGCAAATAGAAATATTAGAAAAGCCAATGAATTTATTATTATTGGAAACCACCAGCGATAACAAATTTGTTAAGGTTTGGTATGAGGGTGAAGAATGGTTCGTAGATAAGCGAGATGTTAGAAATCTATAGGAGGAAAAATGATTAGATTAGTGGAGGTGTGTGAAGTATTAAACGCATCAAATACATCGCGACAGAAATATACTTTACGGGAGGTATACATCAATCCCAAGCATGTAGTTTCATTGAGAGAAGAGCGAAACTATAAGCAAAAGCTGGAAGAAGGAATGCTTCCAGAAGATTTAGACTTACGCCAGCAGTTTACAAGACTTACGTTGGACAAGGGTCATACCGGCTTAGAAATGATTATTGTGGGAGCCCCGCAGTTAGTAGAACAAAAGCTACAAGGAGAGGCAAGAGATGTCCTCCTCGGTTAGTCGTTACTATTTTATGTGGACTAAAAGTGATTGCCCGTACTGCGTAACAGCAATACAACTTTTGGCGAAGAATCAAGCTAACCATACGGTCTACACGATGGACAAAAGACCGGACGAGTTAGATAAAGTAAAAGAAGAGTTTAACTGGAAGACAGTTCCGGTTATTGCCGTGCAGCGCTCTGATGGACTAAGAGAGTTTATTGGGGGCTGCGATGATCTTGAAAAATACCTGGAGGAAATTAATGATCGAGTGCAAACTGATCCCGATGAAGAAGTACGGTAGCTTGGCCAAAAACGATAAGGTAAAGTTTGGTAAGTATATGAATTCTATCTTTCAGTTCAAAGGCTTTGGAAGGAAGAAATGGGTCGTGGGCGTCAATATAGATTTAGACTACGAGGAACAACATGAAAAGCCCCTACAAGAAATAGTAGAAGGCTGTGTTGAATTTCTCAATACTCCACCGAAAAGTAAATATGGCAAACGACGCAAGCGTAAGCCTTTATATGGTTTGTTTGAGGCGGATCCTTATAAGTTTTATTTGCTAGAGAAGAATAACAAGAAGTATATTCAAGCGCTCTTGGTTGTTACCGAACGCAAATCAAAGCACTTTTGGGGGGAAGGCGAAAAGGTTTCTCTTATTAAATGACTCAAAAGAAACAAAAAGAAACTTTATTCGCAATCGATGAGGATGCCTTCATTGGTTATTTTTTCACCGTGGATATGGGCCGGAAAATTTCCCGTAATATTATAACAGATATTCTAACAGGAGATAGAAAGGCAGAGGATGAATTTGCTCTAGTGTGTGAATATTATTCAGCATTATATCATATGGAATCCGTACTCGAACAGGTGGAAGCAGAAGCAGCCTTCAATGAAAAGAAGTTCCAGTATATGGTAGGGCAAAAGCTAGGGATGAGATTAATAGTTTATATTAATTCTTTATTCAGCATCCAAAGCGAACTGGTGCAAAAGTATAATATTTCTCTGGCGCTTCATTAGGAGTTGACTACTATTTATATTAATGGGACTTCTAATTTGTCAAATCGGCTACGTTGCTGTCTTTCTGCATCTTATCTCTATCCCCTTGGCTTATGTCTATGCTGCTCTTTGCGAGTGGCTCATCCACAAATATATTCTTCATGGCCTTGGAAAGAAAAAGAATAGTTGGTTCTCCTTTCATTGGCACGATCACCACAAAGGTTGTAGAAAGTACGCCGGGATGGATTTACACTACGCTCGCAAGCCAAGGCACAAAACCATTTGGAAGGAAATAATAGGTTTATCTGTCTTGGCCCTTGTTCACGCGCCGCTATTTCTTGTGGCTCCCGTATTCTATGGAACGCTATTGCTGTTGCTGGTGCGCTATTTTTATATTCATAAAAAGTCACATTTAAATGTAAAATGGGCCAAACAAAATGTGCCATGGCATTGGGATCATCACATGGGCAAGAACCAAGATGCAAATTGGGGAGTAACAACGGATATGTGGGATCTAATTATGAAGACCAGAATAAAATACCTGGAGGATCTAAAAGAATGAAGAGAAGTAGAATTACCCCTTGTGGTGCAGCCTGCACGTTGATGGTTGCGCTGGTAGCAATAATGTTACTATTAGTTTTTTCCAACGTAACACAAGCTTCGCCGCCCGACGAAAGGGCAAAGTTTTACGACTTCAGCGATCAACTTATTGATGGAGAGGTTCTTAGGCCGACCACCCTGTACGTAGACGCGAGGGAACGGGCCAAATTCGACAGACTTCTAAGGTTGAAGAGATCATTCCTACCAGACTTGTTTGAGTCCAGTCAAGAAAGAACATTTAAGTGAGAATAAAATGAAGAACTACCGACGCTTTTTAAAAGAAGTAGAAGAATTGATTGAAGTAACAGACGCAGAGATGGAAAACATCGAAGATGTCCTCATGGATTTGAACCCAAGAGACTTATCCTTCAATGAGATTTTTGGCGATAAAACACGAATAATTGCGCCATTTTACTCGCACGATGCTAACCTTAACAGGCTTAAGGCTTTGCTGGCTAAGAGCGGTTACACTCCCGATTTTAGCACAGGATTAGCAACTTATTATGAGACTACCTTCCCACCAAAGTATGAAGATGGGAGGCCAAGAAAGATGATCCTGACTTTGGCGCAAACAAAAGATCCAAAGTTAACAAAAGATGCTAGAACCCAAAAGAAACAAGTTAAGATAGGCAAACTATTGCAAAAGGGATCGCGATTGTTTGATGCGGCAAAGAAAGCTCAAGAAGAATTTGAAAAGGTAAAGCCTGAAGATTTTGGATTAGAACACTCGCCTCGTGATCTAGACGAGCCGTCATATAGAGGGGTCGAAAAAGACGACGAGACTAAAGCCCAAGAATACAGAGAGGCTTCAAAAAAAGCAGAAGAGAAAGCAGACATAGACTTTAGAAAGCTTACGAATGTGTTTTTTGGCGCACAGCCCGTAATGATTGACGACACAAACAACTTCGCCAAGTTGGCTGAGTGGTGGAATAAGAAGAGTGCTTTCTATCGCGAGAACCCAGAAGCAGCATCGGGAGAGGTAGGGGAAGAAAAGTCCTCAGTATATTCAGTCATCTACACTCGCCATCCTATTGACGTTATGAGAATGAGCGACTTTGATAATATTCAATCGTGCCATTCTCCACCGTCCAGAAGCGGTGGAATGGGTGGTTCGTTCTATAAGTGTGCCGTAGCAGAGGCTCACGGCCATGGTATAATGGCATACGTAGTGAAGAACGAGGACTTGAAAAACCTAAAAGAACTCAATGAAGTAGAAGACCTCACTGACCAAGAGTTTTTAGATGCCTTGGGGGATGAAGAAGAGGAGCTGTTTTTAGATTCAGAGCGAGGCACAGGCGACATTGAACCAGTCTCTCGTTTGAGAATTCGTCAGTTTGGCTCTCCCGAACATAAAATGGAGTTTGGAGTGCCCGAATTGGCCAAGCAGGTTTACGGAGGTCATGGAAAAAGTGCGCAAGGCTCCAAAGAGTTTTATAGCACAGTTAAAAAATGGGCTCTTGAAAATCAAAAAGAACAGTTTGATAAACTATTAAAGACAGCCAAAGAAGAAGATGTTTTGGATTTAAGAAAGCTGGAAAGATACGGCGGTTCTTATATGGATTACGGCGTAAGTAGCGAAGATTTATTGAGAAGTTTGCTCGCGACTGATGAGAATGAAGAATGGCTGCGGTTTGCCGGCGAGGCAAAAGTTGATAGCACAACCGAAGATAATCTTGAATTAAATGCGAGCTTAATGGAAGACTGGCAAGAAGAAGTTAACGACTTAACAGAAACTTTTAATCGACGATCCAATGGAATAGAAGCGAGTGCCGAAGTTGAAGACAACGGGGACGGCGAGGCATTCATTTCATTAACTGCTGAATTAATTCTGAGAATACCAGAGAGTAAGTTTACTGTCCCTGTGTTTTCCGATCCCGTACCAAATACAATCGTCCATTTATGGGATTATCTCGTAAACGACATGGGCCTAGTCGATTGGCTCGATGATAATGTAAGTTATACGGTCAACAATCAAACAGTTATTATCACAATACCGATTGATTTTGATCCTACTAGTGCCGAGCCATACAGCTATGCACCGGATGAACTTGAAGAAAACTTAGGCGTACTTGATGGACTAGACGATCAATACGATGCGATCTATGAATATGCAGAGGATTATTTTAGACGGCAGGGTATTTTTGAGGGGTCCGCACTCATAACGCTGGCCCAACAACTGGAGGGCGAAGATTGGTATGAATGGGACCACGAAATTGATGACGATTATAGGCCAAGCGACATTGCAATAGAGACTAAACAGTATGTTAACTTCGAGGATCTAAAAGAAAAAATACCCATTACTTTTAATAGACCAGCCGAAGTAAGTGCCGGCGTAGGTATTATGTTTGATGGTAATGAGCAAATAGGGACAGCTTATCAAAGGCATGATGGCGAAGGAAACTTTAAAGACTGGGAAATCCATTTCAGCGAACAGTATGGTTTTGATGACGCAAGAATGGATGGGTTTGGAAACCTTGATGCTGTAAAAGAGTTTGCTCAATGGTCACTGACTAAGGCAATCTTACGACCGAAAGGAACTAGAATACCAAAAGGGTGGAAGGCTAGTCGTGATTACTTCTTAGAGGTTAGAAGATTAATGGCTGCCGGTACCGCCGTTGACGGCGAGCCAAGCGAAGGTTACTTCTGGCCTAATCCACAGGTATGGGTCAATGGTCCTGATAGTGACGACGAATACTTAATGATGTTTAGAATGGAATTAGATGATGGGGATAGTGACCAGACAGTTCGCAACGCTTTTGATATCCTAGAAGACAATGACGATGAAGATAAACTAAAAGAGATATTCAGAACTGCCTTCGCAAAAGTAGCAAAGATTAAGGGAGCTTCCGTCGCAGAGACAAAACAATACTTTGCGAAATTCAAGGATGTTATTTCCTCTTGACAAATACAAAATAATAGATTATTATAGTAGTATGAATGAAAAAGATCGATCCGGCTTTAGCGATGAAGACTGGGACAAGTGGATTAAATCGCGAGAACCAACGCATGGCGATTACGCTTGGGAAGATGAAGAGCCTCCCATCGAGGTTGGAGATCTGGTGAGAGAAAGTGAGGGAGCCCGCATGGCTGGGCTCGTCATAAAAGTATTCAAGAAAGAATTTAATCGTGTACAGGTTTTGTGGCCTAACGGCGAAAGATGGACTTATAAAAGTATTTTTTTGAAGAAAATGTGACATTTCTATTAAAAATAGGATTTTTAACATTTACGAACATATGTATTAATAGGTGTGAAAGTTTTTTCTCACCAACCCGCAATATTTTTGTAAGGTGGATTGATCATGCCCAATCAGTCAGGAGGACTAGTATAAGTGTCAGTACGAGCAAAAGCACGTTATATTCTTGTAACACTTTTGTTTTATCTCGCCGCTTACTTTTCAATTCAATCTTTTATTACGGTTAATGAGTATAATCTATCAACGGATATTGATAGAATAATTCCTTTTGTGCCCCAGTTTGTTTGGGTCTATCATACCATCGTTCCTATTCTTTTATTCACGGCGATTGTCCTAATTCAAAGAAAAGACGTATTTTTATCAATGATAGCCGCCTTTGTTATCGCCAGTTTAATCATGAGTGTGTTTTACGTGGTTTTCCCTTCTTTTTACCCGCGTGAGCCCATCGGAGACTATTCTTTGTCTGCCGGCCTAGTGGAATTAACACGCATGGTAGATGGCCCAAGCAACACTTTCCCTTCCGGTCATGTAACTTTTTCTTGGTTACTTGTTTTCTTTGTCGGACTATCAGAACAAGCACGCAAATTTAAATGGGCATACGCTCTTTGGGCGATCCTCATAGCAACGTCGACGTTGGTGCTGAAACAACACTTTATAATTGATGTGTTTTCTGGTATACTATTAGCTTCCGTTTGTTATTTTTTAGCAAAAAATACGGTGTTTGAACGCTTACGACAAGCTAATTAGTATATGGACCTAGATCTTCCTGAAGACGAAATGCAGAAGAAGTATACCAGAATTGTTAAAGAAGTCTTAGGGAAAGATTTTATAGGGATTGGCATCTCTCAATTTATTCTCAGAGAGGACATCCAAAATAATTGTTCTCAAATTTCTTGCTTCCTTACCTTAAAAAATGGTACCACAGACGCTATTCTAATAGAAGGGGCTGGAAACGGTATGGTTGATGCTCTCTTTAATTGTATTATTGAGCAGTTGAATGACAAATACATGTCTTTACGACAGATTGAATTCGGAGATTTTGCCCTGAAGGTGAAGCTTAAAGAGAGTCGACGGTGGCGAAAGTCTGATGCACCAGTAGAAATCCGACTGGCATTGAGGAGCGGCGATAATAAGAAATTGTATTTCAAAGCACAGTCGACGTCGCTGGTAGGAACAACTATTCTAGGCATGCAAAAAGCTTTTGAGTATTTAATCAACGCTGAACTCGCAGTTGTTCAACTCCACGAGAATATACAAGATGCTAAAAAAAGAAACAGAACTGATTTGGTTTCACAATACACAAAACAACTAACTGAGTTGGTTCGTATAATTTCATATGAACAAACCATTAAAAATCTTCGAGCCATTTGAACGATGGGTTATCGAGACATGTCCTTTGGCGGCGAAAGATAAAAACGCTCGACGCGAGAACATATTATTTTTAATTTTGATTGCAACACCCTTCTTTGTGGTGTGGCTGTATGATCATTTGCTTCTCTGATAACTATTTATTTTGTAGGAGGAATTATTTTTTGAGAAAAAGAACATACCCCGAGCACCTAAAGTATTTCTGGAAAATGGGATTTTTAATGATGGCGGCCGGAATAATGTTCATGCTTAAAGGGATATTTCCCTTCATTCCTATTCCAGAAAAGCTGCAACTCCTTACAGTTGCAGGCAAATTCTATAGGTGGATTAATGAGTGAGTTGCAAAAACTGTAATTGTGAAAAACTAGCGACACCGAGACTTGGAAAGCTTCGCGTCAAAAAGAAAGTACTACTAAATCAAGACAGACCGGACCATCTAGAAGTAGCCATCGGAGAAATAGAACTTGTTAATAATTCAGAAATTCACTACATTATCAGCTTCGGTGGTGGAAAAAGCGCAAGAATCATAGGCAACGATAATTGGAATAAGTTTGTCGAAATGGTTCGATGGCTCGCATGGAACCCAGCCGACACAATCGATGGACCCTTCAAAGTCGAGGAATGGCACCCCATTTGTAGAACATGCAATATATCTTATGAAGAGGGCACAGAACACAAGTGCCTTAATTCACAGGCGAATACCAACCCATCAATAGAAATTCAAATTATTGAGCAAAAAACTCTTGACGACGAGCCTCTCGTATGATACTATACATATAGAAACAGTCAAGGGAGCCTAAAAATGCAAGCCAATGATGTCTTAATGAAGAAGTGGTGTTTCGGTTTCGGTCGTTCCAAAGCGCGAACGGAAGCTACAATGAACAATCAAGGCGAACTACAAACCTACAGTTCATTCCCTAAGTATCGCACCATTGTATTTAAAGTATCGCAGGCACGGAAGCAGGGCAAACAATGGTTGGTCGAAGGCGAACAGTTTTCTTCGCTCAACGGCAAGCCGAAAAAGAATACTCTCGTTTTGACTGAGAAGAACGGACTGCTCTTTGCTCCCAATCAGAAGCGCCCGTTTCTTAGGATGCGAAATGCCGCTGGCCCAACTGAAAAAGGATTGCCGCCCGTTGGTAGTCTCATCACGGTGGACAAAAAGCATGCCATCGTCACAGAAGTTGGCCGGAATGAGTTGACCGTCTTTGTTAAGGGAAAGCTTCAGAAGATTACCTGCAAGCCGGGAACCATCCGATGGCATTCCGATAAAATTCTTGCCGCTGCTGTAAAATAATTCTTGACTTTCTCAAAATCCTTTGGTATAATATAGTTATGAAGATTGGCGATTTAGTGAAATACTCTTACTGCAAAAAACCGGGCATAGGTATCATTGTGGGATTCAGTGACTTCATTCTGCTTGGCAATGGAGTAGAGGGTGATCCAATAATCAGAGATAATCGCTCTGGTGCCGTCCGTTCGCCATGGCGAAAAAACGTAGAGGTAATCAGTGAAAGTCGGTGATTTAGTTAGGCGTGCCGCGAATTGCAATTATATCGCAGATAGACATCCTATCGGCATGGTTGTTAATATCAAAAACACAAGACTGGGAAGCCCTGATTCAACTGGGGACGATAGCTTATTTTCGGTGTTATGGAGCGATGGAAGACAATTTAGGCTCTGGGGCAAGGAATTGATGGTGGTCAGTGAAAGTCGGTGATTTGATTAAGGAAATTGATTTTCCCGATCTCGGCGTTATTATAGAGATTGCGGCCGCAGATTTGGACGCGATTGTCCCACGTCAATATCGGGTTCTACAGCCTAACGGTAATTGCACTTGGTTTGTTGGTGATTATGTTGAAGGCGCGTGTGAGGTAGTAAGTGAAGGCAGCGTTTAAAGTCGGTGATTTGGTACGTGTAAGCCAGAACTGTATTGTGCCCTATCTGGGAATCGTTGTGTCTATCAACTCGATGGGCGGCGCTCTTGTGCGCTCAACGGATGGTAGTCGCGCATCGTGGGCTTATGACTGGTTTGCGGAGGTCATCAATGAAAGTGGGTGATCTTGTAGAAATTTTCATGAGCGGAGTGGGAGAAGATGCGACAGGCTTGATCGTAAAGATTGAACCTGCGCTCGGAGGATACGACCCCATTATTCACGTTCGATGGACATTAAACGGCACGATACTAAAGCTCTATAAAGAAGAAATTGAGGTCATCAGTGGAAGTGGGTGACTTGGTTCGATGGAAAGACCATCTCGGTGTAATCTCGGAAAAAGATGATTGCAGCGACCGAACGGGATGGTATACCATCACCTGGGTTGTTCCATGGATTCATATGAGCGAGCAAGGAAACATCACGCAGTCAACGATGCATGAAGAATTCTTAGAAGTAATAGCGAGAGGACAATGAGAACAATTTTATTTTTAATTTTAATCAGTTGCTTAGGGTGCGAGGTCTATACAGAAGAGCCGCTGCCTTGTGGATACTACGATGAGCCCTATTATGAACCACCAGTAGCATGCCGGGTTAACCCCTGGACCTTTGAGGGTGAGTGTTGCACTTGGCGCGTACAGGATTTTTATAGCGAATGCGTTGAAACGTGGTGCTACAAAGAGGAGCGCTGCGAATGGCAAGTTCAGAAATATACTTGCTATCCCATTTAATTTCATTTTTTCCTTGACAAGACACAAGCAACGTGGTAAGATGTAGTTATGAAAGTTGGCGATTTAGTAAAACACAAAGTCATCACGAAAGTCAAAGGTTGTTTGGGCTTGATTGTCCAAACACCAGTCGACACGAATAACGGCGACTATCAGGTTCTCTTTGCCGATAAGAAGGTGTTTTGTTCGCCCCGGACATTGAAGAGGGTAGAATAGTGAAAGTCGGTGATATCGTAATCTTCAATAAGAAAGACCATCGCAGCTACAGTAGATCATTCTACGGCGCACTGGGCCGAGTTGTGAAGGTTAATTTCAGTTATGTTCAGGTTCGCTGGTGTCATGAAATTGATTATGAAGGGATGAAGCCTACCATTTCAAATTTCGCACAAGAATGCTTTGAGGTGCTCAAATGAAAGTAGGCGACTTGGTAGTCTATAAGGAGAACAATCGCGGCATTATTGTGTCGAAGGAAGGCGACGAATACACAATATTTTTTGAGGCTCTCGGCAAAACAGTAAAGATACCGGAGAGCGTAATGGAGGCGAATTGTCTCAACTGGGAAGTTATCAGCGAAGGGAAGCCATCCGAATGAAAGTAGGCGACTTGGTAAAGGTGAAAGATGGTTCTTACATCAGCCCAGGGGTTATTGTTGAAATCGACGAGCCCCTTGTGCATCAGCCTTTTCAAATCGCCCTAGTTCAATTTAATAACGGCAAACAACTGCGTTTTGTAACCACAACACTAAAAGTCATTAGCGAAGGAGCCGCGAAATGAAACATAGATACTGACCTTTTTAACCTAAGTATTTTTGGGGAACGGTAGGATTATAACTTTAATTTTATTAAACTATTCCTTCAATGGTGCTGATGAAGGGGAGAGCACAAGTTCTCAATTACAACGCATCTAGGTTTGTCGCGCCAAAGAACCAGCGGCATCCCCAAAAATACCTATTTTTTTTATTGACAATTATTTTTATTTTTGATAGCATGTGTATATGGACCCTGAATACTTTAAAGCCTTAAGAAAAATGATGCAAATGCCACGCGTGGGAAGTCTTGTGCGTCTTTCCAGAGCGCTCAACGGGCGCTTAATGGGAAAGCTGGGCCTCGTCATGAGCAGACACCAAAGCCCATTAGAAGAAAGCGATTACGACGAATTTGATGTGCTGGTCGACGAGAAAAGACATCACTGCTACAGACACGAATTTGATATGGTTTCAAAATGAAGGATTGGCATAAAGTACACGGCGATTATTCAGATGTGGGCGATCTCGTGGACATCATAAATCCTCTTGGCCAATCTTCTGGAGTGCATGCCGTTGTCTTGAAGATTTTCCATAAGAATAACAAGTTATTGGGCAGGTCTGATACACGAATGGCCAAAGTTCAAATGCTCAAAAGTGGCGTGGTCAATGATATAAAAACCTGCTATGTCCGAATAATTTCAAGAGCTTGGGGGAACACAAGAGGGCTCTCCACCCATTCTCTAAACAATTCCGAGGACTTGAAAAAAAGTTAAAAAACATCACTTTTTCCTTGACTTTCTGACTGTATTTGGTATAATTATATAGAACGATTGGGGAGCGCAGCAAAGTGAAAGATGCCGGGAAAAGACTTGAACACGTTCGCACCGTCAATGAGAAGTATAATGTTCTCAGTCAGTGGGAAGCTGGTTTTCTGGAGTCCATTTCAAATCAATTCAGCAAGCGAGGTACTCTCTCGCCCAATCAATGCAAGGTTTTTGCCAAAATGGAGCAACGTTGCTCACTGGAAGCGCTTGAAAGCCTTCAAGCTTGGTATGACGCCTATGGCCCCGAAAAGCACGAAATTGCTACGATTTGTGCGAAATATTACAAGCCCACTGGCTACTTCACATCGCTAGCGTGGCGAGTACTCGATGACCCTCAATGCAAGTTAACTCCGCATGAATTCAATAAAATGTGTGAGAACAAGTATGCCAAAAAGGTTATTGCTAGCGTCAATGCTAAAGAAAAGTATGCGGTGGGATCAATGGTACTCATCCGTAAGACTGCGATATCGTGGCGCAATTCAAAGTTCAATGACGTGCCTTGTGTGGTCATCGAAGTGTTGCATGACGAAGTAGTTTCACACGCTAAGGGTGCGAAACCATACAAGATTTTGCCTTTTGGTTCTTCTGAGATGTTGACCCTCGAAGAACGAGAAATAAAAGCTTACAAGCCCTCGAAATCAAAGGCGAAAAAAAAGATTAAGAAAGTTGTTGACAAATCCCCCCTTTTTTGAGATAATATACATAGAAAACGTCGAAGAACGGAGAAAGAATGACCCACAAAAGAACGGTTCGATGCTCTTACTGTCACCACAAGGGACACAACCGCGCTGGATGTCCAGACCTTAAGAAATATGTGGAGGAGAATCCTGATAGCTGGACGGCGCAACGTGTAGCGCAGAAAAAAGTGTATCGCTCGCGCCGCGCATGTTCTTATTGTAAGGAAGCCGGTCACAACCGTCGCAGTTGTGAAGGCTTGAAAGCCGACAAGGCAACTGCTGTATCACTTAACCGAGATTGGCGTCGAAAGGCAGCGGACCACTTGAAGCGCGAAGGCTGGGCTGTCGGAACGCTACTGCGAGTTTCTGATTATCACAAGACAGAGGCTCTCTTTATGGTAACCAGAATGTTCTGGGATAATATGGATTTTCGGGTTCTCATGGAGGACGGGACTAAGCGAGTCTGTGAAATTCAACGCCTAGACAAATTGGGTACGCGAGACTACTATTCCCATCATGAGTTGCAATATCCCCCTGATGCACACGCAGAGGCGACACTTAAAGGGCGCGATTGGGGATGGAGCACTACGGTTGATATTGTGAGCGCATTGCCGCCCGAAGCAGTTGAGGCCCAAATGCCTGACGGATGGAACAAAGGCGACGACAGCAATAAAGAAATGCTTAAAAGCATCTTCGAAGGTGTCGCACGCTGGAATGTCGCCACCTGGAGAGGCGACAACGCCTAAAAAGTTAAGAAAAAACAATAAAGTTCTTGACTTTTTGCTCCCCATATGAGATAATTACTATAGAAACGGTCGAAAAAGGGAACGACAAACATGGCAATCGATTTCAAAAGTTTTCTCCAATGCGCTCCTCACGTCATTGCGGTTCGCAAGCCCATTCTCATTCGTGGACGCCACGGTGTTGGTAAATCTGAGGTAGTTTATCAGATTGCCAAGACCATGGAGCGGCCCGTAGTCGAACGACGTGCATCTCAGATGACCGAAGGCGACTTGCTTGGTATGCCGTCACCCGAAATGGTTGAAATCAATGGGGAACAAGCTTCTCAGTTTCGCCCGTTCTCGTGGTTCATCCAGGCTTGCACCGAGCCCGTTGTCCTTTTTCTCGATGAGGTCGACCGTGCGACCACCGAGGTCCGTCAAGGCATCTTCGAGTTGACCGATAGCCGCAAGCTTGCCGGCTGGAGTCTGCACCCTGATACCGTTGTGATTGCTGCCGTCAATGGTGGTGAGCATGGCGACCAGTATCAGGTAAATGAGATGGACCCGGCAGAACTTGACCGCTATACTGTGTTCGACGTTGAGCCCACTGTCGAGGATTGGCTTGACTGGGCAAAGACCAATGTTGCCGGAATTGTTTGGGATTTCGTCAATCAAAACCGTCTTCACTTGGAGCATGCTTCTGACTATGAGCCGAACAAAGTGTATCCTTCGCGCCGGTCTTGGAAACGATTGAATGATTGCCTTGAAAGCGCCACTTTGCTGGAGGGTGAGCCATCACCGGTTCTCTTTAATCTTGCCTGTGGTTTCGTAGGCTTCGAGGCAGCGGTGTCGTTCAATGATTTTATTAAGAACTACGAACGTCAAGTGACTGTCGAGGACGTACTTGACAATGGTAGCATCGACAAGACCACTAACTTCGATATCAATGAGCACTCTGCTCTGATTGAAAAGATGGAGGCCAAAGAAGTATTTAAAGAGTCTCTGTCTCTCACGCAGGTGCAGAACCTTGCAGACTACTTCGTCACCCTTCCTTCCGAGATTGCGATGAAGTTGTGGACCGCAATGGGGAAAGGTGAGCAGGAAAACACGGTGAAAATTCACCAGGCCACCACAACCGATGGTCAACGGGTTTCTTCTCACCTAGTGGAAATCCTGACGGGTAAACCAGTCGAAGAGTAAGGTGAGAGAGGGTCTGAACGAAGGGGTAGCAAAAAAGTTGCCCCTTCGTTCGCTTTTTTCTTGACGTTTCACCCTAGAAATGGTATAATTATAGCATGGAAGAAACAAAAAACGATACTTCTTTCGATCTGAACATGCACACTGCGCGCCTGCTTATGCAGGAGCCATTCTTTGCGGCATTGTCGCGACGAATTAACAAGTCTGCAACTAAATCGGTTCCGACAGCCGGCGTCCGGGTCAATCCTAATACCTCACAGTTTGAGATGGTATACAATCCAGAATTCTTTGATAAGCTTTCTGATGAGCATCGAACGGGAGTATTGAAGCATGAATTCTATCACATCATCTTCGAGCATGTGACTGACCGGAAGCCGAAAGACATTAACCCGCGTATATGGAACTTCGCAACGGACCTATCAATCAATTCTCACTTGCAGGGCATGCTTCCCGAAGGCTGCTTAATGCCTGGCGAGGGTCCGTTTGCTGATTTTCCTACTGGTTTATCTGCCGAGGCTTATCTTGAGCTACTCAAAAAGATGCAGCAGGATAATCAGGACAAGCAAAGCGGTGACGAAGGCGAGACCGGAGAAGGTGAAGAAGGCGAGGGTTCTTCTGGCTCTGGCTCTGGTAGCGGTGACGGTTTACCTGATGGCGGTCAATTCGACAGTCATGACGAATGGGGTCAAGGCGATTCAACGTCAAACGAGATTGCAAAGGAGCGCTTAAAAGATATTGTTAAGAAGGCTTCAGAAGAGTGTGAGCGTGGCTCAGGTTGGGGAACCGTTCCTGCTGACGTTCGTCGCAACATTCTCGATAATCTCAAGACACGTGTTGACTGGAAGAAAGTTCTGCGATACTTCATTAAAACCAGCACACGAGCGAACAAGCGAAGCACTGTGAAGCGCTTAAACAAGCGCTATGCTTACATTCACTCAGGAAGCAAAGTCACACGTCGCGCTCGTATCGCCATCAGCATTGACCAGAGCGGGTCTGTTAGTGATGAGATGCTAGCAGCCTTTTTCAGTGAGCTTAACAAGTTGGCTAAACTGGCGACGTTCACGGTTGTCCCGTTTGATACTCGCGTCGATGAATCACTGGTGTACGAATGGAAACAGGGACAACACCAGAAAGCCGAGCGCGTGATGTGCGGCGGGACTTGTTTCAATGCCCCAACGGAATACGTGAACAAAAAGGGGTTTGACGGTCACATCCTATTAACAGACCTTATGGCTCCGAAGCCAAAAGCCTCGAAGTGTCAACGGATGTGGATGACGACGAAGTATTACGCAGACCGGCCCTATTTCAAAACGAACGAGCGCATCATCGCGGTCGACGTGTAAGGGAAGTAAAAACGTTTCTCGAAAATATTTTTTGTTTTTTGCTTGACAAACACCCCAATATATGAGATAATACTTGTATAGATGGTCGAAGGAGGCCCCAAAAGCATGGCTAATAATCTTTATAAAGTAATCACACGGGACGAAGCAATCCCTATGTTTGATAGCTTCGTTCTACCAAACGTGATTGCGCAGTTTGAGCAGGACGGTGAGGTCGATGTGATCGCACGC